>Ga0209343_10001682_pt1 | contig 29517 bp, 23 predicted proteins | sample RifCSPlowO2_02_FD_184026 | JGI IMG/M metagenome (GOLD analysis project Ga0209343, IMG submission 184026) | Groundwater microbial communities from Rifle, Colorado - Rifle CSP2_plank lowO2_0.2 (SPAdes) (version 2) | ecosystem: Environmental > Aquatic > Deep subsurface > Groundwater | place... | reverse complement strand
CCTTCTGGGCCCAGGGCACGATGGCCTTGGCGGGAATCGTGGCCTGCGGCGGCAGCATCTGGTGCAGCCGCAGGGTGACGGTCTGCTGGGCCGTGGCGTGGCCGGCCAGCAGGGTGCTGACGGCGGCGCCCAGGGCGGCCAACGCGGTTCGGCGTTTCAGGATTTGCATTGCGGTCTCCGATCGTTGAAAGATGTCCGGTTCAGGCCCGCGCCAGAGGGGCGCGGCGCCTGAGAATGTGCCGAACTGTGACCCGGAACCCACGCGCTGACCAGACCGGAACGCTTCTTTCAGCTATATCAATGCGTTATGAGAAGTGGCCCGACATGACGAAACCACATACCCATCGGGCCAGCACACGCACCAGAGAAAAACGCGCCAACCCCTGCCGGTGCTGGCGCGTCCGATGGCGTGCGGGGCATGCAGGCCCGGTGGCCCGCACGCCCGCTCAGGCGTTCACTTGGTGTGTTTGGCGATCAATGCGCGGGCTTCCGAAGCCAGCTTGGCGCCGTCGATGTTCTTGCCCTTCATCTCGTTGACCCAGTCGCTCTCCACCGTACCGGCGGTGCGGCGCCAGCGCTGGGTCTCGGCCAGGTCCAGCGCCACGATGTTGTTGCCGGCCTTCTCGGCGATGGCGCGGCCCACCTTGTCGCCTTCGTCCATGGCCCGGCCGAACAGGGCCGCGGTCTCGATGCCTGAGTTGTTGTCGATGACCTTCTTCAGGTCATCGGGCAGCTTGCTGTAGGCCGAGCGGTTCATGGCGAACGCGAAGGTCTGGGTGTACAGGCCCTGCTTGCCGGCGAAGGTGGTGTGGTTCTTCACCAGCTCGCTCACCTTGAGCGCGGGCGTCACTTCCCAGGGGATCGTGGTGCCGTCGATCACGCCCTTGGACAGGGCCTCGGTCACGGCCGGCACCGGCATGCCCACCGGGTTGGCACCCAGCTTGGTGAGCATGTTGTTGATGATGCGCGAGCCGCCACGGATCTTCATGCCGCGCAGGCTCTCCAGCCCCGTCACCGGGGCCTTGGTGTGGAACAGGCCCGGGCCGTGGGTGTGCACCGCGAGCAGCTTGACGTCCTTGAACTCGTCGGCGGCGAATTTCTCCACGTACTCCTGGAAGGCCCGCGAGGACTGCTCGGCCGAACCGCTCATGAACGGCAGCTCGAACACCTCGGACTTGTTGAAACGCCCCGGCGTGTAGCCCAGCACGGTCCAGGTGATGTCCACCACGCCGTCGCGTGCCTGGTCGAACAGCTGCGGTGGCGCTCCGCCCAGCTGCATGGCATGGAACAGCTGCACCTTGATGCGGCCCCCGGACTCGGCCTCCACCTTCTGGGCCCAGGGCACGATGGCCTTGGCGGGAATCGTGGCCTGCGGCGGCAGCATCTGGTGCAGCCGCAGGGTCACGGTCTGCTGGGCCGTGGCGTGGCCGGCCAGCAGGGTGCTGGCGGCAGCGCCCAGGGCGGCCAGGGCGGTTCGGCGTTTCATGGGGGCCATGTTTGTCTCCTGTGGTTGAAAGATCGGTTGGGTGATCGGGTGCGGGCCGTCAGCGACGGCGCCGGATGAGCTTCATCGCCGGCATGGCCGCGGGCCATGGCTCCGACGGGTGCGCCGCGAGCACCTCGGCGAGGTTGCGCCGGGCCAGCCGCGAGTGCTCGCGCATGATGGACTCGGCCCGCGCACCCTCGCGATGCTCGATCGCGTCGAGCACCTGGCGGTGCTGGTCCTGCGCCATCGCCAGCATGTCGCGCGCACGGGTGGAATGGGCCTGCAACAGCACGAAACCCGAGACCGAAGCAAACGGCAAGCTGGCCGCGCGCTCCAGCTGGCGCGAAATGATCGGGCTGTCGGCCAGCTCGTACAGCAGGGTGTGGAACTGGCCGTTGAGCGCCACGTAGGCCGAAAAACCCTCGTCGCTGAGGCTGGGCACCGCGAGCACCGCATCGATGCGGGCCAGGCAGGCCCGGGCCTCGGCCAGCACCACCGCCGGCGCACCGCGCTCGGCCGCCAGCCGGGCCAGCAGGCCTTCGAGGGTGCCGCGCAGCTCGATGGCATCGGCCACGTCGCGCTCGGAAAAGCTCTGCACCACATAACCACCGGAAGGCAGCGGCTGGAGCAGGCCCTCCTGCTCCAGCCGCACCAGGGCCGCGCGGATGGGCGTGCGCGACATGCCCAGGCGCTCGACGATCGCCAGCTCGGCGATGCGGGTGCCACCGGCCAGCTCGCCCGAGAGGATGAGCTCGCGCAAGCGCAACAGGGCGCGCACCTGGGCGCTCTCGACGAAGGCGGGTCCCTGGCCTGCGTGCGTTTCGGTGGGGCGGTCCTGGAGCGTGGTCATGGATACGCAATGTATACAAAAACACCCCAAAAACCCCCAGCAATGACCCTATATCAGGGAAATCCATGAGGTGCTGTATCCATCCCAATCGACGTTGTGTTGGCTACGATGCATGCCGGACCGACTTTCAACACCGGAGACACCATGACACTGCGCACCACCCCACCCTTCCGGGCCGACCACGTCGGCAGCTTCCTGCGCCCCGCCTACCTGCTGGAGGCGCGCGACCGGTTCTTCAACCAGAAGACCCTCAGCGCCGAAGCGTTGCGCGCCGTCGAAGACAAGGCGATCACCGAGATCGTGAAGTTCCAGGCCGACGTGGGCCTGCGGTCCATCACCGACGGCGAATTCCGCCGCACCTATTTCCACATCGACTTTCTGGAGCAGCTTGGCGGCGTGAAGACCGACATCCCGGTCACCATCGTGCGGCCCGACGGCAGCGAAGAGCTGGCGCCACCGGTGATCCGCGTCATCGACAAGGTGCGCCACGCCAAGAACATCCAGCTGGCCGACTTCCAGTACCTGAAAAGCCAGGTGGAAGCGCTGGGCATCACCGGCCTGGTGCCCAAGGTGACCATCCCCTCGCCCACCATGCTGCACTTCCGTGGCGGGCGTGCCGGCATCAGCAAAGAGGCCTACCCCGAGCTCGACCCGGTGTTCTACGACGACGTGGCCAGGGCCTATGGCCAGGAGCTGCAGTCCCTCGCCGATGCAGGCTGCACCTACGTGCAGATGGACGACACCAACATGGCGTATCTCTGCGACGAAAAAATGCGCGAGGCCGCCCGCCAGCGCGGTGACGACCCCAACGAACTGCCACACCGCTACGCATGGTTCATCAACAAGGTGGTGGCGCACAAGCCCGCCGGCATGACGCTGGCCATGCACCTGTGCCGCGGCAACTTCAAGAGCACGCACGCGGCCGCCGGCAACTACGAGCCGGTGGCCGAGGCGCTGCTGTCGGAAATGAACCTGGACGCCTACTTCATGGAGTACGACGACGACCGTTCGGGCGATTTCCGCCCGCTGCGCTTCCTCAAGCCGGGCAAGACCGTGGTGCTGGGCCTGGTCACCACGAAGTTCGGCCAGCTCGAAAACAAGGACGACCTCAAGCGCCGCATCGACGAGGCCGCGCAGTACGCCCCGCTGGAGCAGCTGTGCCTGTCACCGCAGTGCGGCTTCTCCAGCACCGTGCACGGCAACAACATCGCCGTGGAAGACCAGCGCCGCAAGCTGGCGCTGGTGGTGGAGACGGCCAGGGAAGTCTGGGGAGACTGAGCCCCCCTGCGCCGCCTACGGCGTCACCCCCCAGGGGGCGCCAGCAGCGGCCCGGCGAAGCCGGTTCCGCGCTGGCCTAGCGGCGTTTGCCTGCATCGTGAAGCGGTGCAGCAGGTTATTTGTCGTACTTCGAGATCAGGGCTTTCGCTTCCGCGACGAGGCGGGCGCCATCGATGTTCTTGGCCTGCATGTCCTTGAGCCAGTCGGACTCGACCGTGCTGGCGGTGCGTTTCCAGCGCTGAACCTCGGCCAGCTCCAGCTCGCTGATCTTGTTGCCCGCCTTCACCGCTAGGTCACGTCCGACCTTGTCGCCCACATCCTGCGTGCGGGCGATCTGGGCGCTGAACTCGGCGCCCGAGTTGTCGTCGATCACCTTCTTCAGGTCGGCCGGCAGCTTGTTGTAAGAGGCCTTGTTCATGGCCACCACGAAGGTGGTGACGTACAGCGCGCGGTCACCGGCAAACGTGGTGTGGTTCTTCACCAGTTCCTGCACCTTCAGGGCCGGCGCCACTTCCCAGGGAATCGTCGTGCCATCCAGCACACCTTTCGACAGCGCCTCGGTCACCGCCGGCACCGGCATGCCCACGGGCGTGGCGCCCAGCTTGACCAGCATGTTGTTGACCACGCGCGTACCGCCGCGGATCTTCATCCCACGCAGACTATCCAGACCGACCACCGGCTGCTTGGTGTGAAACAGGCCCGGGCCGTGGGTGTGGAAGGCCAGCACGTGCACGTCCTTGTACTCGTCCATCGCGTTTTTCTGGACGTATTCCCAGAGCGCGCGCGAGGTCTTTTCGGCCGACAGGCCGGCGATGAAGGGCAGCTCGAACACTTCCGTCTTGGGGAAACGACCGGGGGTGTAGCCCTGCAGGGTCCAGACGATGTCGACCACACCGTCGCGCGCCTGGTCGAACAGCTGCGGGGGGGTGCCGCCCAGCTGCATCGAGCTGTACATCTGGATCTTGATGCGACCCTTGGATTCTTCCTCGATCTTCTTGGCCCAAGGCGTCAACGCCTTGGAAGGCACCGTACCCTGCGGGGGCAGGAACTGGTGCAGACGCAGGGTGACTTCCTGCGCGAACGCGCCCACACTGGCCGAAACCGCCAGGGCCAGCGCCGCCACTTTGAATGTCCAGGATCGCATGAATATCTCCGGTTGGTGGCCTGCTCGCGGGCCGGATGAGAGGTTGGCAACCCGTTCAGGAGTGCCGCCGATCGTTATTTTCCATAACAATAGGCGTGCTGACTGCCTAGGACTTACCCCTAACCCGCGGCGAAAACACCGAACCGGTATCAGTGCGCGTGGTCCGCGAAAAGGCGGTGCAGCCCGCCCCAGCGCTCGCTGAAGATGCCCGGGTCCATGGTCTTGAGGTCTTTGATGATGGGCTTGAAGGCCATGTGGGCCAGCACGTCGCGCTCCAGATCCACGCCGGGCGCGATCTCGGTCAGTTCCAGGCCTTCCTCGCACAGGCGGAACACCGCGCGCTCGGTGATGAACACCACCTGCTGCTGGCGCAGCGCGGCGTCGTGGCCGTTGAAGGTGATCTGTTCCACCTGCTCGATGAATTTGCGCGCCTTGCCGTCCTTGACGATGGTGAGCTTGCCGTCGCCCACCCTCACATCCAGCCCACCGGCGGTGAAGCTGCCGCAGAACACCAGCTTCTTCGTCGAACGCGTGATGTTGACGAAACCCCCACAACCCACCGGGCGACCGTTGAACTTGCTGACGTTGACGTTGCCGTGCACATCGGTCTGGGCCAGGCCGAGGAAGCTCGCGTCCAGGCCACCGCCGTCGTAGAAATCGAACTGGGAACTCTGCTCGATGATGGACTCGGCGTTGTAGGCCAGGCCGAAGTCGCCCAGCTGCGCCGGAATGCCGCCGTTCACGCCCGATTCGATGGACAGCGTGAGCAGATCGGACACGCCCTCTTCCGCCGCCACGGTGGGAATGCCGGCCGGGATGCCGATGCCCAGGTTGGTGATGGCGCCGGGCGTGACCTCCATGGCCGCGCGCCGCGCGATCACCTTGCGCTCGTCCAGCGGCATGGGCACCATGCTGCCCGTGGGCACCTTGATGTCACCGCACAGTGCGGGGTTGAACTGGGTGGCGATGGACTGCATGTGGTTCTCCGGCTTGCCGATCACCACGTAGTCCACCAGCAGGCCCGGCACCTTCACCGCCTTGGGGTGGAGGCTACCGGCCTTGACCACCGCTTCCACCTGGCAGATCACGATGCCGCCCCAGCGCTTGGCCGCCTGTGCGATGGAGAGCTGCTCCAGCAGCATGCCCTCCTTGTCCAGCGTGATGTTGCCGCGCTCGTCGGCCAGCGTGCCGCGGATGATGGCCACGTCGATTTTTGGCGGGGCGTAGTACAGCCATTCCTGGCCCTCGAACGTCACCAGCTTGACCAGATCCTCGGTGGAGCGGCTGTTCATCTTGCCGCCCTCCAGGCGCGGGTCCACAAAGGTGCCCAGGCCCACCTGGGTCAGCAGGCCGGGTGAGCGGTTGGCGATCTGGCGCGTGAGGTGCGAGAGCGATCCCTGCGGGAAGTTGTAGGCCTCGACCTCGCCGTCGAACACCATCTTCATCATCTCCTTGCCGGTCTGGCCGAAGTGCCCCGCGATCACGCGCTTGATCATGCCCGCGTGGGCGAAGTGCTTCATGCCCGCCTCACCCGAATTGCCCACCGCGCCACAGGCCCAGGTGGTCAGGTTGCGCGGGTGGCCGGTGTTGAGGAACGTGCGCTCCACGCCCTGCAACACCTCTTCCGGCAGGCTGGTGACGGCCAGGCCACCCAGAAAGATCGTGGCGTCGTCGGCAATGAGGGCGCCGGCTTCGTCGGCGGTGATGACTTTCATGGATGGCTCCAAAAACAGATTCGAGAAAACAAGAAAAAAGATTCACCAAGGAAACCAGAAGCGGCCGGAGCGCCCACCCCCAAACCCAGGGCTGCCAAGGATCCGGCTCCGCCGGCCCAAGGCAGCGCCCCCCTTCAAGGGGTGACGCGCGAAGCGCGGCGGGGGGATATCTCTAGACCTCCACCAGCAACGCCATGCCCTGCCCGCCGCCAATACAGGCACTGCTGACGCCGTAGCGCAGCCCCCGGCGGCGCAGCTCGCGCGCCAGCGTCACGGTCAGGCGCACGCCGGTGGCGGCCAGCGGGTGGCCCAGCGCGATGGCGCCGCCGTTCACATTGAGCTTGTCGCGGTCCAGCCCGAGTTCACGCTCCACCGCCAGGGTTTGCGCACCCTGGGCCTCGTTGATCTCGAACAGGCCGATATCGTCCAGCGTGAGCTCGCAGCGCTCCAGCAGCGCGCGGATGGCCGGTGCCGGGCCGATGCCCATGATCTCGGGCGGCACGCCGACCGCGGCCGCCCCCACCAGCCGGGCCAGCGGCTTCAGGCCGTTGCGCTTCACGTAGGCATCGCTGGCCACCAGGGCGCCCACGGCGCCGTCCACCAGCGCGGAGCTGTTGCCCGCGGTCTGCACACCTCCGGCGTACACCGTGCGCAACTTGGCCAGCGCTTCCACCGGCGAGGGCCTGGGGTGCGTGTCGTGGGCCACCTGATCCACCTTGCGCGGCAGGCGGATGCCCCTCGTGTGGTACCCGTCGAGCACGAAGTCTTCGTTGACCACCGGCACGATCTCGCCCGCGTGAAAGCCGTCGGCCTGGGCCTTGAGCGCGCGCTCGAACGACTGCGAGGCGAAGGCGTCCACGTCGGCACGGCTGATGCCGTATTTCTTCGCCAGGTTCTCGGCGGTCTCGATCATGGTGACCGGGCCGGCGGTGTCGTTCAGCGCCTCGACCAGGAAGTCCTTGAACTCCACCGGCGCGCCCAGCTTGAAGCCGCTGCGGTGGGTGTAGGCAGCGATCGGGTTGCGCGACATGGACTCGGTGCCCACCACCAGCGCCAGCTCGGCGTAGCCCAGCGCAATCTGGTCGGCCGCCTGGCGGAACAGCTCGAAGCCGGTGCCGCAGATGCGCTGCGCCAGGATCGAGGGCACCGCCAGGGGCACACCCGCGTACAGGCCGATGTGGCGCGGCAACACGAAGGCGTCGAAGTCGGCCTGCGCCATGGAGCCGGTGATCACCGAGTCCACGTCGCTGGCGGCAACGCCGGCGCGTTCGATCACGGCGCGCGCGACCTTGATGCCCATGTCGGTGGGCGAGAGCAGGCCGAAGGCGCCGCAGTAGTCCACCATCGGCGTGCGCACGCCATCGAGCAGCCAGGCGTTGGAAAAGCGGGCAGAGAAGTGTTTCATGGGTTCATCCTTTGCGGCTGTCGGTCACGCGGATCACGGTGGCGTAGCCGCTGTCGCCCGCGGCGCAGCCGGTGAACAGGCCCACACCACCGCCGCGCAGCACCAGCTCTTCGATCATCTCGATGATGGCGCGCATGCCGGTGGGGGCCTGCGGATGGCCCCAGATGATGGAGCTGCCGTAGTTGTTCATCTTCTGCCAGGCAAAGCCGGTGTCGCGCGCCAGCGCGATGTCGTTCACGGCGAACGGGTTGTGGGTCTTGATGACGTCGATGCCACCGATGGCCAGGCCGGCATTCTTCATGGCGTTGATCGCCGCGGGCGACGGCGCCATGGGCATGAAACCGGGCTCGACCCGCGCCATGCCGAAACCGAGGATTTCGACCTCGATGCCCGGGTCGGTGGCCACCGCGCGCGCCCGCTCGCGGGTGGTCACGATGGCACCGGCGTTGCCGTCGGCCGGGTGGGTCTGGCCACCGAAGGTGATGGTGCCGCCCTCTTTCACCGGCTTGAGCCGGGCCAGGCCTTCGGCCGTGGTGGGGAAGATGCCCTCGTCCACGGCGAGCGCGCCGGTCTGTTTTCGGAACTTCGAGTCCGACAGCGGCGCGTCCACCATGTAGCGTTTCTGGAAGGCGCGTTCGCCGGCCAGCGCGTCCAGGTACTGGTGGTAGCGGTGCAGCTTGAGCTCGTGCTGTTCGGTGGTGCTGATGCCGTAGCGCGCGGCCACGTTTTCGCCGGTCTGCAGCATCGGGTTCTTCGCATAGGGGTCGTTGCCCATGTTGTCGGGCACCCAGTGTTCGGTGATGCCGTAGCCTCCCGTGCCCGAGGGATCGGGGTAGTACACCACCGGCCCGTTGGACTGGCGGTCCGCCATCACCAGCAGCGCACATTGCGCGGTGCCGCACACCACTTCCTGCGCGGCCATCTGCAGCGCACGCACGCTGGTGGCGCAGGCCTGCTGCACCGTGGGGCCGGCCACGCGGTCGATGCCCATCAGGCCGGTCACGTAGGGCAAGCCATAGAAGCTGCCTTTTTGCGGATTGGTCATGCCCAGCAGGCCAAGGTCGATCTGCGCCATGTCGAAACCACGGGCGACCAGCGCCTGTTTGCCCACCGCCGCGGCCAGCGGCAGGGCGTTCATGTTGGCCAGCGAACCCTGCCATTTGGCGAAGGGCGTGGACCAGTAAATGCCGTAGGGAATGAAGGCTTGCATTCGGCTTGTCTCCTGTGTGGATTGGAATGGAAATGGCCCACTGAAGGCGGGCCTGAAACGGCGACCTAGGACAAACCCTAGTCCTGGGAAAAACGACCGGTTTGCGTGTTGTGGGGTCCGATGTTTGGTTATAAACTATAACCAGATATTTTCGTTTGAGCAAGGAACCTCCATGTCGATCGCCTCCATTTCCGCCGACCTCTCACTTGAAATCCGGGGCGCCGTGGCGATCGTCCGGCTCACCCGAGCGGCCAAGCGAAACGCCATCAACGACGGCCTCGTCCTGAGCCTGCGCAACGTCTTCGAAGGCTTCGGCCCCGAGGTCAAGGCGGCCGTGATCGAAGGCGAAGGCGAACACTTCTGCGCCGGGCTCGACCTGAGCGAAATCAGCGAGCGCGACGCGGTGCAAGGCATGCACCACTCGCGCATGTGGCACAAGGCGCTCGACGCGGTGCAGTTCGGCCCGGTGCCGGTGATCGCCGCGCTGCACGGTGCGGTGGTGGGCGGCGGCCTGGAGCTGGCCAGCGCCACCCACATTCGTGTGGCCGACGAATCCACCTTCTACGCGCTGCCCGAAGGCTCGCGCGGCATCTTCGTGGGCGGCGGCGGTTCGGTGCGGGTGCCGCGCCTGGTGGGCGTGGCGCGCATGACCGACATGATGTTGACCGGCCGCGTCTACAACGCGCAGGATGGCGAACGCGCCGGCTTCGCGCAGTACCTGGTCCCCCAGGGCCAGGCGCTGAACAAGGCGATCGAGCTGGCGGAAAAGATCGCGCAGAACGCGCCCACCACCAACTTCGCGCTCACCCACGTGCTGCCGCGCATCGCCGACCAGAGCGCCGACCACGGCCTGATGACCGAGGCGCTGATGGCCGCCATCGCGCAGTCGGCGCCCGAGGCCAAGGAGCGCGTGAAGGCCTTCCTGGAAGGCCGCGCCAACAAGGTGCAAAAAGGCTGAGCCTGCCTCTTCCCCGCCAGCGCCCGCGCAAGCGGGCCAGGCCCCACAAAGGGCCGAATGCCACAACGACGATCCGGAGACAAGACATGAACACCGAGACCCCTCAGCACAAGTACCGGCCCATGGAATTCGGCGTGCCCCGTGTGGTGGTGCGCGAAGGCAGCAGCGGTGTGCGCTATGTGCGCGGCGAACCCGAGCTGCTGCCCTACGCCCGCACCATGGGCGAGCGACTGGCGCACTGGGCGAAAAACGCGCCGGATCGCACCCTGTTCGCGCGCCGCGTGCGCCACGCCGACGGCACCGCCGGCGACTGGCAGCACCTGAGCTTCGCGCAAGCACTCGACGGTGCGCGCCGCATCGGCCAGGCACTGCTGGACCGCGGCCTCGACGCCGAGCACCCGGTGGTGATCCTGAGCGAAAACGATCTGGAACATGCCCTGCTTTCGCTGGCCTGTCTGTATGTGGGCGTGCCCTACTGCTCCACATCGCCGGCCTACTCCATCGTCAGCACCGACCACGGCAAGCTCAAGCACGTGATGAGCACGCTCACCCCAGGCTTGGTGTTCGCCAGCGACGGTGCGCGCTTCGCCAAGGCGCTCAACGCCGCAGTGCCGGCCGACTGCGTCGTGGTGCTGACCAGCCTGGGCGGCTACAGCCGGCCCGAGGGCGAGCTGCTGACCTTCGAACAGCTGCTGGCCACCGAGCCCACCGCCGCGGTGGACGAGGCCCACGCCCGCGTCAGCCCGGACACCATCGCCAAGTTCCTGTTCACCTCGGGCTCGACCAAGATGCCCAAGGCGGTGATCAACACGCACCGCATGTGGTGCGCCAACCAGCAGCAGATGCGCCAGTCCATGACGCCGTTGACGCAAGATCCCCTGGTGCTGGTGGACTGGCTGCCCTGGAACCACACCTTCGGCGGCAACCACAACTTCGGCATGGTGCTCTACAACGGCGGCACGCTCTACATCGACGACGGCAAGCCGGTGCCCGCGCTCATGGGCGAGACCCTGCGCAACCTGCGCGAGATCGCGCCCACCGTGTACTTCAACGTGCCCACCGGCTTCGAGGTGATCGCCGACGTGATGAAGACCGACGACGTGCTGCGCAAGAACCTGCTCAGCCGTGTGCGCATGTTCTTCTACGCCGCGGCCGCCTTGTCGCAGCCGATCTGGGATGCGCTGCACGAATGCCAGGAGCGCGAGATCGGCGAGCGCATCGTCATGTGCACCGGCCTGGGCATGACCGAGTCCGGCCCGTTCGCGCTCTCGGTCAACAGCGCCGACGTGAAGGCCGGCGACCTGGGCGTGCCCACGCCCGGGCTGGAGATCAAGCTGGTGGACATGCAGGGCAAGATCGAGGTGCGCTACAAGGGGCCGAACGTGACCCCCGGCTACTGGCGCAGCCCCGAGGCCACGCAGGAAGCCTTTGACGAAGAAGGCTTCTTCTGCAGCGGCGACGCCGTCACCTGGATCGACCCCGACGACCTGCACAAGGGCCTGCGCTTTGACGGCCGCATCGCCGAAGACTTCAAGCTCAGCACCGGCACCTTCGTGAGCGTGGGCCCGATGCGCGCCAAGGTGATCGCCGCCGGCGCACCGTATGTGCAGGACGTGGTGCTCACCGGCCTGAACCTCAAGGAAGTGGGCGCCATGATCTTCCCGACCCAGCACGTGCGCACCCTGAGCGGCCTGCCCGCCAGCGCGCCCATGGCCGAGGTGCTGGACAACCCCTACGTGAAGGAACACTTCCAGCACGTCATCACCCAGTTGGCCAAGACCTCCACCGGCAGCGCCACGCGCATCGCACGCGCCATCGTGCTGGCCGAGCCGCCGTCCATCGACCTGGGCGAGATCACCGACAAGGGCTCGATCAACCAGCGCATGGTGCTCAAGCACCGCGACGCGCTGGTGCAGGCCCTGCACGACGACACCGCCCCGAACATCATCAAACCCCAAGCCTGAAAGCGAACACCACCATGAACATCCAAGGACACGCAGCACTGGTCACCGGCGGCGCCTCCGGCCTGGGCGAAGCCGTCGCGCGCGAGCTCGCCCGCCAGGGCGCCAAGGTCGCCGTGCTCGACGTCAACACCGCGCTGGCCGAGAAGGTGGCGGCCGAGATCGGCGGCGTGGCCTGCGCCTGCGACATCACCAACACCGAGAGCGTGACCGCCGCCATCGCCAAGGCGGCCGCGGCCCACGGCCCGGCGCGCATCCTGATGAACATCGCCGGCATCGGCACCGCCAAGCGCATCGTCGGCAAGGATGGCAACGCCGCGCCGCTGGAAGACTTCGCCCGGGTGATCAACGTCAACCTGATCGGCAGCTACAACATCAGCCGCCTGTTCGCCGCCGAGTGCGTGAAGCTGACCCCGATGGAAGACGGCGAGCGCGGCGTGATGATGTTCACCGCCTCGGTGGCGGCCTTCGACGGCCAGGTGGGCCAGCAGGCCTACAGCGCCTCCAAGGGCGGCCTGGTGGGCATGACCCTGCCCATGGCGCGCGATCTGGCGCAGCACGGCATCCGCGTGTGCACCGTGGCGCCGGGCCTGTTCGCCACGCCGCTGATGAAGCAGTTGCCCGAGCCGGTGCAGCAGTCGCTGGCCGCGTCGATTCCGTTCCCCTCGCGCCTGGGCAAGCCGGAAGAGTTCGCGCAGCTGGCCGCGCACATCGTCACCAATGGCCATCTGAATGGTGAGGTGATCCGGCTCGACGGTGCCCTGCGCATGGCGCCACGCTGATGAGCAAGGTCGTCGTCTACGAGGTCGAGGTGATGTTCGGTGACTGCGATCCCGCGGGCATCGTCTTCTACCCGAACTTCTCGAAGTGGATGGACGCCTCGTCGTTGAACTTTTTTCGCCAGTGCGGCGTGCCGCCCTGGCGCGAGCTGATCCGCACGCGCGGCATCGTGGGCACGCCGCTGCTGGAGGTGCGCAGCCGCTTCTTCCATCCAGCCTCGTATGGGGACCGCCTGCGGGTCCGCACGCATGTGAGCGAATGGCGCGCCAAGGTCTTCACCCAACAACACGTCATCTACCGCGATGACGTGGTGCTCTGCGAAGGCAGCGAAACCCGCGCCTTCGTGGTCCACCCGCCCGGCGAACCCGACCGCATCAAGGCCATCCCGGTGCCAGAAGACATCCGGGCGCTGTGCTGCGACGCATAGAAAAACAACAAGCATTTCCCTGCTCTTTCCCCAAACCACCCTCAACGAGGAGACATCCCATGAAACACATCAAGACCCTGGTCGCCCTGGCCATCACCACCCTGGCGGGCGCCGCGCAGGCGGACATCAACATCGGCGTGAGCCTGGCGCTCACCGGGCCGGGCTCCGGCCTGGGCATCCCGATGCAGAACCAGTTCAAGCTGTTCCCCAAGACCATCGCGGGTGAAAAGGTCAACCTGATCGTCCTGGACGACGCCACCGACCCCGGCAAGGGTGCGGCCAACGCGCGCCGCTTCGTCACCGAAGACAAGGTGGACATGATCATCGGCTCGTGCATCACCGCCGTGGCCGCCGCCATGAGCGACATCGCCACCGAAGCCGGCACGGTGCAACTGGCCGGCTCGCCCGTGGGCCTGCCGCCCGGCAGGGACAAGTGGGTGTTCCGCCTGCCGCAGTCCAACACCGTGATGGGCCACGCCATGGTCGAGCACATGAAGAAGCAGGGCGTGAAGACCCTGGGCTTCCTGGGCTACACCGACGCTTACGGTGAACAGTGGCTCAAGGAAAGCGCCCCGCTGCTGGAGAAAGCCGGTATCAAGCTGGTGGCCACCGAGCGCTTCGCCCGCACCGACACCAGCGTGACCCCGCAGGCGCTCAAGATCAACGCCGCCAACCCCGACGCGGTGCTGATCGTGGCCTCGGGCAGCGGCGCGGCCATGCCGCACATGGCCATGGTCGACCGTGGCTTCAAGGGCAAGATCTACCAGACCCACGCCGCGGCCACGCAAGACCTGATGCGCGTGGGCGGCAAGGCCGTGGAAGGCGCTTTCGTGGTCTCCGGCCCGGCCGTGATCGCCGAGCAGCTGCCCGACAGCCACCCGTCCAAGGCGGTCGCCGTGGACTTCGTGCAGAAGTATGAAAAGGCCGTGGGCGCCGGCCTGCGCAACCAGTTCGCCGGCCACGCCTACGACGCGCAGATCACGCTGGAGAAGGTGATCCCCATGGCGCTCAAGAAGGCCAAGCCGGGCACGCCCGAGTTCCGCGCCGCCCTGCGCGACGGCATGGAAACCATGGGCCGCACCATCTTTTCGCACGGGGTGATGAACTGGACGCCCACCGACCACTGGGGCTTCACGCTGGAAACCGGCGTGATGCTCAAGGTCGTCGACGGCAAGTTCAAAGTGGAGTGATTCGGAGCACCCCCCTGCGCCGCTGACGCAGCTTCCCCCCTCTCTGGCGCGCCTTCGGCGCTGGGAGGGGAGACGGCATCTCGGGCCGGCAGAGCCGGACCCTTGATGCCGCTGGAGGGAGGCACTTCGCGCGTGGCGAGGTCCTCTTGCTCCCTCGCCCCTTTGGGGAGAGGGCTGGGGTGAGGGGCAGGCGCGAAGGGGGCTTTCTTCGGAAGATCTTGGTGCGTCACCGTTTGAAGTTCTTTTCCGCGCTTACTTTTTTTGCTAAGGGTCTGTATGGATTTCTCCATTGCCAGCATTCTTCTGCTGGACGGCTTGACCAACGGCGCCGTGTACGCGCTGTTGGGCCTGGCCACCGTGCTGGTGTTCACGGTCACCCGCGTCATCTTCATTCCCCAGGGGGAGTTCGTCGCCTATGGCGCGCTCACCCTGGCCATCTTCCAGACCGGCCAGGTGCCGGGCACCGTGTGGCTGTCGCTGTTGCTCGCTGGCGTGGCCGCGCTCATGGAGCTCTCCAGCCGCTGGCAGCACCACCGCAACGCTCTCACGGCGGTCAAGGCCGCAGGCCGCATGCTCATCGTGCCGCTGCTGATCTCGGGCATCGCCATCTGGGCCGCGCCGCAGCAGTTTCCGCTGGCCGTGCAGGCCGCGCTGAGCGTGGCCATCGTCACCGTCTATGGCCCGCTGGTCTACCGCGTGGCCTACCAGTCGCTGGAAAGCGCCACGCCGCTGGTGCTGCTGATCGTGTCGGTGGGCGTGCACTTCGCCATGACCGGTCTGGGTCTGCTGTTCTTTGGCGCCGAGGGTTTCCGCAACCCCAGCTTCTGGGACCTGCGGCTGAACGTCGGGCCGATCATGCTGTCGGGCCAGGCCATCATCACCGCGCTGGCCACCATCGCGCTGATCGTGCTGCTGTGGCTGTATTTCGAGCGCTCGCTGCGCGGCAAGGCGTTGCGCGCCACCGCGGTCAACCGCACCGGCGCGCGCCTCATGGGCATTTCCTCACACGCCTCGGGCCAGCTCACCTTCACCATGGCGGCCTTCATCGGCGCGCTCTCGGGCCTGCTGATCGGTCCGACCACCACGGTGTTCTACGACTCGGGCTTCCTCATCGGCCTCAAGGGCTTCGTGGCCGCCGTGGCCGCGGGCCTCTCCAGCTACCCGGGCGCGCTGGTCGCGGCGCTGTTCGTGGGCGTGATCGAGGCTTTCGGCTCGTTCTGGGCCAGCGCCTTCAAGGAAGTGATCGTGTTCACGCTGATCCTGCCGGTACTGCTGGTGCGCTCCCTGCGCAGCGGCCACTCGGACGAAGAACATTGACATGAAGAATCTTCAAAACAAAGGACTGCTGGTCCTCGCGGCGGCGATCCCGCTGATCGCGGTGCTGCCCCTGCCCGACTTCTGGATCACCCAGCTCAACTACATCGGCATGTACAGCATGACGGTGATGGGCCTGGTGCTGCTCACCGGCGTGGGCGGGCTCACCTCGTTCGGCCAGGCGGCGTTCGTCGGTATCGGGGCCTACACCACGGCCTGGCTCACGCTCAACCTCGGCGTCTCGCCCTGGCTCACGCTGTTCATCGGCATGGGCCTGACCGCCGCCAGCGCGCTGCTGGTGGGACTGATCACGCTGCGCATGTCGGGCCACTACCTGCCGCTGGCCACCATCGCCTGGGGCCTGTCGCTCTACTACCTCATGGGCAACCTGGACGCGCTGGGCAAGTACGACGGGCTGCTGGGCCTGCAGAGCCTGTCCATCGCCGGCTGGGACATCGGCCAGGGCCGTGGCTTCTTCGTGCTCACCTGGGCCATCCTGCTCGCCTTCGCCGCGGCCCTGCTGCACCTGCTGGACTCGCGCGCGGGCCGCGCCATCCGCTCGCTCAAGGGCGGCTCGCAAATGGCCGAAGCCATGGGCATCAGCACCTTCCGCTACAAGGTCACCATCTTCGTGCTGGCCGCGCTGTTCGCGTCCGTGGCGGGCTGGCTGCTCGCGCACTTCCAGCGCACGGTCAACCCCTCGGCCTTCGGCCTGAAGATGGGCATCGAGTACCTGTTCATGGCGGTGGTCGGCGGCGTGGGTCATGTGTGGGGCGCCATCGTCGGCGCGGGCCTGATCCGCGTGCTCGAAGACCAGCTGCAGGTGCTGCTGCCCAGGCTCATCGGCACCAGCGGCAGCTACGAGGTGATCGTGTTCGGCATTGCCCTGGTGGTGGTGCTGAAGTACCTGCCCGACGGCCTGTGGTCCATGGTGGGCAAACGCGTGCCGCGCCAGCCCCGAGCAGTGGACTGGGCGCAGGCCGAAGCCCTGCCCGAGCGCGCCAAACCCGCGGCCGGCGAGTTGGTGCTCGACGTGAAGAAAGCGCGCATGCAGTTCGGGGGCCTGGTGGCGGTCAACGACATCAGCTTCCAGATCCAGGCTGGCCAGATCGTGGGCCTGATCGGCCCCAACGGCGCGGGCAAGTCCACCACCTTCAACCTCATCACCGGCGTGTTGCCGGCCACGCGCGGCGAGGTGGTGTTCCAGGGCGGCAACATCAGCGGCAAGCCCTCGCGCGAGATCGCGCGCCTGGGCATGGCGCGCACCTTCCAGCACGTCAAGATGATCCCCGACATGACGGTGCTGGAGAACGTGGCCCTGGGCGCGCACACCCGCGGACGCAAGGGCGTGCTCACCGCCATGCTGCGCGCCAACCGGGCGGAAGAAAAGCAGCTGTTCCGCGAGGCGCAGCGCCAGCTCGAACGCATCGGCATGGGCGATTACCTGCACGAGCAGGCCGGCAACCTCGCCATGGGCCCGCAGCGGCTGATGGAGATCGCACGCGCGCTCTGCGCCGACCCGACCCTGCTGCTGCTCGACGAACCCGCGGCCGGCCTGCGCCACCAGGAGAAGCAGGCCCTGGCCGGCGTGCTGCGCCAGTTGAAAGGCGAAGGCATGAGCATCCTGCTGGTGGAACACGACATGGACCTGGTGATGCAGATCTGCGACCACCTGGTGGTGATGGAATTCGGCACCCTGCTCACCCAGGGCCCACCCGCGCAGATCCAGCAGGACCCGAAAGTCCGCGCGGCCTACCTCGGCACGGAGCATTGACATGAGCAACCCCATCCTTCAAGTCAAGGGCCTGCGCGCCGGCTACGGCCGCGCCGAGGTGCTGCACGGCATCGACATCCAGGCCGAACCGGGCAGTGTCATCACCGTGATCGGCCCCAACGGCGCGGGCAAGTCCACCTTGCTCAACACCCTGATGGGCATCCTGCCCGGCAAGGGCCTGATCGAATTCCGCGGCCAGGACATCACCACGCTCACGCTGGAAGAGCGTGTGATGAACGGCATGTCGCTGGTGCCCGAGAAGCGCGAGCTCTTCGGCACCATGCCGGTGGAAGACAACCTGCTGCTCGGCGGCTTTCGCCAGATGCGCCTGGGCAACGCGCAGTGGCGCAGCCGGCTCGACGACGTGTACACCCTCTTCCCCCGCCTGCAGGAACGCCGCACCCAGCTCGCCGGCACGCTCTCGGGCGGCGAGCGCCAGATGCTGGCCGTGGGCCGCGCGCTCATGTCGCGCCCCGACCTGCTCATGCTCGACGAGCCCAGCCTGGGGTTGGCGCCGTTGATCGTGCGCGAGATCTTCTCCATCATCCAGACGCTGCGCCAGACCGGCGTGACCATCGTGCTGGTGGAGCAGAACGCGCGCGCCGCCCTGCAGGTGGCCGACCACGGCTACGTGCTGGAAATGGGGGAGCTCAGCGCGCAAGGGCCGGCCAGCGAACTCGCCAGCGACCCGCGCGTGATCGAAACCTACCTGGGCACCGCGCGCCAGGCCGCCTGACTTCCGCTCATTCCTCGCCAGACCCGGACCCGCCCCCATGAACGCCTACCAGCCCCGCCTGGCCGACCACGACTTCATCCTGCTCGACGTGCTGCGGGCGCCGCAGACCCTGGCCGAGCTGCCCGCGCTGGCCGAACACGCCGACCCCGACCTGCTGCGCCAGGTGCTGGAGGAAGCGGGCAAGTTCGTCGGCGAGGTGGTGGCGCCGCTGAACCGCGAGGGCGACGAGGTGGGCGCGCAGTGGCGCGACGGCGCGGTGACCATGCCGCCCGGTTTTCGCGACGCCTACCAGGCCTTCTGGCAAGCCGGCTGGCCTTCGCTGGCCTGCGCGGTGGAAGACGGGGGCCAGGGCCTGCCCGCCGTGCTTGAAGCCCAGCTGTACGAAATGCTCAGCGCCGCCAACCACGGCTGGACCATGGCACCGGGCCTGCTGCACGGCGCCTACGAGTGCATCAAGCACCATGCGTCGGACGGGCTGAAATCGACCTACCTGGAGAAGATCGCCACCGGCGAATGGCTGGCCACCATGTGCCTGACCGAGCCGCACGCCGGATCGGACCTCGGCCTGGTGCGCACGAAAGCCCTGCCCCTGCCCGACGGCCGCTTCGCGCTCAGCGGCACCAAGATCTTCATCTCCGGCGGCGAGCACGACCTGAGCGACAACATCGTGCACCTGGTGCTCGCGCGCCTGCCCGACAGCCCGCCCGGCCCGAAAGGCCTGTCGCTGTTCCTGGTGCCGAAGTTCTACGACGACGGTAGCCGAAGCGCCGTGCATTGCGAGCGCATCGAAGAAAAGATGGGCCTGCACGGCAGCCCCACCTGCGTGATGCGTTTTGACGACGCCCCGGGCTGGATCGTGGGCGAACCCGGCAAGGGCCTCAACGCCATGTTCGTCATGATGAACGCCGCGCGCCTGCACGTGGGCCTGCAGGGCATCGGCCTGCTCGAAGCCGCCTGGCAGAAAGCCGACGCCTACGCGCAGGAGCGCCGCCAGATGCGGGCGCCGGGCAACACGAGCAAGGCGGTGCCCGTCGCCGGGCCGCCCCAAGACGGGCAAGCCCCCTCGGGGGGCAGCGCATTGCACGCCGTGAACGGCGTGGGGGCCACGGTCCAGGCGGATGTCATCGCCCTGCACCCGGCGATGCGCCGCATCCTCGACACCCAGCGCGCCTGGATCGACGCCGGGCGTGTGATCGGCTACCGCACGGCGCTCGAACTCGACACCCAGAAACACCACCCCGACGCCGCGCGGCGCGAGGCCGCGGCGCGCTGGTGCAGCCTGGTCACCCCGGTGCTCAAGGCCGCCTGGACCGACCAGGCCTTCCACGGCGCCAGCGCCTGCCTGCAGGTCTTCGGCGGCCACGGCTATGTGCGCGAGTGGGGCATCGAGCAACACGTGCGCGACGCGCGCGTGGCCATGATCTACGAAGGCACGAACGAGATCCAGGCGATCGACCTGCTGCTGCGCAAGGTGTTGCCCGACGGCGCGATAGCGCTCAGGACCCTGCTGGCCGAGCTGGCCGTCGAGCTGAGCGACAGCCCCGCCGCCACGCGTACCCAGGAGGCCATGGCGCGCCTGGCCCGCTTCACCGGCGAACACCTGCTGCCCCACACCCAGGCCGCCGGTGCCGCCCCCGAGACCCCCTACTGGCTGGCCGACGACTACCTGCGCGCGCTGGCCCTGGTGCTCATGGCCTGGGCCTGGTCGCGCATTGGCGCCACCGCGGGCGCCGAGGCCGGGCGCTGGAGCCAGGCCCAGGCCGGTTTCTGGCGCTGGGTCTGGCCCGAATTCGAGATGCGCCTGGGCATGCTGGAAGCCGGGTTGACGCCCGCTTGACCTGCATCACCGGCACCCATCGGCCACCGCGCTATCCTCGCCCCATGCCCGAGACCAACGCCCCCACCGCCCCGCGCCGCGCCCGTGCACCGCGCAAGACCAGCGCTCGCGCCACCGTGCCGACCGCACCCCAGGCCCCCAGCGCCACGCCCGAGCTCGACACCGCCTACCTCGAAACCCTGCTGGGCTACAACGCCCGGCGTGCGGCGCTCACGGTGATCTCGATATTCCTGCCGCGCATGGCGCCCTATGGCCTGCGACCGGTGGATTTTTCGGTGCTCTCGCTGATCGGCCACAACCCCGGCGTGACCTCGCGCCAGCTCTGCGCGGCGCTCGACATCCTGCCGCCCAACCTGGTGGGCATGATCAAGAGCCTGGACAAACGCGGCCTGATTGAACGCCGCCCCCACCCCACCGACCGCCGCGCCCAGGGCCTGCACCTGTCGGCCGCCGGCAAGAAGTTGCAGCGCGTGGCCCAGGCCACCGCAACCCGGCTGGAGCGGGAAGCCACGCACGCGCTGTCGGAGGACGAGGTACAGACCCTGATCAGTCTGCTGCGCCGGGTCTACCTCCGCTAGGAGCCAGTCCATCCGGATTTGTCCGCATCAACCGCCCGGTGTGCGGACAAATGCACAGCCCGGGGCTTTACGGCCCTATTGCTGCAGTGCACACAGCTAGCAAACGGGTAGCAACGCACGATCTGGCCTATAGTGGCATCGTCCGCCCGCCTGAGGTTGGGTCAGGAGAACCGCATGAGTGCCAGAGACAACACCGCCGTGATCCAGCTCTACACCCTGCTGGAGGCTCGCTATGCCTTGCGGGTGATCTGGGCGCTCAGCGACGGCCACCCCCAAACGTTTCGCCTGCTGCAAGACAGCGTGGGCGGCGTGACCCCCAACACCCTGAACACCCGCCTGAAGGAACTGCGCGCGGCCCGGCTGGTGGACCACACCGGTGATGGCTACCGGCTCACGAGCCAGGGCGCCGATCTCGCACGCCGCCTGAGCGAGGTCCAGCCGTTCGCCAGCAAATGGGCCCACCAGCAGGCCCGCGCGGCCGCGGTCCCGCTGTCGGCGCGCGGCCCGATGAACTGAGAACGCCCCCCGGGCATCGGACCAGGGTGAAACCCCGGCCGGTCAGGACATAAAATCACGCCCCGGGTGAGCGGGCCGATGCCCGCCACCGCCCCCCGACAGCCCACACAACGCGCCGCTGGCACCGGTCCGACCGGTTTTCAGCGCGCAGCGGGCTGTGGCGAACGGGCCGCATGCGCTGCCCGCCCCGCGCCAGAAAGCGCGGTTTCCGTCCCCGCCGGCCCTTGAAAACCGGGCCAAAGACCCTATTTGCTTCGCAAAGCTTTTTTCTTGACCGCCTCTCGCCGAGGCCTTACCTGAACCCCCACGCTCATGAGCCCTACGCCCGAGAACGCCGCCACCCCACCGGTCCAGACCCCTGAAACCACCACATCGGATCCCGTGAGCGAAGCGGAAGCCCTCGCCGCGCAGGCCGCCACCACGGCGGACGCCCAGGCCGCGCTGGTCAACGAGCTGGCCACCCTCAAGGCGCAGAACGCCGACCTGGCCGACCAGTTCCTGCGCGCCAAGGCCGAGGCCGAAAACGCCCGCCGCCGCGCCGAAGACGAGATCAGCAAGGCCCGCAAGTTCGCGGTGGAGAGCTTTGCCGAGAGCCTGCTGGCCGTGGCCGACAGCCTGGAAGCGGGCCTGGCCATCCAGGAAGCCACGCGCGAGCAGCTGCGCGAAGGCTCCGAAGCCACGCTCAAGCAGTTGAAAAGCGCGCTGGAACGCCACAAGGTGCTGGAGATCGCCCCGGCCGCCGCTACCCGGTTCGATCCCCACCAGCACCAGGCCATCAGCATGGTGCCGGCCGCCCAGGAGCCCAACACGGTGGTGGCCGTGCTGCAAAAAGGCTACCTCATCGCCGACCGCGTGCTGCGCCCCGCGCTGGTCACGGTGGCGGCCCCGAAATAGGGCTTTTGTGAGGGGTCGCCCTTGAAAACCGGTTGACTTATCCACACATCATCCACATCGCATTCACAGCGTCTTCACACCTTTTTCAACATTTCAACTTTCGTACCGGAGCAACAACATGGGAAGAATCATCGGCATCGACCTGGGCACCACCAACTCGTGCGTGTCCATCATGGAAGGCAACACCACCAAGGTGATCGAGAACTCGGAAGGTGCGCGCACCACGCCCTCGATCGTGGCTTACCAGGAAGACGGTGAGGTGCTGGTCGGAGCCAGCGCCAAGCGCCAGGCCGTGACCAACCCCAAGAACACGCTCTACGCGATCAAGCGCTTGATCGGCCGCAAGTTCACCGAGAAAGAAGTCCAGAAGGACATCAACCTCATGCCTTACTCCATCGTGGCCGCCGACAACGGCGACGCCTGGGTGGAAGTGCGCGGCAAGCAGATCTCGGCCCAGCAGGTCAGCGCCGACATCCTGCGCAAGATGAAGAAGACCGCCGAGGACTACCTGGGCGAAGCCGTGACCGAGGCCGTGATCACGGTGCCGGCCTACTTCAACGACGCCCAGCGCCAGGCCACCAAGGACGCTGGCCGCATCGCCGGCCTGGACGTCAAGCGCATCATCAACGAGCCCACCGCCGCGGCCCTGGCCTTCGGCCTGGACAAGCAGGAAAAGGGCGACCGCAAGATCGCGGTGTACGACCTGGGTGGCGGCACCTTCGACGTGTCCATCATCGAGATCGCCGATGTCGATGGCGAGAAGCAGTTCGAAGTGCTGTCCACCAACGGCGACACCTTCCTGGGCGGCGAAGACTTCGACCAGCGCATCATCGACTACATCATTGGCGAGTTCAAGAAAGAGCAAGGCGTTGACCTGTCCAAGGACGTGCTGGCCCTGCAGCGCCTGAAGGAAGCCGCCGAGAAGGCCAAGATCGAACTCTCCAGCTCGGCCTCGACCGACCTGAACCTGCCCTACATCACCGCCGACGCGTCGGGCCCGAAGCACCTGAACCTCAAGCTCACGCGCGCCAAGCTCGAAGCCCTGGTGGAAGAGCTGATCGAGCGCACCATCGCGCCCTGCCGCACCGCCATCAAGGACGCCGGCATCAGCGTGAACGACATCCACGACGTGATCCTGGTCGGCGGCATGACCCGCATGCCCAAGGTGCAGGAAAAGGTGAAAGAGTTCTTCGGCAAGGAGCCACGCAAGGACGTGAACCCCGACGAAGCCGTGGCCGTAGGCGCCGCCATCCAGGGCCAGGTGCTCTCGGGTGACCGCAAGGACGTGCTGCTGCTCGACGTGACCCCGCTGTCGCTCGGCATCGAAACCATGGGCGGCGTCATGACCAAGATGATCGGCAAGAACACCACCATCCCGACTAAGTTCAGCCAGGTGTTCTCCACCGCCGAAGACAACCAGCCGGCCGTGACCATCAAGGTGTTCCAGGGCGAACGCGAAATCGCCTCGGGCAACAAGCTGCTGGGCGAGTTCAACCTGGAAGGCATCCCCGCTTCGCCGCGCGGCATGCCGCAGATCGAAGTGACCTTCGACATCGACGCCAACGGCATCCTGCACGTGGGCGCCAAGGACAAGGGCACCGGCAAGGAAAACAAGATCACCATCAAGGCGAACTCGGGGCTGTCCGAAGCCGAGATCCAGCAGATGGTGAAAGACGCCGAGCTCAACGCCGCCGACGACAAGAAGAAGGTCGAACTGGTGCAGGCCCGCAACCAGGCCGAAGCCATGGTGCACAGCGTGAAGAAGTCGCTGGGCGAACACGGCGACAAGCTCGAAGCCTCTGAAAAAGAAGCCATCGAAGCCGCGCTGAAAAACGTGGAAGAAGCCGCCAAGGGCGAGGACAAGGCCGACATCGAGGCCAAGACCGAAGCGCTCATGTCGGCCAGCCAGAAGCTGGGCGAGAAGGTCTACGCCGCCTCGCAGGCCGAAGCCGCCGCAGCGGGCGCCAGCGAAGGCGCCGGCCAGGCCAGCGCCGACAAGGCCAACGCCGATGACGACATCGTTGACGCCGAGGTGAAGGAAGTCAAGAAGGGCTGAGCGGCCGCCTGACGGCTCCACCCTGCCGCCGCGTCCGGGCAACCTGACGCGGCGTTTGTGTTCAAACAGAACTGCAACAGACCATGGCTAAACGCGATTTTTACGAAGTGCTGGGCGTCCCGAAAAACGCGTCGGACGAAGAGATCAAGAAGGCGTATCGCAAGCTCGCGATGAAGCACCACCCCGACCGCAACCAGGGGGACGCCGCCAAGGCCGCCGAGGAGCGCTTCAAGGAAGCCAAGGAAGCCTACGAAATGTTGTCGGACCCGCAGAAGCGCGCGGCCTACGACCAGCACGGCCACGCCGGCGTGGACCCGAACATGCGCGGCGGCCCGGGTGCCGACGGTTTCGACGGCTTCTCGGGCGCGTTCGGCGACATCTTTGGCGACATATTTGGTGGCGCGCGCGGCCAGCGCAGCGGCCGCCAGGTCTACCGCGGCGCCGACCTCTCGTACGCCATGGAAATCAGCCTCGAAGAGGCGGCTGCCGGCAAGGAAAGCCAGATCCGCATCCCCAGCTGGGACGACTGCGAAACCTGCAAGGGCACGGGCGCCAAGCCCGGCACCAGCGCCAAGACCTGCTCCACCTGCCACGGCCAGGGCGTGGTGCAGATGCGCCAGGGCTTCTTCAGCGTGCAGCAGACCTGCCCGCACTGCCACGGCAGCGGCAAGATCATCCCCGAGCCCTGCACCACCTGCCACGGCCAGGGCAAGATCAAGAAGCAGAAGACGCTGGAGATCAAGATCCCCGCCGGCATCGACGATGGCCAGCGCATCCGCAGCACCGGCAACGGCGAACCGGGCCAGAACGGCGGCCCCTCGGGCGACCTCTACATCGAGATCCGCCTGCGCAAGCACGACATCTTCGAGCGCGAAGGCGACGACCTGCACTGCCAGGTGCCGGTGAGCATGACCATCGCCGCCCTGGGCGGCGAGATCGACGTGCCCACGCTGCAAGGCAAGGCCACCATCGACCTGCCCGAAGGCACCCAGAGCGGCAAGACCTTCCGCCTGCGCGGCAAAGGCGTCAAAGGCGTGCGCGCCAGCTACCCCGGCGACCTGTACTGCCACGTGGCGGTGGAAACGCCCGTCAAGCTCACCGAGCACCAGCGCAAGCTGCTCAAGGAGTTGGACGAGTCGTTCCGGAAAGGCGGCCACAAGCACAGCCCGAACGACAAGGGGTGGTTTGAGAAAGCGAAGTCTTTCTTTTCGTGAGAACAGAAAGGCGGTAGCGCACGCGAACAGCGAGCACTTCGCTTTTCGCTGGAAGGCGAAGCGCATTTTTCAGTGGATAGCGACTGAAAAATGAGAGCAGAGGAAGGGCAGCGGGTGGCCTTCGGGGCAGATTGATCGGCGAGAATCATCGAATTGATACATCCGATGGAAATCGTTCATGATTCAACTTCAGCATCTGCCGCGTGCCACCGTCAAACAAGGATCTGCCTCAGCGCGGGGAGGCTTCTGGAAGACAGTCTGCCTTTCGATCATTGGTATCGCCCTCGGGCAACTCGCCGCCTGTGGTGGCGGAACAAACACCTCTGCGCCAGCGAGCGGTCCTGAATCGTCCCTGGCTTCAGAGAAGACGGAGACGACCGCAGGTGCCAGCGAAACCACGAACCAGAGGAATGCCGTCTTTGGGGCGAGCGCCCCCAATGAGCCTCCGGCATACGGCTCACAGTGGCTGCAATACGCCAGGCGTTGGACGACCGTGAAAATGGGCGGTGGCGGTTATGTGCCCGGCATCATCTACCACCCGACCGTGCCCAACCTGCGCTACGCCCGCACCGACGTGATGGGTGTGTACCGATGGGACCATGCCAACTCGATCTGGGTGGCGCTCACCGATCACTTCGACCGGTCCGAGGGGGTCCACCAGGGTGCCGAAAGCATGGCCCTCGATCCGACCGACCCGAACAAGGTCTACATGTCGACGATGCAGGCGGTTCAATGGGGCAACGGGCGCCTCTACCACTCGTCCAACCAGGGCAACTCCTGGAGCCATGTCACGCTACCCTTTCCCGTCGGCGCGAACAACCGGGGCCGCGCCATCGGCGAGCGCATGATGGTCGATCCCAATGTGCCGTCCACCATCTTCTACGCCTCGCGCACGGCGGGGCTCTGGAAGAGCACGGACAGCGGCCTGAACTGGAACCAGGTGAGCTCGCTGTCGCCGCACGTGATGTCCACGACGGAGATCAACAACACCGACAGCAGCAACCCGATCGGCGTGGAGTTCGTGGCCTTCGACCTCTCGGTGCCCACCTCGGGCTTCACGCCTTCGGGCAACCCGACGCAGACCATCTACGTCGGCATCGCGCCGGACTACAAGAACCTGGCCGGGCTCTCCGCGTATCTGTACAAGTCGACAAACGGCGGCGCCACCTGGTCGCCGGTGACGATTCCCGCAGCCGTGGTCACCGCGCTCGGTGCCGACAACGTCCACATCCCGCACCTCGCCCGCGCGGCCGACGGCATGTGGTACGTGCCATTCGCCTCCAGCCCTGGGCCAGGCAGCAGCGCGCCGTCGGTCCTGTACAAGTTCGACGGCACCAACTGGACCAAACTGATCGAGTCCGGCGATGGCCGCTACTTCGGCGGCATTGGGGGCCTCTCGGTCCATGGCAGCGGCGCGACGACCAAGATCGCCTTCGGCGTCTCCGGCACCTGGGGCGATGACGGCTGGGTGCAGATTGCGATGCGTTCGGCCGACGGCGGCGCCACGTGGTCGGAGTTTGGGCGCTCCGGCGACATCGACGACAGCCTGAACTACCACGACGCCACCGGCTACTGGGGATGGCCCGACGACCTCGAGATCGACCCCTTCAATCCGGAGCATGTCTCCTATGTGCTCGGCGGCGGCATCGTCTCGACGACCGAAGGCTTCTCGGCGACATTCCCGCGCTGGAAGTACGACGTGAACGGTATTGAGGAGATGGTCAACCTGGTGCTGACCGCACCGCCTCCGGGCGCATCCTATGTGTTGGCCAGCGGGCATGGCGACACCGGCCTGTTCGTGCACAGCTCGCTGACCACATCGCCGACGCGGTCACCGACGGCGCAGCTCAGCGGCAGCGGCGGCAACGGCACCGGCATCGACATGGCCTGGAACAATCCATCCTTCATCGTGGGCGTGGGCACCTTCGACCACACGTCCAAGGGTGTGTACAGCACCGACGCCGGCCTCACCTGGACACTGTTCCCCACCGTGCCTCCGGTGGGCAACGCGACCGGCGACGAATCGAAGGTCGCCGTCACGGCGGACGGTGGGAACATCATCTGGGCGATCAGGGGGCAGGTGCCGTACTACACGACGAACCGAGGCGCCTCGTGGACGGCCACTAACCTGCCGGCGCCGGTCGTGGCGTATCACATCGCTGCGGACCGCAAGAACCCGCTCAAGGTCTACGCCTACGACCACGGCGGCAACTGGTGGTACCCGTCCAACAGCGCCAGGTTCTACACATCGACCGATGGCGGGCGCACCTTCACGGCGAATGCACGGACCTGGGCGCCGAACGGAAACGGTGTCACCGGCTTGGCCGTCAACCCCTTCGTGGAAGGCGACGTCTGGCTGGCGGACGCAAACAACCTGTGGCGCTCGGTCGATTCCGGCCTCACCTGGACGAAGCTGAGCGCGATGGCGACGGTGGGGGCGGAATTCACCAATGTGCACGGCGCCATCAAGGTCGCACTCGGGGCGCCTGCCCCGGGATCGGTCCATTCGGCCACCGTCTATCTCGTGGGCACGATCAACGGCGTCGACGCTGTTTATCAATCCGTCGACATGGGCGCTACCTGGCTCCGAATCGACGACGATCATCACCGCTATGGTGGCGTCAACGGGATCGCGGCTGACACCAGTGTCTTCGGACGTGTCTATCTCCGGGGTCGCGGAATCAACTACAACACCAATGGCACTCAGCCAGGGGCTCGCTACAGGATTCCGCAAAAATCTTTGGACGGTCCGGCGTAGCCCTCTGCGTCACAGGCTTCGCCCGAAAATGGCTCCCCGGTGCTGGTCGGGAAATGGTTGCTTGCACAATGCCGGCATGAAGGCCCTGCTGCTCTACACCGCCACCGCGCTGGCCGAGATCGTCGGTTGTTACCTGCCCTACCTGTGGCTCAAGCAGGGCCGGTCCATCTGGCTGCTGCTGCCGGGCGCCCTCAGCCTGGCGCTGTTCGCCTGGCTGCTGACCCTGCACGACACCGCCGCCGGACGGGTGTACGCGGCCTATGGCGGGGTCTACATCGGCGTGGCCCTGCTGTGGCTGTGGGCGGTGGACCAGGTGCGGCCCACGCTGTGGGACCTGGCCGGCGCGAGCGTGGCGTTGCTCGGCATGACCATCATCGTGATGCAGCCGCAGCGCTGAACCACGACGCCTCGGGCCAACGGCGAAGCGGCGAGACCGGATGAGGTGATCCGATACTCCCTATGCGCCGGACCGTATGGCGAAACCGCTGGCAACGGCGATCATGGCGGCTTATCCCGGCCACGCCTGCCAGCCCATGACGACCCTCTCGCCAACCGCATCACCCGACCGCCTGCGCGCCCTGCCGCGCGCCGAAGTCCATGTGCACCTCGAAGGTTGCCTGCCGGTGCCGCAACTCGAAACCTGGGCCCGGCGCTACGGCGAGCCTCTGCCCCGCCCACCCGGGCAGTTGCTGCATTTCGACGGCCTCGCCGACTTCCTGCACTTTCTCGACTGGGCCTGTGGCCTGGTGCGCACCCGGGAGGAACTGGCCGAGGCGGCCTATGGGTTCAGCCAGCGCCTGGCGGCCAGCGGCACCGGCTACGCCGACCTGATCTTCAACCCCACCCACTGGAAGCCCTGGCGCGGCCGCCTAGGCGCCATGATCGACGCGCTGGACGCCGGTTTTCGCACCGCCGAACAGGACGGCCTGCCGCCCGTGGGTCTGTGCGTGAGCCTGCTGCGCACACAATCGGCCGACGCCGCGGTCGAGCTGGTGGACACGCTGGTCGCGCTGCGGCACCCGCGCGTGGTCGCGCTCTCCATCGACGGCAACGAGGCCGCGGCCGGGCGCACCGGCCCGCGCTTTGCCGAGGCCTTTCGCCGCGCGGGCGCGGCCGGCCTGAAGCGCACCGTGCACGCGGGTGAGTCCAGCGGGCCCGAAGGGGTGCGCGACGCCATCGAATGGCTCGGCGCCGACCGCATCGACCACGGTGTGCGCGCCATCGAAGACCCCGCGCTCGTGGCCCTGCTGGCCGAGCGCCAGATCCCGCTGGGCGTGTGCCCCACCTCCAACCTCAAGCTCGGCGTGTACCCGTCCATCGACGCCCACCCGGTGGAGCGGCTGCGCCGCGCGGGCGTGCCCGTCTCGCTCAACACCGACGACCCGGCCCTGCTGGAGACCACGCTCGAAGCCGAATACGCGCTGTGCCAGGCCGCC
>Ga0209343_10001681_pt1 | contig 29527 bp, 27 predicted proteins | sample RifCSPlowO2_02_FD_184026 | JGI IMG/M metagenome (GOLD analysis project Ga0209343, IMG submission 184026) | Groundwater microbial communities from Rifle, Colorado - Rifle CSP2_plank lowO2_0.2 (SPAdes) (version 2) | ecosystem: Environmental > Aquatic > Deep subsurface > Groundwater | place... | reverse complement strand
GCAGGTTCGCTCCACGCTTCCTTCCCACGGTCGGTCGCCCTTCCGCAGTTGCGCTTCGCTTCGCTCGCTGTGGTCAGCTTGCGGGAGGACTTGCACCTCCAAGAGTGCGCCCATGCTGGGCGCACCAAAAAAAACTGCGCACTCTTCGTGCGCAGTTAAGGAACGTGCCCGGAATAATTTCCCGATGTGTTCCCCGTGTGACGGGCGCACTGCTGCGTTGCTCGTCGTCGCCATAGCAGCTACGCCGCGAAGCAAGTCCCCTTGCGGGATGACTCCTCCTCGCGCCTATGCGGGAGTATCGCCTTGCAAGGCGATACCGTTACGCAGGCGCGGAGCAATGCTCCACGAAACCTCTGCTGCACCATCCCGTCACACGCGTCCAAATCGGGATCTTATTTCGTCCACGTCCCTAAGGCGAACAATGCCTGGAACGGCTTAATTGGATGGTCCGGATTTTTCCGGCTGTTGTGGCGGCGCGCCGGCCGGCTGGTCCTGCCGCATGCTGGGTTCGGTCCCGCCAGTACCGATTTGCCCTTGCGTGCCACCGGCTCCGGACGAGCTGCCTGTCTCCCCCTGGGTTCCGCTGGCCCCGGATGACCTGCCGGTGTCCGCACCAGCCGGGAAGGAAGCCACGTAACTATCCATTTCACGCTGGAACGCCTGGTCATTTACATCAGGCCATTGGCCTTGCTGGAATGTGCGCGCCTTCTGCAACTGCTGCGGTTCGACATTCAACACCAGTTGCAAGTCCTGGTCTTGCTGCCGCGCTTGCTGCTGTTGCTGTTCCTGCTGTGTCTGACCGCTTGCCTGTGCGGATTGTTGCGGCTGCTGCTGAGACGGTGTGGCATCCCTTCGCTGCGCCTGCTGCTGCCTTTCGAATTTCTGCTCGCCGGTTGCGCGAATCGCATTCATCGGCAGCATTGCAAGTTGATCGCCCATGTTCAGGTCTTTCTCGGGTTCCAGCGCGACATAGCGAACCTTGCCGTCCGTTACACTGACGACGACATCCTCGATCTGGCCCACCTCGTTACCAGCTCTATCCACAACCTTATTGCTCAACATTTCACTCATGCGCAACAGATTGCCGCCGGTTTGCGCAGTCTGGCCGAAATGCTTCTCTACTTCGCCGCGATATCCACCCATGCCAAAACTCGGCCATTGGGAGCGGTCGAATCCCGGAGCGTTCTTCATCTCTTCTGGGCTCGCGTTCAATACCAGCTCATCGCCGGAGGTCGCGGCCTGAAAGCGATCCATCGGATAGGCAAACAGTTTTTCGCCAAAGCCGAGAGTGCCGCCGAAAGCAACAATTGCATAATTTACCGTCCCGTCATCCGCATTTACGATCAAGTCCTGCACATCGCCGAGATCCTCGCCTTTGGCGTTTTTCACGTCAGCGCCGATGATTTTGCTGGCGCGCATGTCGCGGATTTTTGTTGCCTGTTGTCCCTGCCGGCCCTGTTTCTGTTGCATGTCCTTCTGACCCTGCGTCTGTACTCCGGACCCACTGGTTTTAGAGCTTGGAGTATCCGTCGTCTGAGCGATGGACGACACGGAAAATGGCATTCCAAATACCGGTATCACCGCTGCAATCACAAGTTTTCTCTTCAAAAATGATGTCATGGCTATCTCCTTATCAATGACCGGGATACTGCATCACAAGCAAAAGATGCACGGTATACAGGTATCGCCGAAGATAGAATGTCGAGCAAAATCCGCACCTGAATTCGCATGCGGGAGTGTCTTCGCCGGCACGGAATATCCCATCGGGAAAATATGGCCGGCGCCTCCGCTCCACGCTATTCAACTCCTCCCAGCGCCAGCCTCGCCATGATTTGCGAAACATGGGTCAAGCCCTGGGGAAAATTGCCGAGCATCTGTTCACCCTCTACATCGAACTCTTCGGAGAACAAGCCGATGTCATTGGCGCAACTGACCGCCCGTTCGTAATATTTCAGCGCCTCGTCCCGCCGTCCCTGATGCGCGAGGCAGTTGACCAGCCAGAAAGTACAGGGCAGGAACATGCCCTCACGATCGGGCAATCCATCCGGCGAGTTGTAGCGCAGCAGCAAACCATCGACTTCGAGCTCGCGGCAAATCGCATCGACGGTGCGCATCATCCGAGGATCCTTGTAATCGACAAAACCTACTCTCGGCAGCAACAGTACCGCAGCGTCGAGGTAATCGCTGCCGAATGCCTGAACGAAAATGCCGCGCTCCGCATCGTAACCTTCGGTGTCAATTGCGTGGCGTATATCATCGCGCGCCGTGATCCATTGCTCAAGCGGCGCAGAAAATCCATTCTCCTTCGCAAGCATGGCGCCCCGCTCGACGGCAACCCAGCACATCGCCTTGGAATGCACATAGTGGCGTTGCTCACCGCGCACTTCCCAGATACCGTGATCCTTGGTCATCCACTGCTTGCATACCGTATCGATTACATCCGTCAGAAAGCTCCAGTACTGGCGGTCGGATTCATGGCCGCTGGCATGCCATTCCCATGCCATTTCAACCAATTCGCCATAAACATCCAGCTGGCTCTGCTTGGCCGCGCGATTGCCGATGCGAACCGGCTTCGAGCCTTTGTAACCCTCCAGCCAGTCGAGTTCGATTTCAGTCAACCGGCGCTTGCCATCGACGCCGTACATGATCTGCATTTCATCGCCGCTGCCGGCGGAAGACCTTTGAATGAATTGATGAAAGCGATCCGCTTCGGCCACGTATCCAAGCTGGTGCAATGCGCGCACGGTAAACACCGAATCCCTGATCCAGCTGTATCGATAGTCCCAATTGCGTGTGCCGCCAATCCACTCCGGCAGCGAGGTCGTCGAGGCGGCGGCGATCGCACCGGTACGTTCGAACGTCAACGCCTTCAGGGTAATCGTGGATCGCACGGTTTGCTCGTCCAGTGCAAACGGGGGCTTCATCCGGCCGGCCCAGCTTTGCCACCATTCCTTGGTGCGCTCAAAGAAGCCATCTATGTCGGCAAGTTCCGGCAAACCGTGCGCAATCGTGTCGTCTATCAGCTCAGGATACTGGAACTGGATGACCAATCGCCTGCGCTCACCGGCGCCTATCCGGAATGTTGCATACAGGTCATGATGCTTTTCCACGCCAAGCGCTACCTCCGATTGAATGATCAAACCCTTGTTGCTGCCGGTCGCCGTATAGGCGCCGCTGTCGTGCCGGTTCATGTAAGGAATGATTTCGCCGTAGTCGAAGCGCGGACAAACCTCGATGCAGAGTTCCATCTCGCCGGAAATGCCATCCACAATACGCACATGGTCATAGCGCGGATGGATCGCGTCGTTTCGATCCATCGCAAAGAAATCGAACAATCTGACTTCGCCATCCTCGGTCTTGAAGTGCGTTTCCAGAATCATTGTTCCCGTTACATAGCAGCGCGTCGAAACGTAATTTCCGGCGGTCGGCGTGATCGCGCAGAACCCGCCCTTGTTCCAGTCAAGCAGCCGGCCAAAGCAGCTGTCATCGTCAATGCGAGGCATGCAGCACCAGTCCACGGAACCGGCGCGCGAAATCAGCGCGCTGCAATGGCAATCGCTGATCATTGCGTAGTCCGCGATCGGAGGATAGATGCTTTCCGGTGTCATCTCGTGATTCGGCATAGTCAATCTATGGTCAGTGGTTGCATTTCGATAATCCCGGTTATGGGAGCAATTGAATGCAGGATGCGGACCATCTCCAGCCATGTGGATGCATATCAATAGGAACGGTTGTTACCTACGAGAAAAGACGATCTTTTAAAATTCAAGCAGGTCTTTCACGTTGCATGTCGTCAGCATCAATGACAGCACGAACTGCTCTCATGATCTTGGATAAGAAGCAAACTGGCGCGCAATGCACAATGTTTGTATGCCCTTTTCGAACGAAATTCTGGCGGCACAGGTTTCCTTCTAGGAATACATCTTCAAGGCGGAAACAAGCGCGAACGTCTGTAGAATTTTCACGCAGGTTTGCTTGAATTACAGTATCTGCGTGCCCTTGTCCGCATCGGCCAAATACGCCAAACCCGGAATTTATGGAATGCAACCGCCATGAAAAGTCCGTTACTGAAACCCGCTCCAGAAAGTACCCGCAGCGTCATTGCGATTGCAGGGCATCCCATTCACGCGATGCTGATTTCGTTTCCGGTGGCTTTCCTGCTGGCCGGGTTGGCTAGCGATCTCGCATATTGGTGGAGCGAGGATCCGTTCTGGGCGCGCATGTCCATATGGCTCATCGGTGCCGGATTCGTGATGGGAAGCCTTGCCAGCATCGCCGGAACATTGGACTTTTTGCTTGTAAAGGAAATTCGACGGCACGTAACGAGCTGGAGCCATTTTATCGCCGCCATCATGCTGGTGTCGCTTGCGGCAGCCAACTGGTGGCTGCGCGTGCCGAATCCGGAGGAAATGCTGTTGCCATGGGGATTGTTCATGTCTGGTGTAACTACTCTCTCGATCGGTACGGTGGGATGGTTCGGCGGCAAGCTGGTGTTTCACCATAATGTCGGCGGCGACACTTCGGACGCGTGAGTAATGCGCCGACGCTCAGAACGGTTTTGCCACCACCAGCGTCACGACGGCAGTGATCAGTACCGCCGGGCCGAGCGAGAGCATGCGGTAGAAATACAAACCGTGTTGCGGTCCATGCAGCCTCAAATTCAGCATCAGGTGACCGCAGTAGAGATGAAAAAACACCATCAGCAATACCATGGACAACTTGACCGGCAACCAACCGCCGGCGAAGCCGCGTTCGAACAACAGCCACACGCCGGCCAGAACGGCCAGCACGCCGCTGGGCGTCATTGCATATGCATACAGCGCATTCTGCATCAGGATCGTCCGGCGCCTGGTTTCATCGTCTTCGGCATCAGCCGCTTGTACGAGCATTTGCGGAAAATACAGCAATGTCGCCGACCAGATGATCAGGAACACGATATGCAAGCTCAGCATGAGCGACATAAAACCTGCCTGAAGGCTATGAATCAAAAGTCTTGTTGATCGAATTTAAACTTATCGGTACGCGTTTTAAGGATCAGTAATACATGGCTTGTTTCTTGTAACCGGCATACGCATTGCTTTGCGGACGACTTGAATGACCGAGCTGCCGGCAATTGCGCAGCCGATATGACCGCTGCTGCAGTCAAATACGTCAAAAATTCAAACGACAACAAAAACCGTGAAACCGCCCTACCGCGTTCCTTCTGCGTGCAAGAAACAAACCAGCGCCGCGCTATCTGCGCTGGTGCTGTCTTCGCTCGCGGGTTGCCGCGGCGTGCAGTCGACCTTGTGGCCGCAGGGTCCGGCGGCGCAAGCGATTTCCGATATCGGCTGGGTGATGTTTGCCGGCGCCGCGGTGATTCTTCTGTTGGTCATGGCATTGGCGCTGTATGCAATTTTTCGCATACCTGAAAAACGGCTTCCGGTTTCCGCCAATGCACTGATTGCCGTCGGCGGTGTCGGATTGCCGGTGGTTACGCTTACTGCCCTGCTGATTTATGGCGTGATTGCAATGGGCTATCTGCGTGCAGGAGCCGATGATCCGGACGTGCAAATAGAAGTGATCGGCAACCAATGGTGGTGGGACGTGCATTATCGCGGCGGCGGGCAAACTGTCGCGACTGCGAACGAGATCCATATTCCGGCGGGCGTGCCGGTAAAAATTTCAGTTCGCACCAGGGACGTGATCCACAGTTTCTGGGTACCGAATCTCGCTGGAAAAATAGACCTGATTCCCGGGCGGATCAACCACATCGTGCTGCAAGCGGACCGGCCGGGAATGTTTCGCGGGCAATGCGCGGAATTCTGCGGCGCCCAGCACGCACGCATGGCATTTGTCGTGATCGCCGAACCCGCCGATGTCTATGCTGCCTGGCTCGCGCGGCAACGCCAGCCGGCTGCAACGCCGGCGAATGCAGCGATAGCGCGCGGCCGCGATGCGTTCAGCGCCAGCGGTTGCATGGTGTGCCACACGGTGCGCGGCGTGGGGGTTGCCCAGCAAGCGGGCCCTGACCTGACGCATGTCGCAAGCCGCAAGTATCTGGCGGCGGGCACGCTGGAAAATAACCGGGCCAACCTGATCGAGGTCATCGCGCGCAGCCAGACCGTCAAGCCGGGTAACCGGATGCCGTCATATCCTGACCTCGACAAAAAGTCGCTGGACGCCATCGCAAGCTATCTTGAAAGTCTGCAATAGTGGCCGGCTCTTCCATACCGCCGGATTCGAGCGGGCCGCCATCCGTCCTGCATCAGCGGCTGGATTCGGTCTGGCGCAATCTTCCCGGATGGGGCGCTTTGGGTGCGGTCAATCACACCACGATCGGCCTGCGTTTCATCGTCACCGGTTTCATCTTCTTCCTGATCGGCGGCGTGCTGGCGATGCTGATGCGCAGCCAGCTTGCATTTTCCGGCAATACCATCCTCGATCACAAGGCGTATGCGCAAGCGTTCACCATGCACGGCACCACGATGATGTTTTTCTTCGCGGTGCCGATCATGGAAGGTTTTGCGGTTTACCTGATCCCGAAAATGATCGGCGCGCGCGACATGATTTATCCGCGCCTGTCCGCCTTCGGCTACTGGTGCTATCTGTTCGGCGGAATTCTGCTGTATTCCAGCTTTTTCGTCGGGGCGGTGCCGGACGGCGGCTGGTTCATGTATGTGCCGCTCGCCGGTGCCGCCTTCTCGCCCGGAACCAGTGTCGATTTCTGGCTGCTGGGCGTGACCTTCGCGGAAATTTCGGCGGTCGCCGCCGGCGTCGAACTGATCGTGACTATCCTCAAGACGCGCACGCCCGGCATGGCGATCCATCGCATGCCGCTGTATGCGTGGTACATCCTGATCACCGCATTCATGATCCTGTTCGGTTTCCCGCCGCTGATCCTGGGCAGCATCCTGCTCGAAATCGAGCGCGCGTTCAGCCTGCCGTTCTACGATGTAGCGCGCGGCGGCGATCCGCTGCTGTGGCAGCACCTGTTCTGGATCTTCGGTCATCCCGAGGTGTACATCATCTTCCTGCCGGCGGCCGGCATCGTGACCACGATCCTGCCGACCTTCGCGCAGCGGCCGATCGTCGGCTATACCTGGGTGGTGCTGGCGGTGATCGGTACCGGGTTCCTGAGCTTCGGCCTGTGGGTGCATCACATGTTTACCGTCGGCATTCCGTTGCTGTCGCTGAGTTTCTTTTCCGCCGCCAGCATGGCGGTCGCAATCCCGACCGGGATTCAGGTGTTCGTCTGGATCGCGACGCTGTGGACCGGACGTCCGGTGATGCGAACGCCGCTGTTGTACATACTCGGATTCCTGTTCATCTTCGTACTCGGCGGCCTGACCGGAGTAATGGTGGCAATGGTGCCGTTCGACTGGCAGGTGCACGATACGCATTTTGTGGTGGCGCACCTGCACTACGTATTATTCGGCGGCATGGTGTTTCCGCTGTTTGCCGCACTGTATTACTGGCTTCCGCTGTTTTCCGGCCGCGCACCTTCGGAGCGGCTGAGCCGTCTCACCTTCTGGGTGATCTTCCTTGGTTTCAACCTGACGTTTCTGCCGATGCATGTCACCGGCCTGCTCGGCATGCCGCGCCGCGTGTACACCTATCTGCCTGGGCTTGGCTGGGACATGCTCAACCTGATATCCACGGTTGGCGGGTTCCTCAGCGCGGCGGGCGTGGGCATGTTCATCGTCGACTTTGCGCTGCACTTTTTTTACGGCAAGCGTGCTCCGGCCAATACATGGAATGCCGGGACGCTGGAATGGGCGCTTCCTACGCCGGTGCCTCCTTACAATTTCGCATCGCAGCCGATGGTGGACGACCGCGACCCATTATGGAAAAGCCCGGACACTGCCGAAAGATCCGAGCGCGGCGAATACTTTCTCGGACGCGACAATGTCGACGTGCGCGAGACGCTGCTCACCGGCACGCTGCATGCGGAACCGCAGCACGTGATTGTCTTGCCAGGAAACACCATGACGCCATTACTCGCCGCGGCGTTGACGTCAGTGTTCTTCATCGGATTCCTGGCCAAGCTGTATTGGCTGGCCGCCGCCGGCGCGGTGCTGGCGATCGGCGCGCTGTTGCTGTGGGCATGGCAAGGCGGTTCGCGCGCCGCAGTCAGGCAAATCGATGCGGGACTCGGCTATTTCCTGCCCCGCCATCATGCATCGCTGCAGTCTCCCGGATGGTGGGGCATGCTGATTACATTGCTTGCCGATGCGGCGCTGTTCGGCTCTCTGGTCTTCGCCTATTTTTTCCTGTGGACCGTATCGCCCGCATGGCCGCCGCCGGACTATCGTGTCATGAATCTTCTGTGGCCGTCGATCGGTATCGCGGCGCTGCTTGCCAGCAGCCTGGTAATCCAGTGGGGAGAATCGGGAAACCGCTCCGGCAAGCCGGGACGACTGCAGCTCGGCTTCATCGCAGGCATCTTCCTTGCAGTGATTTTCATTGTGGCGCAGGCGGTCGGATTGCATGCGAGCGACATATCGGCCAAGGCGCACGTATACGGCGCATTGCTGCATACCGTCAGCGGATTCCAGGTGGCGCACGCGGCAATTGCGGTGTTGATGGCCGGTTTCGTGGTGCTGCGCGCGCGAGCCGGCCATGTCTCCAAGGACCGGCCGGTGGAGCCGCAGGTGACTGCCCTGTTCTGGCATTACACCGTGCTGCAATGGGCGGCCGGGTTTTCAGTGATTTATTTGTTTCCGTTTCTTGCCGGAGGATAAATGCGAAACCTTCTGAATCGGAACAGTCTGCTCAGCCTGGTGAGCGCGCCCATCATCTGGGCCGTTCATTTTTTATTGTCCTATGTGATTGTATCGCTGGTGTGCAGTAGCGGCGGCACCGGCGCCTGGGTCGCCGGCATCACTGCGAGCGAGGCGAGCATCGGCGCCTTGACGCTGATTGCAGTCGCATTGCTCGTCTACATCGGAATCGTCAATTATGAAAAATGGCGGCATGCGCGGCGTTCGGCACTGACCGGTGATGACATGAGCCGATTTTTTGCGCTTTGTTCCGTACTGCTGTGCGGGCTGTCCGCCATCGCCGTGATCTGGATTGCGTTCCCGGCATTTATCTTGTCGCCATGCACCGCATGACGGCTTCTGTTCGCGTGGCGCTCGCGGTTGCAAGCCTGCTCGTTCCGCCACAGGCGGTCGCGCATTCGGTCGTTAGCAGCCGCGACTGGTGGACGCTCGATCCATGGGTGTGGATGCCCTTGTGGCTTTTTTGCGCGCTTTACCTGAAGGGGATTTCCTCGCTGCGCAAAAGGCGGAACACGAGCAGCGTGGTACAACCGGGCGCGCTGACGGCTTTCAGTGCCGGCATGATCGGATTGTTCCTTGCATTGATCTGGCCGCTCGACGCGCTCGGAGCGGCCAGTTTTGCCGCGCATATGGCGCAGCATATGCTGTTGATTGCATTTGCGGCGCCATTGCTGGTGTTGGCAAGATCCTCCGTGCCGATCACGGTTGCGCTGGCCGGCATATGGCCGCACACGTTTTCGCTGTTTGCTCGAACGCGCAAATTTTTTAACATCGCAATGCGACCGCGGATTGCATTTTCAATCCATGCCGCCGTCATCTGGCTCTGGCACGCGCCGCTATTGTTCGAGGCGGCATTGCGTTGGCCGGGACTGCATATCGTCGAACACATTTCTTTTCTTGGGGCGGCATGCTGTTCTGGGCCGCCTTGGCAAGAGTCGGCCGTTCCGCCGCCGACGGCTACGGCATCGCAGCGCTATGGATACTCGCCACACTGATCCACACCGGCATGCTGGGCGCGTTGATCACCTTTGCCCCGCGGCTGATCTATTCCTCGTACGGCAACGGCATCCGGCTCACGCCCATGGAAGATCAGCAGCTCGCCGGCCTGATCATGTGGATTCCTGCCGGCGCCTGTTACCTGGCCGCCGGAATCGGCTTTGCCGCCGCCTGGCTCAGGCATGCCGGAGATAAAGACCGAGCTGCGCTGGTCAACCGGCAATAATTCCGCGTCGACAATAGAGAAAGAACAAGGCGATCCTGGCAGCGCTGCAACAAAAGTGCCGATACCGAGGTCGAATCTGATTATAAAAACTTTTGCGGAGAGTAATGACTAGCGCGCAATGGTTTCTGCTCATAGGCTGTTTGATGCTTGCCAGAGGCCTCACTTCAACCGTGCTTAAAAGCTCGCCGTTTACCTCGGCCATTATTTATCTTGCCGCTGGCATCCTGGTCGGTCCTTCCGTCTTCAATGCATTTTATTTCGATCCGCTCCATCAGTCGGCGCTGCTGGAGGTGTTAACGGAAGTCGCGGTACTGATATCGCTTTTTTCCGCCGGCGTAAAAATGCCGGTTCCGGTCAATCTTTCCCGCTGGCGCCCGCCGCTCATGCTGGCATGGGTATCGATGACGCTTACTGTCGCAATGATCGCGGCTTTCGCGCACTATGCGCTGGGTTTGCCGCTGGGTGCGGGCGTGCTGCTCGGTGCCATCCTGGCCCCGACCGATCCGGTGCTGGCAACCGATGTGCAATCCCGCCACCCCGGCGATAGCGACCGGCTCCGTTTCACGCTGACCTGTGAAGCGGGCATGAACGACGGCACTGCTTTTCCGTTCGTGATGCTGGGCTTGGGCCTGCTCGGCTTGCATGAGCTCGGCGAATTCGGCTTGCGTTGGCTGCTGGTGGATGTGCTATGGGCAACCTCGGCAGCGATCGCGATCGGTGTGATCGGCGGCGCGGTACTCGCCCGCATCGGATGGAAATTGCGCGGACGTGAACCCAAGCACGAAGTGCTGGACGATCTGGTCGGCCTTGGCCTGATCGCAGTCGTTTATGGACTGAGCCTCCAGGTTCATGCGTGGGGGTTTCTAACCGTATTTTTCGCCGGCGTTGCGCTGCGCCAAACCGAACTGAGCCTCGCCGGCAGTGTCAAGAAAATTCGGTTTGATACCGAGGACCAGGAGCCGCCGATCGTCAGTGCGGAAGCGCTGGTATTTCAAGACCATCTGGAACGGTTGTCCGAATTGTTGCTGGTCCTGCTGCTCGGCGGCATGCTGTTTGCTGAATTCTGGACGTGGCGCACAGTCGGACTGGCGCTATTCGTTTTCCTGGTGGCGCGCCCGGTCAGCGTGTTAGTCGGCCTGCTTGGCACCGATACTTCATGGCGCATACGCAGCATGTCGGGCTGGTTCGGCGTGCGCGGCATCGGTTCGGTGTATTACCTGATGTATGCGATCCAGCATGGCCTGCCCGAATTTCTTGCGCGTGAGTTGATTCATCTGACGCTGATCGTCGTCACGCTCTCCATCCTCATACATGGCACCAGCGTCAAACCGTTGATGAACCGCTTCTGGCGCCGCAGCAGGCGCTCGCGTTAAGTTCGGGACTCGTCTCCGGCCGGAAAAAGGACCAGCTGTTTTGCGCGCTTCTTTCATAGGCTAGATTCGGCATGAAATGTTCGGTGCCGCACGGACCCTGTACGCCAACTGTTTTATAAGTTCTCTGCAAGGCTTCGAGATCGCGACATGCTGAGCGCTCCGAAAGTAACGCTCAACGATCAGAGCGCGCAGTGATTACACACCCTGTTCGAACTCGAAAACGCCACTATCCTGAATTCCTTTTAAAGGTTCGAAATGAAAAAATCGCTGATCTCGCTTGTTGCCGCAGGGTTTGTCTTGTCTGGATGTATCGTCGTCCCGGTTGAAGTCGTCCCGGAATCTCATCCGCATAATTTCTGCCCTCCCGGCCAGGCAAAAAAAGGCAATTGCCATCCGAATGACGGCCGCGGTTTTTGTCCACCGGGCCAGGCGAAAAAGGGCAATTGCTAGGCCTGGCGTGGATTGGAAATTCCAATCCACGGCATAGCGGGCCGCGTCCGCGGCGGCACCATCGCCCAGTCAGCGAGGCGGCATCCCGAAACGGCGATAAATTTCATTTTGCGGTCCGATCGGCGGCGGATACGCAGGATCGTATTCCGGGCTGCGCTCAACTTCTTCGCGCGTGATATTGACGATGATTTGCCTGTTTTCCCAGCTTATGCGGTCGATCCGCTTTGGTGAAATCAGCACATCCTTTCCCGGCCACCAATTGCGGGTATCGACGACCATCAATTGAATCGACCAGTCACGGTCGTCGAAAAGAAAATCCTCGACGTGGCCGACGGTGTCGTCGGTAGCCTGAATCTCGTATCCGACTACTTCCCTGCCGCTGCGCAGGTGAGGATTGCCCTGCTCGCGTTCTTGCTTGATGCTTTCGCCGATCGCATTGTCATGCGCGTATTCGGCAGCCCTGTCCGCCAGAAGCGTCGGGTAGGCGCTATAGCCCCAAACGTACGGACCGGCCCAATAGTAAGGATAGCCGTAATGATCATGCACCGCCGCCTCGTGCTGGCGCGAAACCGGTTTATCGATATCGATGTCCGGCCCGTTCCTGATTTGCTCTTTTGTGAGGTTCAGATGGATCCTCTCCGCGGGCCAATCCACGCCTAGCACAGAGAACGGTGAAATCAGGACATTTCGGCCGCTGAACCAGCCGCCGGTCTCGACGACAAGGTGCCGAATAATCCATTTCTCATCGTCAAAATAAACGTCCCTGATGGCTCCTGCTTCACCATCGCTTGCCGAAACCGTAAAGCCACGAAGGTTTTGTATGTTGTTCAACATGATTTCCTCGATTGAAAAATACCGCCGCTCGCACATTTCGGTTGTATTCCGTGCTGTTTTCAACTTCCTCGCGAGTGATGTCCACCATTACCTTTTTCTCGGACCAGATGGTCCTGTCAGTTCGTGCAAGCTATTCGTCATGAATTCCTCCTGGTTAAAAAAGTTGCGAAAAAAGAGGTCAATAAATTAAACGCAAGATACAGGCCCGGCAGAAATTAAATTTCCATTTCTCGAACGCAACGGGCTCTTGCATGTTTCGAATAGGATTCCGCTGTGGCACACCGCTTGCAAACCAGTTCGGGCCGGAGCTTATGAAGACGGAAAAAGAGAGTCCTCCCTTTTATCAGTACCTATACGAGGAGATACAAAAATGGGTAACGGGTTTCGCATCGGCCGCCTCGCCGGGGTTTATATTCATATTGACTGGAGTCTGCTGATCATCTTCTTCCTGATAGCGTTTTCACTCGGCACCGGCCTGTTTCCAAGCTGGCATCCGGAGTGGAGTGTGATGCAATCCTGGGTGACCGCCCTGCTTGCTGCAATACTGTTTTTCGTTTCCGTGCTGCTGCACGAGCTGTCACATGCGCTTGTAGGACGGCGCCATGGCATCGACGTCAAGCGAATCACGTTGTTCGTATTTGGCGGAATGGCACATATGGAAAGCGAGGCCCGCTACTGGCGCGGGGAGTTGTGGATGGCGATCGTTGGTCCGATTACCAGTCTGGCGATCGGCGTCGCATGCACGACGATTGCGGTTTACACGATGGATCCGGGAAATATCGACCCCGACAATATTGTCCGGACGCTGGCCGCTCTCGGCACCGTGCCGACATTATTGCTATGGCTTGGACAGATCAATATCCTGTTGGGGATTTTCAACCTGGTGCCCGGCTTTCCACTGGATGGCGGACGTGTCCTGCGCGCCGTGCTATGGGGTATTACCGGTGACCTGCATCGCGCCACCCGCTGGGCTTCCGCTGCCGGCCAGGCATTCGCGTGGATCCTCATCGCCAGCGGCGCGGCAATGATGCTGGGTTATCGGATGCCTGTATTCGGAACCGGTTTTGTCAGCGGACTGTGGATCAGCCTGATCGGGTGGTTTCTCAACAATGCGGCACTGGCCAGCTATCGGCAATTGCAAATCAAGACATCGCTTGAACACGTTCCGGTAAGCAGTTTGATGCAAACCGGATTTTCAAGTGCGCCGCCCAATTTGCCGGTGGATAGGTTCATCGAGGAATATTTTCTGCACGGCGATCAGCGCGGCTTTCCGATTGTCGAACGCGGCCGCCTGATCGGCATGGTATGCCTGGAAGACATACGGAAACTGGACCGGTCCACCTGGTCTTCCAGAACCGTGCGCGACATCATGACGCCTGCCAACTCGCTGATCAGGATCGCTCCGCAAGATGATGTGTTCAAGGCGCTGTCGCTGCTTGGCGAGAGCAAGGTAAATCAGCTTCCGGTGGTCGAAAATGAACAGGTGCGGGGACTCATGCGCCGGGAAGACATTCTCAAGTGGCTATCGCTGTACGAGAACACCGGCGCCGGAAACGCGGTTGGCTTAGGGCACAGCCGCTGAAGCCTGCGCCTGGGCGCAATTGCTGCAGATTCGAAGACGCCAGAAGGAAAGACGAACTTTGCAGTTATTACGTCGCATCTGTAATTTTTCCCGATGCTTGCAAAACAGTGACCGTATCTCAGGCAATGCCGATGTGTCTGTCCTTTTGGCATAAGGCTTGCATCGTTTGTTTTTTCACCGTTTTAAGGGAGGCGCATATGGCTGCCACTGTAGGTGATTTCCTCTTGAAAAGGCTGTCGTCATGGGGCGTGCACCGCGTGTTCGGTTATCCCGGCGACGGCATCAACGGCATCATGGGTGCGTTCGGGCGCACCGACGATATTGAATTCATTCAGGCAAGGCATGAAGAGCTGGCTGCTTTCATGGCATGTGCGCATGCAAAGTTCACTGGCGAAGTGGGTGTCTGCCTGGCGACGTCCGGGCCCGGCGCGATTCATCTTCTGAACGGTTTGTACGATGCCAAACTGGATCATCAACCGGTGGTTGCGATTATCGGGCAGCAAAAGCGCGCCGCAATGGGCGGCGACTACCAACAGGAAGTCGATCTGCTTTCACTGTTCAAGGATGTTGCGCATGAATATGTGCACATGGCGACCACGCCGGAGCAGGTGCGGCACCTGGTGGACCGCGCCATCAGAATCGCGCGCGATCAACGGACCGTGACCTGCATCATTTTCCCGAACGACGTGCAGGAACTGGATGCAGTCGAAGAACCGCCGCACGAGCATGGCACCGTGCATAGCGGCATCGGTTACACATCGCAACTTACGGTTCCGAACCAGACGGATCTCAAGCGTGCCGCCGATGTGCTCAATGCCGGCAGCAAGATGGCGATGCTGGTCGGCGCGGGCGCTTTGCATGCGACCGACGAAATCATCGAAGTCGCCAACCTGCTCGGCGCGGGCGTGGCCAAGGCGCTGCTCGGCAAGGCGGCGGTGCCGGACGACCTGCCCTTCGTGACCGGCTCGATCGGCCTGCTGGGTACGGTGCCGAGCTGGAACCTGATGACCGAGTGCGACACCCTGTTGATGGTCGGCTCGTCCTTCCCCTATTCCGAATTTCTGCCAAAGGAAGGCCAGGCGCGCGGCGTGCAGATCGATATCGACGGACGCATGCTGAACCTGCGCTATCCGATGGAGGTCGGTCTGATCGGCGACAGCAAGGCCGCATTGCGCGAATTGATTCCGCTGTTGATCGCCAAGCAGGATCGCAGTTGGCGCGACGGCATCGAACAGAACGTCGCGCGCTGGTGGAAGGTGTTGGAAGACCGCGCAATGAACGAAGCCAAGCCGATCAATCCGCAGCGCGTGTTCTGGGAGCTGTCGCCGCGATTGCCGGACAACTGCATCCTGACCTGCGACTCCGGCTCGGCGGCCAACTGGTATGCGCGCGACCTGAAAATGCGGCGCGGCATGATGGCCTCGCTATCCGGCGGGCTGGCAACGATGGGGCCGGCCGTGCCATACGCGATAGCCGCCAAGTATGCGCATCCCGACCGTCCTGTGATCGCCATGCTCGGCGACGGCGCGATGCAGATGAACGGCATCAATGGGCTGGTCACGATCGCCAAGGTATGGCGCGAATGGATCAATCCGCGGCTCACGATCATGGTGCTCAATAACGGCGACCTCAATCAGGTCACGTGGGAGCAGCGCGTGATGTCAGGCGATCCCAAGTTCGAACCGTCGCAGAATGTGCCGGATTTCCCTTATGCGGGCTATGCGGACCTGCTCGGTCTGCAAGGCATACGCGTCGATCGTCCGGAAGACATCGGCGCCGCATGGGAACGCGCCTTGTCATCCGATGTGCCGACCGTTCTGGAAATGATCACCGACCCGGATGTGCCGCCGATGCCGCCGCATATCCAGCCGAAGCAGGCCAAGGCTTATCTGTCGGCGCTGCTGCACCGCGATCCCGACTCGATCGGCATCATCAAGGCATCGGCCAAGGAATGGTGGGACAGCCTGTTCCAGTCCGGTAAAAAATGATGTGCCATGGACTTGAATCCATCCACGGTCCCGATTGAGCGCATCACCGCAACCGCTTACACGATACCGACAGACGAGCCGGAGTCCGATGGAACGCTGATCTGGGACGCCACCACACTGGTGCTGGTGCGTATAGCCGGCGGCGAATGCAGCGGTATCGGTTACAGCTATGCGGACAGCGCGACCGCCGCGCTGATCCGCGACAAGCTGGCGGCGCTGCTGACGGGACAGGATGCGATGGCGGTCAGCGCCCGCTGGCATGACATGGTGGTTGCAATCCGCAATCTGGGACGTCCCGGCATTTCATCGATGGCGATTTCGGCGCTCGACACCGCACTGTGGGACCTGAAGGCAAAACTGCTCGATGTGCCGCTGTCGGTACTGCTCGGCATGGCGCGCCCGTGCATTCCTGTATACGGCAGCGGCGGCTTCACCAGTTATTCGATCGCACAGTTGCAGCAGCAGTTGCACGGCTGGATGGAGAGCGGCATCAAGCGCGTCAAGATGAAAGTCGGCCGCGACCCCGGCAGCGACGTCCAACGCGTGCATGCGGCACGCGACGCGATCGGCGATGCAGCTGAATTGTTCGTCGATGCGAACGGCGCATACCGGCGCAAACAGGCATTGCAGTTCGCCGATAGCGTGGCCGATTGCGGCGTGACCTGGTTCGAGGAACCGGTTTCGTCCGACGACTTGGCCGGCCTGCGCCTGCTGCGTGATCGTGGACCGGCCGGCATGGCGATTTCCGCCGGCGAGTATGGCTACGACCTTCCCTATTTCCGCCGCATGCTCGAAGCGCAGGCGGTCGACATATTGCAGGCCGATGCGACGCGCTGCGGCGGCATCACCGGATTTCTCGGCGCGGCGGCGTTGTGCGATGCATTCGCGGTCCCGCTGTCAAGCCATTGCGCGCCTTCGCTGCACTTGCCGCTGTGCTGCGCCGCGCAGCCGGCAGTGCATCTCGAATATTTCCATGACCACGTGCGGATCGAACGAATGCTGTTCGACGGCGCAGAGGCCGCCAACGACGGCCGACTGGCGCCGGACCTGAGCCGGCCCGGCCTCGGCATCGAATTCAAGGAACAGGACGCGCAATGCTACAGAATCTAGTCGGCTTCAGGCCATCCCCTCCTCTCGCCGACGGATTCGGCGACATGGGCAAGCTCGCCAATGATTTGAAAGCCGTCATCGATGGCGAAGTGCGCTTCGACGATGGCAGCCGTGCGCTGTACGCGACCGACGCTTCAAACTACCGGCAAGTGCCAATCGGTGTAGTGATACCGCGCACCGTGGAAGACGTGATCGAGACGGTGCGGCTCTGTCATGCCTACGGCGCGCCGGTGCTGTCGCGCGGCTGCGGCACCAGCCTGTGCGGCCAATGCTGCAACGTTGCCGTGATCATGGATTTTTCCAAATACCTGAACAAGATCCTGTCGATCGACAAGGAAGGAAAAACCGCCCGCGTGCAACCGGGCGTGGTGCTCGACGACTTGCGCGAGGCGGCCGAAAAGCTCGGCCTTACGTTCGCACCGGACCCCGCCACGCACAACCACAATACGCTGGGCGGCATGATCGGCAACAATTCATGCGGCCCGCATTCGGTGATCGGCTGCGAAACCGTACGCAACATCATCGAGCTCGACATACTGACTTACGATGGCACGCGCATGAGCGTGGGCCAAGGAGGCTGCCGCCCGGCGCCGGGCGCCGGCGACCGCGCCGCCGCCCGCTGCAAGGAAATCCATACCCATCTGCGCGACCTGGGCAATCGATATGCCGGGCAGATCCGCCGCCACTTCCCGCACATTCCGCGGCGGGTTTCGGGATACAACCTGAATGCCTTGTTGCCGGAAACCGATTTCAATCTCGCGCACGCGCTGGTCGGGTCCGAAGGCACCTGCGTCGTGGTGCTCGCAGCGACGGTGCGCCTGATCGACAATCCCGCACATCGCGTGCTGGCGGTGCTCGGTTACAAGGACGTGTATGAAGCCGCCGATCATGTGCCGCAGGTGATGCGCTGCAAGCCGATTGCGCTGGAAGGCATCGACGACCGTCTGGTCGACGACATCAACGCGATCAACCTGCACCCGGAAAAGGTCAAGCTGTTGCCCGAAGGCGGCGGCTGGCTGCTGGTCGAGTTCGGCGCGAGCAGCATCGATGAAGCCACACAGCAAGCCAGGCAAATGATGGATGCGCTGAAGCAGGAAGGGAATTCGCCGTCGATGGCGCTCTACGACGATCCCGCACAGCAAAAAAAAATATGGAAAGTGCGCGAGTCCGGCCTTGGCGCCACCGCACATGTGCCCAACCAGCCGATCACTTGGGAAGGCTGGGAAGATTCCGCCGTTCCGCCGGAAAAGCTCGGCGAGTACCTGCGCAAATTGCGCGCGCTGTTCGAAAAGTACGAATACGGCTGCGACCTGTACGGCCACTTCGGCCAGGGCTGCGTGCATACCCGCATCGACTTCGATCTGGAGACTGCGGCAGGCATCGAAAAATACAAGAAGTTCATTCACGAAGCCGCGCGCTTGGTAGTCAGTCTGGGCGGGTCGATTTCCGGCGAGCATGGCGACGGCCAATCCAAGGCCGAACTGTTGCCCATCATGTTCGGCGAGGAATTGATGCAGGCATTCCGTGAATTCAAGGGTATCTGGGATCCGCATTGGCGCATGAATCCGGGCAAGGTGGTCGGCGCCTACAAGGTCGACGAAAACCTGCGTCTCGGCGCAGATTACAATCCGCCCGAATTCAAGGTGCACTTCCACTATCCTAAGGACAAGGGAAATTTCCCGCAAGCGATGCTGCGATGCGTCGGTGTCGGTGAATGCCGTAAAAAAAGCGGCACCATGTGCCCGAGTTACATGGCCACCGGCGAGGAAATGCATTCGACCCGGGGCCGCGCACGGCTACTGTTCGAAATGCTGCAAGGCGATGTGATCAGGGACGGCTGGAAGAGCGAAGCGGTCCATGACGCGCTGCACTTGTGCCTGTCCTGCAAGTCCTGCAAAAGCGAATGTCCGGTCAGCGTCGACATGGCGGCCTACAAGGCCGAATTCATGTCGCACTATTACGAGGGCCGTGTACGGCCGATGAGCGCCTATGCATTCGGCATGATCGACCGCTGGGCGAAACTCGCTTCGCACATGCCGGGCGCGGCCAATTTTTTCATTCAGAAAGAACCGTTCACAGGCCTTGCAAAAAAAATAATCGGCATTGCGCCGCAACGGCGCATTACGCCCTTTGCCGCACAGCCTTTTACCGACTGGTTCAAGCGGCGCGGCGCACGCAATGCGAATGGTCGAAAGGTAATTCTCTGGCCCGATACGTTCAACAATTATTTCAATCCCGACGTCGCGAAGGCGGCAGTGGACGTACTTGAACATGCCGGGCTCGAAGTCTGCATACCCAAAGAGCACCGCTGTTGCGGCCGACCGCTGTACGAATTCGGCATGATCGACCGGGCAACAAGGTATCTCGAAAAACTGATGGCGTCGCTGACCGACGATATTCGCGACGGCACGCCGATCATCGGACTGGAACCGGCATGCGTATCGGTGTTTCGCGAAGAGCTGCCGAACCTTTTCCCGCACAGCGAACAGGCGATGCGCCTGCGCAAACAGGTGTTTATTCTGAGCGAGTTTCTGCAGGAGAATGAAAACACGTTCCATCTGCCGCCACTTGATCGGCGCGCAACGGTACACGGCCATTGCCATCACAAATCGGTGTTGGAAATGAATGCGGAACAGGCAGTGATGGAGAAACTCGGACTCGACTTCAATGTTCTCGATTCCGGTTGCTGCGGCATGGCGGGATCGTTCGGGCTCGAAAAGGACAAGTACGACGTATCCATTGCATGCGGAGAACGCGTGCTGCTGCCGTCAGTGCGCGCCGCCGCAGACGATACCCTGATCATCGCCGACGGCTTCAGTTGCCGCGAACAGATATTGCAAACCACCGGTCGCGAAGCTTTGCACCTGGCCCAGGTATTGCAGATGGCGCTGCGGCAGGATTCCGCTGGGCGCGGTTAACGAAACGCGCACATTCCGGTAGGCGTTGCGGCGGGACATCATGTGTCATCACACCTTCCGGAGAACCGATTGAGCCGCATCGTTTAAAACGCAGCCGATATTGCCGCACCTTTAATGCGACCTTCTCATCATTGCGGAGCACCGGTTTTACAGGCATGGATGATGCCAGCAACAACCGGTTCATCGGCCGGCGGATGCCATGTAAAAGAACGATGGTTTGCCGGCATACGGTACGAGGCATGTTGCCCGAATTCCCGACTTGCGCTTACGCATCATGAGGTTTTACCAGTGTCGGGATTAACCAACTTTCTATGGAGAACACACCATGAAAAACAAAAGCGCTTTTCTGATATTTATCGGCTTCGCGTCAGCTTCGGCGCTGGCGCAAACTCGTACGGAAAATACACCGCCGCAGATCGACCCGCCCGCAGTGATCCAGGTCAGGACAATCGAGCCGCAGACCGAAAACGGCATCACTTACGCATGCGGCGGCGTCGGATCGAATGAAGCTGCCGCGATGAAGCAGGCGGCATCCGACTATGATCTGATGGTGACATTCGCGGCAAGCAACGGAGCCTACATTGCCGATGTCAACGTCGACCTCGCCGATGCACGCGGAAATTCGATATTGAAAACGACTTGCGGCGGGCCGATCATGCTGGTCGACTTTCCCGAAGGCGGAAAGTACCGCGTGCGTGCCGAAACCGGCGGCCGGACGCTGACCCGAACTGCACAGGTCCGTGACGGCGGCAGGGCCAAAACGCTGGCAATGTCGTGGCCCGTTAATGTAGTCGACATGGGATTGGCGCCGGGGCTCGGCGCCGGCCAGTCAAGCGGTGCTTCCACGGGCACCAGCAGCGGCGCTTCCGGCGACAGTGTGCGTTGATTTGACGCGATTCGTTCGCTGGCGACGATCTGCAATGGCGTTTGATCCACATGCCGGGGGTATGTACATGCCGTCGATGCGAACCGCCTCCGGCGTCAACTGGGCAGGCAAAGCCGATGGCTTGGTGAGCGAGCCCAACGCGCTGGTCACCGTCTATCCCGAGCAAAACTTTACCAGCCCCGGCATTACCTTGAAACCGGGCCAGGTGGTACAGGATGTGCGCAAGCAACTTGGGTTCGTCAGCGCGGTCGAATCGCTGACTGTCGTGTGCACTGCATAAATTCATTCTTGTACGCGTTGTCGATCCCAATGCCGTTGTGCCAATGCAGCAATCACCCGGCAGGTGATTCACCGAGGAACCGGACATGCGAGCAATCGAGCACACAAGGCTTGATTCAAGGCTGGCCAAATTGGTATTGCTAACGACAATCGCGTATGGCAGCGATTAACGAATCAGGGAGTGACGGCGTCCGCCAAGACTTTTTTATAAACGATCTTTAATTGGAGGTAGTCATGAACTTGAAATCTAAACGATTAATCTTACCGGCGCTGCTGAGTGCAATGCTTGCATCCGCATACACCACCGCTTCGGCGCAGAGCACATCCGCTTCTTCGGATACCAATGTAACGACGCCGGGCGCCAGCACAAGCCGCGCATCCGGAACATCCGGAACATCAGGAGCCGGCAGCACTAGCGGCACATCCGCCGACACCACCGGCACCGGCACTGGCACCTCGCCTGGCTCTACTGGCGCCGCTACCGGCCTAACCCCATCTCCGAGCGGAGGCAGCAGCGATACGGCTGGCACTGGTGCTGCCGGCTCGTCCACTTCGGAGACCAGCGGCACGTCCGGGGCAAGCGCCGGCGGATCGACCACGGTGCCGGTACCGGTAACGGTTCCCGTGACTGTGCCGGTGACGCTCCTGGTGCCCGTTGAAGTGCGTGATAATCCAAAGCTGGCTAACGGCTGCTGGGTACGACTGATGGCAAACGCCAGCACAACCAGCACGAGCGGAGCCAGCGACGTTTCCGGCTCAGGCAGTTCGTCCGGGGCCGGCAGCTCCTCGGAAACAACCGGAGCAGCAAGCACCAGCGGATCCGCGGATACCGGCACGACCGGATCTGCCGACACCAGCACTGCCGGCTCCACAGGCACTGCTGGAACCGCCGGCAGCTCGGGAACCTTGAGTGGCACCAGTTCTTCCGATACGGCCGTCAGCACCAGCGGAGCAACCGGTGGAACGGGCTCCAGCAGCCGCAGCAGTGCCCGCGAAGATATGAACCAAGCCGAGCAAGGCTGCGAGCATCACTACCAGCGTGGGTGAGATCAATGGAGATTCGTAAAAGGTGGTTGGTGATGACCACTTTAGCAAGTTGAATGCCCGATTTCCCCGCGGTTGCTGAAGCGTGGCGGGGTCGCGACGGCGGAAGTAATCAGCAGCGAAATGGGATCCAGCCGAACGGTTGGACACCGCTGCAATGGATGGCCATTCGTGGATTGGCAAATTACCGCCATCATGCGCTCGCTGAAGATATTGCACGCCGACGGTTATCAATCGTTGGAGCGATTCGGTTTTCGGTCAGGCGATGGAAATCGGCGTGATGGAAATGTCGGGCCTCTCGCATACTAAAATCGACCGCATCATCGAAAAGCTCGGAAGTGTGACCGCGCAACAAGTGCAAGCGGTCGCGAAGAAATATTTCGACGATGAGCAGCTGACGGTTGCAACGCTGGTGCCGCTGCCGCTGTCCGGGAAAGGAACGCCACCGCCGTTGCGGCACTGAATGAACCATGATATGCAGCAAGCATCTGCGAAATATTCGCGAATGTGTCCGGCATAATGAAACATGCGTCATGGACCGAATCGGGCTAAGCGGCATATGCATCTGTCCGCAACCCATGCCGAACGCCTTGTTCCGCATACCGACATACGTCAGATGCGACGAGGAAAAGCGCACCGCTGAAACCGGCGGCAGCACCACGCGAGCCATCTCGGATAGTAATTGCTGTGGCAATTCCATGCTTCGATTTTCTATCGTGGCTGCAGTGCGGGGCAGCCGCTGCAGTTTTCTGTAATTGCCCCGGTAAACACGGCAAATTCGAAATTTGCGCCGGTCAGATCCGCGTTCGTCAAATCGGCATTGGAGAAGTTGGCGCCATGCAGGTTCGCGCCCTTCAATGACGCGCCACTCAGGTCGGCCAACGCAAAATTTGCGCGCTGCATGCGTGCATCAATGAACTCTGTGTGCAGCAACTCCGCGTTTCCCAAATCCGCGCCGCGCAAGGAAGCACCGGTCAAATCCGCATCGCTCAGGACGGTATCGCGCAGTACCGCGCCATCCAGATTCGCGCCGCGCAGCCTGGCGGATCTCAGATCGGCATCCGTGATGCGTGCATCCTCCAGCGATGCATCGCGCAGATCGGCGCCTCGCAGATTCGCATTCACCAGATTGGCGCGCGGCAGATCCGCATTGTTCAGATCAGCCCCCTCAAGATTGGCGCGGCTGAGTTTGGCGCCGGCAAGCTTTGCCCTGGGCAGTTCGGCATAAGTCAGCGTCGCACCACGCAGGTTTGCGCCGCTCAGATTTGCACCTGCGCAGATCGTGCCGCTGCGTATCCAGCAGTCGCCTATCCGCTTCATGTCTTGCGCGACCGTCGTGCCGGAGATCAGCAGGATCAATGCCAGTTTCAAAAGAAACATTTTTGCCATCCGCTTATCGATGTTTTCAGCCGGTGTTTGCATTTTCATATACGGCTTGCACGCTTGCCGGACCTTGGTCGGCTAAAAATACCGCATCCTGAATTCAGGTCGATCAACTGGCAAGGTTCGATACCGCTTTCTCCACTTCGTTGATACGCATCTGCGCCGGCGGCCCTTTCACCCGCGCAATCACTTTTCCTTCTGAATATTGTCGGCTGTCTTTTGCCATGCAAATTTCGTGCATGGCGGGCATCGGTCAACCGGACTTTTACGACGGTTTCTCTGCCGACAAGAACCAATCTTTTTATACGTAATCGAAACAGCTGGCCGTGTTGCAACGGACGCCGCATTCAACCCAGCACGGCAGCGGCGACATGACGACAAACGCAACTGCAGCGCCGCTCGTTCAGGCAAGCCCTGCGCCCATTCAATCCGCAAGACATTCATAAATATTAGCCGACGAGATCAATGCCGAATTTTTCCACCGCTTCGTTAATAGAACCCACCCTGAAACTGCCTCGGCTTTTGAAGCGGGCGAGCACGGTCGAGAAGTCCGCTTTGTTCATGATCGGCCTGTCGGCGGCGGCGCTGTATGCCTTTGGCTCACTTGCAGATGAAGTGATCGAAGGCGACACCCGGACATTCGATGAATTCGTGCTGCTCGCGTTCCGCAGTCAGGCAGACCTGTCGGATCCGATAGGGCCAGGATGGCTTGAGGAAGTGATGCGCGATTTCACTGCACTCGGCAGCAGCACCGTACTTGCCTCGATCACGCTTGCGGTGGCCGGCTATCTTGTGCTTATCCGCAAACGCCGCGTCGCGATGATGGTCGCCGGCGGCGTTGCAAGCGGGACGCTGCTGAGCAGTTTGTTGAAATGGGGGTTTTCTCGTTCCCGGCCGGATTTGGTGCCGCATATCGGCGAGGTGTATACGCAAAGCTTTCCAAGCGGACATGCGATGTTGTCCGCCATCGTGTATCTGACGCTCGGCGTGCTGCTGGCGCGCACCCAGGCTGAACCGCGCGTAAAAATTTATCTTTTGAGCGTTGCCGCCGCCGCTACGTTCATTGTCGGCATCAGCCGCGTTTATCTGGGTCTGCACTGGCCTACCGATGTGCTGGCCGGATGGGTCATCGGCGCCGGCTGGGCAATGCTGTGCTGGCTGGTGATGCTCTGGCTGCAGGGGCAAGGCAAGGTCGAGCCGGAAGCCGCGAAAAGCAATGCTGATATCCCGTCAACCGGGATGGAGTTATGACATGAACGTCGAAGAAGGTCCGCTATTTTCCAGCGTTCCCGCCCCGGCAGCGCAGGAGGCCGCCATATGCCACCCTCATCCCCTTTGCCTGCGGGACGCCATTCCGTCTGGCGATCGGCCGCCCCGCGTCGGGACGGCCGTGCAATTACACGCGGTGCACTACGCTACTTGCCGGAAGAAGTTCCGGTCGAACCGCTTGCATCCGAACCAGTCGGGCCGCCTATGCCTGTACCAGTCGTACCGGCACCGGGTCTTTCGACATCTTTTGTATATGGAGGCGCGCTGTCCGAGGCACCGCCACCGGCAGATCCGGAACCACCGGACTTGGCGCCCGATCCGCCACTGGTCTGTCCGCCGGAACCGGCTGGAAGCGCCTGTTTCAATGCCGCGACCTGGGGTGGCGCCTTCACCTTGCCATTAAAGACGTCCTGCAGCGTGACTTGTTTGCCATAGAACGCGGTCGTCTCGTCCTCGTCGAAATTGATGTCGCTTACACTGAGCGCGACGTCGCCTAGCAAGCCTTTGGCATTTGACCAGACGATGACATCGCCTTTGCCGGCGGCGGCCTGCGCTTTCGCCGACCAGTTGGCAACCGTTAATCCGGCATCGGCGTTCAGCGACCAGTTGTTTTCCTGTTTAAAGCTGTCCACCGCCTTTTGATTGGTCAGGATCATCGCAATGGAACCGCCTTCGGCGCCGGCCTGCAAGCCGGCGCTGATTGCGCCCATGTTGTAGAACGCCGGATCACTCCACTTGCCGCCCTGCTTCATCAGTGCCACGCCTTCTCCGCCGCGTCCGCCTATGCCCAGTGCTGCGCGTCCGTAATCCGGAATGATGAAAATACCTTGTGCCTGTTGCAGGGCTTTCTTCAAATTTGGGTCGCGCTCCATCAGCCTGACGACCTTGGTCGCTTCGCTCACTTGCCTGGCGGCGTCCTTGGCATCTTCCTTGGAAACCCCCGAGCTGCCGGATTGACTGCTGCCTGAGGCACTCTGGCTGCCACCTGACGAATCCTGCTTGCTGCTTGAGGCGCCTTGGCTGCTGCCGGATGCGCCACTTGAGGCCTCCGAAGATCCGGAACTCGACTTGCTCGCCGGATCAACCGGGGCGGATTTTGTCGAGGAACCCGAGGAGCCCGACTGGCCCGAACCACTCTGCGACGTCGAAGATTGTGCCGCGGCCATTCCGCTCATCGAAGCAAGTGCGAAGGAGCAAGCGGTAACAATTACCCGTAATTTGTATTTTTTCATCATCATGCATATTCTCCTTTTAAAGATTAATCGAACACCTCGCGATACGAGGCGTATTGAGCCGTATACGCTGCACCGGCGACCTGCCGCTTTCCCGTTGACTTTTTACTGTATTTATCCGCTGCGACAGCCGAAGAAGGCTGGCGCAGAGTGCGGAGAAAGCGTAACCGCCGCCTAGCCTTTCAGAACCGCTATGCCATGCAAGTACCGTACCCCTTGCATCTGAGCATTGCGCTCATGCTCTGCTTGGCCGAGCGTGCGCCTTTTACCTGCTATTCGACGTCGTCCAGCGTATAGAGATAGGCGGAAATATCGCGTGCATCTTTTTCCGTCACGCCCAGGTCGGGCATTGCCGACAAGGGATCGAGCTGCTGCGGGTTTTGCAGCCAGCGCACCATGTTTTCCGGATTGTTGCTAATGATCCCGGCAATGTATTTTCGGCTGCCGATGCCGTTCAGCGGCGGCCCGACGTGCCGGTTGGCGCCGACGATGCCCGGAATCTCGTGGCAGGTCGCGCACAGATATTGTCCAGCGGCACGGCGACCCGCCTTTGCATCGCCAAGCAGTGCGCCCTGTTGACGGATGGAAGCGGGAACAGACGGAGGCAGCGACGCAGGAGCGGATGGAGGAGGAGCCGCAGCCATGCTTGGCTTGCGCGTATGCTTTTGCCGGTTCGCATGCTGCTCTGCGGACTCGTTGCTCAGCGCAGCATATTCTTTCGGCGACAGCGTAGGCGTCATCTCCACGAAGGCGACAATGTCCCAAATATCCTGATCGCTCATTTGATATTCCCAGGCCGGCATGCCGCTCATCTTGATGCCGTGCTTGATGACCCAGTAAATATCGGCGGCAAGCCACTCGCGCGCTGTCGATACCAGATTGACCGGCGCCGGGGTCATGCCGAAAGCCAGTGCGTGCGGCGAAACGCCGGGCGCGCCGTGACACTGCAAACAGTGCGAGTTATAGTGCCCGGCACCGCGCAGGATGCGCTGGCGATCCGACAGGTCGGGAACGGTAATCGAATCAGTCCGCAGCTTCACCGAACGGCGCATCGCATACTCCAGCAATTGGAAGACCGGCTTGGTATGCTGGGCCGTCGCGGAAATATTGTAGATGCCGGAATACACGACCAAACCCGCGCCCGCCGCAGCGAGCACCAGCGCAAGCAGAACCGCGATTCCAACGGTGCGTAATTTCACTGTCATGGCTTGGGGCGATCCCGGTTCATTTCAAAGTGTAGAGATAAGCGGCGATGTCTTTCGCCTCCGCTTCCGAGACGCCCAGGTTCGGCATGGCGGTGCGCGGATCGACCTCAGGCGGATTTTGCAGCCAGCGCACCAGATCCTCCGGTGTGTTCGGCAACACCCCGCCCACATAGGCGCGCAATGCCATTTTTGTCAGCGGCGGTCCGACGTTGCTGCCGTGTCCGGCGATACCCGGAATCGTGTGACAGGCAACGCAACCGTAGCGCTGGATCGAGGCCTTTCCGCGCGCCGCATCGCCGCCGGCCACCTGCATCGTCTGCGGCTTTTCGCTGCAGCCGGTCACCGCGAATATCAGGAACAACAGACACCAGTGCCGCATCGCCGCGTGAGACAGAATGAAGACCGGTCGGCACATCTTAATGCCCTGTCCCACGCACAACCCCGCGGTCGTATTTCCAATCCGGCATGATCGCGTTCGCCGCTACCAGTAGTCCCGCAGTCAACAGAATGAATCCGGCAGGTACCCACATGATCAGCCCGCCCAGTTGCTGGTCTTCGAGCGCGCTCAATCCCCATGCGCCGGTGGTCGGTACGTACGCCGGATACCAAATCCTGCTTGAAAACGTAAGGAGCGCGCCGAGCATGCCGGTATGGATTGCGGTAGTAAGTATGTAGATCACCGCCGCGCCTGCGCGCAATCGCCAATGCGGTCCGATCAGCGATGCCCAGAACAGCAGCGCCGAAGCCAGAAAGCTGCCGTGCTGAACCGCATGCACAACATCGCTGGTCAGGCCGGCCTGGAACAGGCTCGGGAAATGCCATACCCACAAAATGACCGCATGCAACAGCCAGGCTGTAAACGGAATTGTCAGCATCTGCCACGGCGCCTGCACCGCGCGGGATTTGACCACGTTCGCAATCCGCTTGCGCCCATCACTGCGAAACGCCCACACAAACACGGCAAGGGGACGGCCGCATACGAGCAGCGGCGCGGCAACCAGCATCAACAATTCGTGCTGCACCATGTGCATCGAAAACAGCTCGGCGCTCAGCATATCGACCGGCGACAGAAGCGCCAGGATCAGCGTCGCGATACCGCCGGCAAAACATGCGGCTCGCCAAACCGGTACACCAGCGCCGCGCCCGGCATTTGTCCATAACCTGTGCAGGCCGCGGACATAAAGTAATCCTACCGCTGCCATGCCGGCAATGACCCACGGATCGGCATTCCACGCCAGCGCTGCCGCATCCTCATGCGCGCCGCCTGAATGCGCAAAGGCAAGCGGAACCGTGACGACGCTGCCGGCAAGGCTCAAAAAAAGACGGGACAGTCGTTGCATCGGCATAGGCGCTTGCGGACATCTTGTTGTGCGAGCCGGGCTTCGGCCAAACTTTTGCCACGCAATATCTCTGCCAGTCGGCTATTGCAACGGGACAAGCTGCTTGTCTATCGCCGGTTCGCTGACCGTCTTTTTCCGAGCAAGCCTGCATGTTGTGCGCTACCGGCGCATTCCTTCATCCGGCAAGATGGTCGGCATAGACGCCGTCGGCTTCCCGGTGCATGTCGCGCCGTCCGAATACATAGAGCGGTTTACGTATGAATGTACGGGCGCTACGGGCCGCTTTATGGCGCATTGCCGCGTTGTTGTTCGCTGGCAAGCGGCATGCCGCTTGCATTCCCAGCTCACCTTGTGTGGCTCGCCACACGGCGCTCCTCGCAGTGGAGCAGGGAATGTGCCGCGCACGGCGCCGTGCCTGTCTCTGGACCACCTTTATGGTGGCGTAACGGCGTTCCCTTGCAAGGGAACGCGCCTTCCTTGCCCTGCACCCCAAACCAACCCGCATCACCCGCACACCCACACGCAAACCGCTCTAGTAGACCATCACTCTTCAATTTTCGGATAAAGGTACTTCAATTTCATTCGTGCATCGGCGGTGCGGAATTGCCAATCAATCCCCGTTTGCCGTTGATTGCGTGCCTTGGCCCATT
>Ga0209343_10001678_pt1 | contig 29549 bp, 26 predicted proteins | sample RifCSPlowO2_02_FD_184026 | JGI IMG/M metagenome (GOLD analysis project Ga0209343, IMG submission 184026) | Groundwater microbial communities from Rifle, Colorado - Rifle CSP2_plank lowO2_0.2 (SPAdes) (version 2) | ecosystem: Environmental > Aquatic > Deep subsurface > Groundwater | place... | reverse complement strand
CTGGGGTGCGCTGGCGTAGCAGTCCAGCGCCAGGCCGAAGGGGTTGTGCTCGGGGTCGATGTCCAGCCGGACGACCTTGATGGGGTAGCGCACCAGGGCGCGCTTGACCTGCTCGGAGCCGTAGTATTCGTCCGCGCTCACGTCGAGCGTGACGATCCAATCGCGGTCGGAGAGCACCTTGACGCGCGTGGCCGGATCATCGCCGTAGCCGCGGCCGGGAATCTCGTAGATGCCGCGCACGCGCTGACGCAGCTCGCCACTGGCGCGCCGGTACTCGTAGTCCTGCTGCAGGAAGGCCCGGCAGCTCGGCGTCAGGTAGGCCGACAGCGCGCGCAAGTTGCGCGGATAGTCCTCTTCGCCGTTCGTGGGCCAGCGCTGTACCTGCTGCCAGATGTAGAACGAGAAGGCATACACGCTCTCGGGCGGCACGTCCCACCACTTGCGCGTGCTGCCCGAGCGCAGATCCGGCGGCACATGGATGGTCAGACTCTTCGGCGCACTCCACCAACCGAAGCCGAGCAGCAGCGCCACCACGAACAGCGCGCCGGCCCCCAGACGCAACGTCTTCACGTGCGCCTGCAGGTGCGCAACCTCGTTCTTGAAACGGCTCATGGCGCCCCTCGATTGGTGTTGCGCCGGGTAGTCCAGTAGCCCGAGCGGGTGATGAGGCGCTGCCCGCCCAGGAGCGCCGCCAGCGCCGGATGCCGCAGGGCCAACCGCCATTGGAGCTGCCGGTACAGCCAGGTGTCGGGCCGGCCGCGCTTCTGCGCGCGCAGGAAGCCTCCGCCGACAAAGACGCCCAGCGCGATGCCGGCGACGATCAGCGTGGGCACCATGGCGATGCTGTGCGTGAGCCAGGCCAGCGGCAGGCCGAGCGCGAACCCGGCTGCGGCCGACAGGCCGGCGCAGATCCACAACTCGTCGGCGGTCAGCCCGCGCACGACCACGGGCTGGCGGTTCAGCCGGTGCGGCAGGAAGGTCACCAGCGTGTCGCGCGGGGTCTCCGAAGGGACGGCCATCGCTTGCCGCCCTCACAGCACGCCGGTGGCCTTGGTGAGCAGCCAGATGCCGACCACCAGCAGGATCGCGCCCACGGCGACCGTCAGGCCGAACTGGCCCCAGGTGGCGCGGCCGGTGTGGATCTCCGAGTAGCGCGTGTAGGCGTGATAGCAGACACCGACGAACATCGAGGCGACCACGAGCAGCGCGATCAGCAGCACGATGTCGTAGCCGTAGTTCTGCAAGGTCTGCAGGATGCCGCTGCCCTGGCCGCGCGATGGGTCTTCCATGGTCGGCAGGCCCTGCGCGAAGGCTGACAGCGGCAGGCCCGCGAGCGCCAGCGGCAGCAGCGGTGCGGCGATGCGGGACGGAATGCGATGGGATGTCGGTGGCGTGTTCATGGCGTATGGCCTTTCGTGACGGTCAGGAGAGGAGGAAGAAGGTCAGCACCAGGTACATCGCCACGAAGCGCACGACGACGGCGAGGAACTGACGTTCAGTGATGCGGTGCTCGGCCCAGCCGACGTAGGCGGTGCGCATGGCCCACACGCCCCACAGCAGCAGCACGGCGAACACGAAGCCCAGCACCACGGCGGCGACGGCCGAAGGCGCAAAGCCGCCGTTGGCCTGGAAGGCGGCGACCTGATCGGCAGAGGGCGTCATCGCGACGGCTCCTCGTCGTCGGCGCGGTCGCGGCGGACGTAATCGCCGGCCAGCGGGACGGGGTCGCGCGGCTGGGCGCGCTGGGGCACGAGGTAGACCTGCAGGCCGGCGCGAACGCGCTTCAGGTCGGCACGCAGCCGGGCGTAGTCGAAGTGGTAGCGGGCGCGTTCCTGCGGAGCGGTGTGGGCGGCGTGCTCGGCGAGGCGGTCGAGCAGGTCGAGCTGGCGGGCGAGCGCGGCGAGCTGCTCACGCTCCGAGGCGAGGCTGTCGGCAGCGGCGGCAGGCGGCAGCGCCGAGAACGACACAGCCAACACCACGGCAAGCGCAGGCCATGCGGATGTGCGGCGGTTGGTCTGTCCCATCGTGCCATTCCCCGTTGAAGCGGATGGCCAGATGCTGTGGCGCGCTCTCGCTTTGCGCCGCAGGGAATGGGAACTACGGCATGACCGGATTTGTTGGTCGCGTTGGCCGACATTCGCGCAATGCCTGCTGGATTTCTTGTTGGCTAGCGCCTACCACCCTTTGGTAGAATTGGGCAAACTTGGCAATCCAAAGTCACGAAAGACCAAACCAGATGGTTTTCAGATGAGTGAAGTCGAAAGCGAGATCCTCACGCTGGAGGAAGTCGCGGCCTACCTCAAAGCCGGCAAACGGACGGTCTATCGCTTAGCTCAGAAGGGCGAGATTCCAGCCTTCAAGCTCGGAGGGACCTGGCGGTTTCGTCGCAGCGAGTTGGATCGCTGGATTGCCGCGCAGATCGCCGAGAAAACGCAGGACAAGACATGAGCGCCCCGAAAAACGATAGCAACCAGGCGGCCTCACTCCGAGGGGAGGCTGCACGCCCATGAACGCCGTAGAAATCGAACAGGCCATCACAGACCTTGCGGAGCAGCCCTTTGACCCCGCAGAGTTCCCCTACGCCTTCCTTGAAGCCTTTGGCAACAAGGCGACGACCATCAAGCGCCTGCGCGCGGGGGCGTCGAACAAGTCCGACCTCGGCGGTGTTCTCCAGACCAGCAACATCCACATCCTGACCTGCGACGCAGGGCGGGTGACCCAGACGCTGGCCGCTCTCAAGGCCAGCCCGGCGACGGCCAAGGCCAAGGCGAAGTTCATCCTCGCCACCGATGGCGTGGACTTCGAGGCCGAGGACCTGACCAGCGGCGAGACCGTCGCCTGTGCCTTCAAGGACTTTCCCGACCACTTCGGCTTCTTCCTGCCGCTGGCGGGCATCAGCACCGTCCGCCAGATCAGCGAAAACGCCTTCGACATTCGGGCCACCAGCCGCCTGAACCGTCTGTACGTCGAACTGCTGAAAGACAACCCTGAATGGGGCACGGCGGAGCGCCGCCACGACATGAACAAGCTCATGGCGCGGCTGATCTTCTGCTTCTTCGCCGAGGACACTGACATCTTCGTCGGCAGGGGCCGATTCACCGAAACCGTCGCGCAGATGAGTGCCAGGGACTCGTCGAACACGCACGAGGTTATCGCCATGCTGTTCCGCGCCATGAACACCAAGCGCGAGGACCGGGCAGCAGCCAAGATTCCCCGGTGGGCCGAAGACTTCCCCTACGTCAACGGGCAGTTGTTCTCCGGCAGCGACGAAGTGCCGCGATTCAGCAAGATCGCCCGGTCCTACCTGCTGCACGTCGGCGGGTTGGACTGGACCAAGATCAACCCTGACATCTTCGGTTCGATGATCCAGGCCGTTGCCGAGGACGAGGAGCGCGGCGAGCTGGGGATGCACTACACCAGCGTTCCCAACATCCTGAAGGTGCTGAATCCGCTGTTCCTCGACGACCTGCGGTCCAAGCTGGAAGAAGCGGGCGACAACCCACGCACCTTGCTCAACTTGCGCAAACGCATCGCCAGAATCAGAGTTTTCGACCCCGCCTGCGGGTCGGGCAACTTCCTGGTCATCGCCTACAAGGAGATGCGCGCCATCGAGGCCGAGATCAACCGACGGCGCGGCGAGCTGGATCATGCCTCAGAAATTCCGCTCACCAATTTTCGCGGGATCGAGCTGCGCGACTTCCCGGCGGAGATTGCGCGCCTCGCGCTGGTCATCGCCGAGTACCAATGCGACGTGCTGTACCGGGGCCAGAAGCTGGCACTCGCCGAGTTCCTGCCCCTGCGCAACGAGAACTGGATCACCTGCGGCAACGCGCTACGGCTCGATTGGCTGAGTTTGATGGATGTTGGCGGCTCAGGTGTGAAGCTGGTTTCGGACGACCTTCTAAAAACACCGCTTGATCAGGCTGAGATCGACTTCGAGAACGAAGGTGGCGAGACGTATATCTGCGGGAACCCGCCTTATGCCGGTCTGAGTTCGCAAACCCCGGAACAGAAAGCGGATCTCAAGTGGCTCTTTGAAGATCACAGTCAATACTGGAAGTCGTTCGACTACGTGATGGGTTGGTTTTGGAAGGCGCATGAGTTCATGCACCATCAGACGGCGAAAGCAGCCTTCGTTGCGACGAACTCAATTTGCCAAGGCCAGCTTGTTCACATGTTCTGGCCGCTGCTCCTGGACGCATCGTCGCGAATTTTCTTTGCCTACTCGTCGTTCAAGTGGCGCAACCTGGCTACACACAATGCCGGTGTCACTGTCCTCATCATTGGTCTGACCACCGATACAGGTAAAGGGGCGCGACTCTTCGAGGCATCGGATGGCGACGAGGCCATCGAGAAGTTCGTTCCGAACATCAATGCATACATTGTGCCCGGACCAAATCTTTACGTTGATGCCGTAAGTAGAGCGCCGACGGGTCGCCCCGACATGTACTGGGGCAACAAGCCCACAGACGCCGGAAATCTGATCTTGTCGCCCGATGAAGCGCGGCAGATCACCCGTGAGTCGCCGACTGCTAAAAAATTTCTGCGGCCCTACTTTGGTTCGGATGAGTTCATCAAGGGTTCGCCTCGGGTTTGCATTTGGGTCACTGATGCTGACGAAAGCGAGGCCAGTTCCGTCCCGAGCCTTGCTGTCCGCTTTGAACAGGTGAGGGAGTTTCGGGAAAGTAGCAAGGCGAAGGAAACGCGCCCTGCTGCGCAGTACCCGCACAGATTCCGGCAGATTCAGGGCAAACCGGGCAACCAGTCAATCATCGTTCCGATCCATTCGAGCGAGTCTCGGCCGTATCTTCCAGTTGGGCTGCTCCCAACAGGTGGCATTATTTCCAATGCTGCGTATGGCCTGTACGACGCGCCTCTATGGAACATGGCGCTCATTGCCTCGCGCCTGCATCTTGTATGGATCGCCACCGTCTGCGGCAAGCTGGAAACGCGCTACCGCTATTCCAACACCCTCGGCTGGAACACGTTTCCGGTGCCGACGCTGACCGAGAAGAACAAGGCCGATCTCATCCGCTGCGCGGAGGACATCCTGCTGGCGCGGGAGCATCACTTTCCCGCGACCATCGCGGACCTGTACGACCCCGACAATATGCCCGCCGACCTGCGCGCCGCCCATGATCGCAACGACGAAGTGCTGGAGCGCATCTACATCGGTCGGCGCTTCAAGAACGACACCGAGCGGCTGGAAAAGCTGTTTGACCTCTATACCAAGATGACCGCTTCGGCTGCACCTGCCAAGGGCAAGAAGCGCAAAGCGGGAGCCAACGCATGAGCGACAAGATCACGTCCGTACCGTCCGTTTCCGTCACCTACGCCCGCAACGGCGGATCGACTAAGGCCAATGCGCTTGGGATGAGGCCCATGCAGGAGCGGGCCTACGAGAAGCGGGGCGAGCAATACCTGCTCATCAAGTCGCCGCCCGCATCGGGCAAGAGCCGTGCGCTGATGTTCGTGGCACTCGACAAGCTCAAGAACCAGGGCTTGAAGCAGGCCATCATCGTTGTGCCGGAGAAGTCCATCGGTGCCAGCTTCAACGACGAGCCGCTGTCGAAGTACGGCTTCTGGTCAGACTGGCAGGTCGAACCCAAGTGGAACCTGTGCAACGCGCCAGGCAACGACAACGGCGGGAAGGTGAAGTCGCTGGGCACATTCCTTGAAGGCGACGACAAGGTGCTGGTCTGCACGCACGCCACCTTCCGCTTCGCCGTCGATGCCTACGGCGTGGAGGCGTTCGATGACCGACTGATCGCGGTCGATGAGTTCCACCACGTTTCAGCGAACCCGGACAACAAACTCGGCTTGCACCTCGGGCAATTCTTCGCGAGGGGCAAGACGCACATCGTCGCCATGACCGGCTCCTACTTCCGTGGCGACGCCGAGGCCGTGCTCGCACCGCAGGATGAGTCGAAGTTCGATACCGTCACCTACACCTACTACGAGCAGCTCAACGGCTACGAGTACCTCAAGCAACTCGACATCGGCTACTTCTTCTACAGCGGGCCTTACGTCGATGACATCCTCAATGTCCTCGATCCCGCCGAGAAGACCATCATTCACATCCCGAATGTCAATTCGCGCGAGAGCACGAAGGACAAGATGCGGGAAGTGGAGCACATCATCGAGGCGCTGGGTGAATGGCAAGGCATCGACTCTGCGACCGGCTTCCAACGTGTCAAGCGCCCCGATGGCCGCGTGCTGCGGATCGCCGATCTCGTCGATGACGATGCCACCAAGCGCGACCGCGTGTCCGCCTCGCTCAAAGACCCGGCGCAGAAGAACAACCGCGACCATGTGGACATCATCATCGCGCTGGGCATGGCGAAGGAAGGCTTCGATTGGATTTGGTGCGAACATGCGCTGACCGTGGGCTACCGCGCCAGCCTGACCGAGATCGTGCAGATCATCGGCCGAGCTACCCGCGACGCGCCCGGCAAGACCCGCGCGAGGTTCACCAACCTGATCGCCGAGCCGGATGCAGCCGAGGAAGCTGTCACCGAGGCCGTCAACGATACGTTGAAGGCCATCGCGGCAAGCCTGCTGATGGAGCAGGTTCTTGCTCCGCGCTTCGAGTTCAAGCCCAAGAACCCCGACAGCGGCCCGACGCCGGGCTTTGACTACGGGGAAGGTGGCTACGACGCGGACCGCTGCAATGTCGGTGTCAATGAGCAGACAGGGGCGTACCAAATCGAGATCAAGGGCCTCGCCGAGCCCAAGAGCAAGGAGGCAGCACGAATCTGTCAGGAAGACCTGAACGAAGTCATTGCGGCCTTCGTGCAGGACAAGCCCACCATCGAGCGCGGCCTGTTCGATGAGGAGCTGGTGCCCGAGGAGCTGACGCAAGTTCGCATGGGCAAGATCATCAAGGACAAGTATCCCGAGCTTGACGCCGAAGATCAGGAGGCCGTGCGCCAGCACGCCATCGCCGCCCTCAACCTCACGCAGCAGGCCAAGCGGCTTGTCACCGAAGGCGAGAGCGATGGGTCGCCCAACACCGCCCTGATCGACGGCGTGCGCCGCTTCGCGATGGACGTGCGCGAGTTGGACATCGACCTGATCGACCGCATCAACCCCTTCGGGGAAGCCTACGCCATCCTTGCCAAGACCATGAGCGAGGACAGCTTGAAGCAGATCGCGGCGGCCATCTCGGCCAAGCGCACGAGCCTGACGCCGGACGAGGCGAAGGAGATGGCCGTTCGCGCCGTCCAGTTCAAGAAGGAGCGCGGCCGCATTCCGGCGCTCGATTCTCAGGATGCCTGGGAGCGACGCATGGCCGAAGGCGCTGCCGCTTTCATGCGCTTCAAGGCGGAGGGACGCTATGAGTAACTCCGATCTTGACGAACTCGCTGCGGAGCTTGCCGAGTTCGCTCCGGCTGAGAAGAAAAATGGCCGCCCAGCCAGCGAGGAGCGTGTCATTGCTGGCTTCGAGGAAATCCAACGCTTCACAGAGCAGCACGGGCGTGCGCCGCAGCATGGCGAAGACCGCGACATATTCGAGCGCCTATATGCCGTGCGGCTCGACCGTCTACGCGCGCTCCCGGATTGCCGCGCCTTGCTTGAGCCGCTAGACCATCAGGGCTTGCTTGCTGGGGCGCCGACCGTTGCCGCTTCGGCAGTTGAAGCCATCGACATCGACCACCTGGCCGCCGAGCTGGCGGGCGTAGCCGACGCGGACGACATCACGGTCCTACGCCATGTCCGCACCAGCGCCGACAAGCGAGCCGCCGAGGAGATCGCGGATCGCAAGCCGTGCAAGGACTTCGAGACCTTCCGGCCCCTGTTCCAGCGCGTGCAAGCGGAAGTCAAAACCGGTATGCGCCAGTCCCAGCCCATCGAAGCGGGCCGCCGTGCGATTGAAGTCGGAGACTTTTTCGTTCTCGATGGCCTTACTCTCTACGTCGCCGAGGTCGGCGAGCCGTTGAAAACCACCGCCGGGGAAGTGGATCGCCGCCTGCGCCTCATCTTCTCCAACGGCACCGAAAGCAATCTGCTGCTGCGCTCGCTCCAGCGAGCGTTCTACAACGACCCCGCCGCGCGGCGGCTGGCCTCGCCCGAGAGCGGGCAACTCTCTTTCGGCGGTGAGCTTGAGGCCGATGATGTCGAAAGCGGCACGATCTACGTCCTGCGCTCCCTCTCGGATCATCCCTATGTCGCGCAGCACCGCGACATCATTCACAAGATGGGCGTGACGGGGGGCAGGGTGGAGACGCGCATTGCCAACGCCGAACACGACTCCACCTACCTGCTGGCAAAGGTCGAAGTGGTGGCGACCTACAAGCTCGCGGGCATCAACCGCACTCGGATGGAGAACCTGTTCCACAGGCTGTTCGCGCCCGCGCGGTTGAACATCACCATCAACGACCGCTTCGGTCACCCTGTGCAGCCTGAGGAATGGTTTCTCGTTCCGCTGTTCGTGATCGACGAGGCCGTGGCGCGCATCAAGGATGGCAGCATCACCGGGTACATCTACGATCCCAAGGCTGCGAAGCTGGTGAAGGCGGAGTAGTAGACCAATGATCGTCCGTGGGGGAGGACAGTTTATTAGCTCAATACGATCCATCGACCTGCGCTTTGTAGATGACCTCGTTGACTTCGTTCGTGGTCCTGGGTTCGTGCTCGACTTTTCCGACACGAGCTTCGCGGATTTTTTCGCCTTGGAGCTGAAGGTCAATATTGACGATCCCAAATACGCGGCGAACGGCGGCTCCAAGGGGAAACGGCTGCGCTATTTCCTGCAAAACTGCGACGATGCCACTGCCGTTAGCGCGCTTACGGCCCTCTGGGAGTACCGCTCCGACTATCTTGCCCGCAGCGGCGGCAAGGACCCGGTAATCGATGCGCAGTCGCGCTATCAAGGCTTGATCAATCGTCTCTCCAGCGGTGCGGCTCCGAAGCCAACCCAGCTCCAACCCGTTGTCGATCGTCAGAAGATCGCCACCATAAAAGCCGAGCTGCTGAGGGTCTCCTCGCTCAGCGCACAGGCACGCGGCTTTGCCTTCGAGGGATTCCTCAAGGGCCTGTTCGACGCATTCGGTTTGGCCGCCCAGGAACCGTTCCGCCTTTGCGGTGAGCAAATCGACGGCAGCTTCCAGCTCGGCAGCGAGACCTATCTGCTGGAAGCCAAATGGCATGGTCAGCCAATTGGCGTCGCCGATTTGCACACGTTCCACGGCAAGATTGAACAGAAGGCCGCCTGGACGCGAGGCCTGTTCGTGAGCAACAGCGGCTTCTCCGATGACGGCCTCGTCGCCTTTGGCCGAGGCAAGCGCGTCATCTGTATGGACGGTCTCGATCTCTATGATCTGCTCGATCGCGAGATACCGCTCAACCAAGTTCTTGAACGGAAGGTGCGCAGGGCAGCCGAAACCGGCACGCCCTTTCTTCGCGTTCGCGACCTCTTCCCGAGCTGAGGAGGAGGCGCATGGTGCAGTTCAACGATTGGTGCGACTCCGCGGACACGCCCCTGGGAAATCATCACGTTCGGGTCATGACGGGCCGGCCGGCGGACGCTGCGACCGGCATCCAGGTGACGGCCACGGCCGTCCCCGCCCACTACGCCGCCGAGGAACGCATCGCCGCAGCGCTTGCGAGGCTGGGCAAGGTCGCTGCCGCGCAGATGATCACCAATCTTCTCCCGCAAACGCCGCAGATCCGATCGGGCGATCTCGGCGAGATCTACGCTACGGAATGGATCGACGCGCACAGCGGCTATCGCGCCCCCATCAAACGGCTGCGCTGGAAGGATCACCGCAACATGGCGATGCGCGGCGACGACGTCATCGGCATGCTTCTCGACCCGGCAACACAGCGCCTCCGCTTCCTGAAGACAGAAGCCAAGAGCCGCATCGACCTGCGCGCCCAAACGCTGGAGGAGGCGCGGACCGGCCTGGATAAGGATGGCGGCCTTCCCTCGTCGCATGCATTGTCCTTTATCTCAGCCAGGCTGATGGAGCTGGGCACCGACGCGCCGCTCGTCGACGCCATCGACGAGGCGCTCTATCGGCACGGTATCCCGCCCGAGAGCGTGAAACATCTCCTCTTCACCTTCTCCGGGAACTCCCCGCAAGCGCTGCTGACACAGGCGCTGCAGGCCTATCCTGGTTCATTCGAACAATTGGGTGTCGGCCTGCACGTCGACGGCCATGCCGCCTTTGTTGGGGCCGTCTACGATCGGGTCATAGCCGATGCCAACCACCCCTGACGCGATCACAGCCGCCATCACGGACGCGGCGACGGCAGGCTTTCGCGGCAGGCTCATCGCGCGAGGCCAGGCGCGCGCCATGATCTGGCGTGACGGTGTTCTGCCCCCTGGCGCGCCCGCCTTCTCGCCGCAGCTCAGCTTCGATCTCCACAGTTACGCCTATGGCTTGCTTGGGCTGGGGCTGCGCCTCCTCGAACTCGATGGCGACCCGAACCAGGCACGGATCGCATTCGAACAGGCGGCGACCGCCCTCGAAGCGGTTATGGCCAAGGGCAACCGCGACGAAGCAGACCGCGATTTCCATTTCGTCATGGCGGCGGCCAGCTATCACCTCGCACACCTGTCTGCCCGAGCCTATTCCCTCCTTGCGATCGTGGCCGCCGAGGAGAATTTCTCCCCGATCGAACAGGCGCTCGCGCTGTTGATGCGCCGAGACGTCAACGAGCTGCGCGCACGCGTGTACGCCTTCCGCCTGGATGGTCGAGGATCGGACGCGACCATTGCGGCGCTATTCCAACAACGACTTGTGGAGCCTGTCGCCGCCGACGCGCCGGAGCGCGATGGTCAGGACTTCCTCTTCGAGGGCCTCGATCTCGCCCTGACCGATGCCTTCTTCGGCGCATTCGCGACATTCCTGCTCGCGCTGGATCGCGGCGAGAGAGCCCTAGTCGACCGGGCGATCGCGCAGCTTCGGGAAAACCTCGACATCTGCGCGGAATTGAACCTTCTGCCGCAATGGTGGGTGCATCGGGTCGCCATCCATCTGCTCTCCGACCTCTGGTCGAACACCTTCCACGAGAAGGTCCCGCTACTCCCCGCCGGTGGCGCCGCGGCGTCATGGCCCGGCCTTCGCGAGCTCTTCATCGCCCTGCTCGCTCGCCGCCCGAGGGCCGAGGTCGACCTGTGGCCTTCGCAGACCGAGGCGGCGTCGCGCGCCGTCGATCAGACCGACAATCTCGTCGTCTCGCTGCCGACCAGCGCCGGCAAGACCCGGATTGCCGAATTGTCAATTCTGCGGTGCTTGGCTGGTGGCCAGCGAGTTATGTTCGTGACACCGCTTCGCGCCCTGTCGGCGCAGACGGAAACCACGCTCCAGCGTACCTTCGGTCCACTCGGCAAGACCATCTCCGCGCTCTACGGCAGCATTGGCGTATCCGGCTTCGATGAGGACGCTATCCGCGAGCGTGACATCGTCGTCGCGACCCCTGAGAAACTTGACTTCGCGTTGAGGAACGATCCGTCGCTCCTCGACGACGTCGGCTTGCTCGTGTTCGACGAAGGCCACATGATCGGACCTGGGGAACGCGAGGTTCGGTACGAGGTTCAGATTCAGCGCCTCCTGCGCCGCCAAGACGCCGGTCACCGCCGGATCGTTTGCCTGTCGGCGATCCTTCCTGACGGAGATCAACTCGAGGACTTCTCGGCATGGCTGCGTCGAGACCAGCCCGGAGGCCCGATCAAGAACGACTGGCGACCGACGCGCCTGCGGTTTGGCGAGGTAACCTGGAACTCGCCAACGGCGCGTCTCAATCTTCGCGTCGGCGATGAAAGACCCTTCGTGCCTCGCTTCCTTACCGGCGCGGCGCCGCCGCTGTTCGTACCGCCGAAGAAATTACGCACTCGGCTCTTTCCGGACAGCCAACAGGAATTGAGCCTTGCAACGGCGTGGCGGCTCGTCAGCGATGGCCAGACGGTGCTGATCTACTGCCCCGAGCGCCGAAGCGTCGAGCCGTTCGCCAAGGTTGTCGTCGACTTGCACTCGCGCGGCGCGCTCGCGTCCCTGCTAACGGTTGACCCCGCCACACTCCAAACCGCTATCGCGCTCGGCGAAGAATGGCTTGGCCCGGACAGCGACATCCTCAAATGTCTGCGGCTTGGCGTGGCGCTTCACCATGGGGCCTTGCCGACCGCCTATCGCAAAGAAGTCGAGCGACTGCTGCGCGACAGCGTGCTCAAGGTAACGATCTCATCGCCGACGCTGGCTCAGGGCCTCAACCTGTCGGCCACGGCGGTCGTTATGCATTCGCTCTATCGCCACGGCGAGAAGATCAAGGTCTCTGAATTCAAGAATGTCATCGGGCGCGCCGGCCGCGCCTATGTCGATGTTGAAGGGCTAGTCCTCTTTCCCATTTTCCAGGATTCGCGGAACAAGAAGCATAATGAATGGGTCGAGTTGATCGAGGATCTTGGCGCCCGCGAGATGGAGAGCGGGCTCATTCAGCTCATCCTCTCGCTTCTCATGCGCATGCATGCACGGCTTGGCGGCAATCTCGATCAGCTAATGGACTACGTCGTCAACAACGCCGCGGCATGGACCTTCCCCGAGGTCGCCGGCGAGAAGGCCGACAAGCGCGAGCGGGCGCTGAAGGAGTGGGAGCGTCATATGGCGACGCTCGACACCGCCATTCTCAGCCTCATAGGCGAGGCCGACGTGCAGGATGATCAGATCGAGGCCGCGCTCGACAACATCCTTCAATCTTCGCTCTGGCAGCGTCGCCTGCTTCACGTCGACGACGCATCACGCGCCGCCTATCGCGCCACGCTGCTCACGCGGAGCCGGTATATCTGGGCGAATTCGACTGCCGCTACACGACGCGGCTACTTTCTGGCCGGGCTCGGCCTCGAAGCTGGACATGCGCTGGACGCAATTGCGGCTGCGGCAAACGACCTTCTCGTACAGGCCAACGCAGCCCTCGCAGCATCGGACCATGAGGCGGCAATCGCTGCGATCACCGGCATCGCCGAACGCGTGTTCGCCTTCTACCCGTTTGAGCCGGATCCATTCCCGGCGAATTGGCGCGACATCCTCAGATGCTGGCTGCTCGGGCAGCCGTTGGCAGCGATCGTCGCCGGACAGGAAGCCGAGGCATTGCAGTTTATTGAGGGTGGCCTGGTTTATCGCCTGCCTTGGGCCATGGAGGCCTTACGCGTCCGTGCCGCCGCCAATGGCGATGTCGTCGGCATGCTCGCACTGGCGTTGGACGACTATGAGCTCGGCCTGGCTGTGCCGGCTGTCGAAACGGGGACGATGAACCGCTCCGCCTCAATTCTGATCCAGGCGGGTTTCAATTCCCGGCTGGCGGCCATAAAAGCCGTCACCGACACGGCCGCCACCTTCACGACTGGCGCGGAATTGCGCGCGTGGCTGCGCTCACCCGGCCTCGCGGTCTGGTCGGCGCAACCCAACTGGCCAACGGCCGAGACGCGGGCCATATGGCTCGAATTCATCCAGGAGTTCGCCCCGTCAGACAATCGGACCTGGGCGCGACGGGATTATCTTGGAAACGTCCAGTGGTTCGCCGCACCCGCGCCTCCCGGAACACCAGTCAGCCTCTTTCATAGGAACGGACAGCCGCTGGTGCTGGCGCCCGACGGGCACGCGATCGGTCTGCTACAGCACCCGCTCAACCCGAATCGGCGCGGTCTTGTGCGAGCGACTGTCGCTCTGAATAACGGCCAGCTCGATCTGAGTTATCTCGGCCCCGATGACCTGTGGGAGGGTTAGAACCGCAGATGACGAAGCCACCTACATACTTCGGCGCATGCGAGTGTGCTGAACTTACAGATACTTCTTGAATGTCGCCGCCGCAATGCACACCGCCACGCCGAGCAGTGCGGCGCTGGGCAGCAGGATCAGCAACGGGTTCACGCTGACCGGCAGTGCCAGGTAAGTCACCCACGGCAGCACGGCCAGCGGGATCAGGCTGGCCCTGGCGCGGTGATAGATGAACCCCGATTCGCGTCCCGCGCCGAAGCGGCGGATGTCCCGGCGCACCAGGCCGTCCACCAGCCCGACGAAGGCGGCCATCAGGAACAGCGGCAGGGTCAGGCACAGCACCAGCAGCCGCACGAGGAAGACCAGCGTCGTGTAGGCCGCCGCGATCAGGTAGCTCTCCACGTTCACGTAGACCAAGCCGATGTAGTAGCGGAAATCCTTGGTCGGGCGATGGCTGCCGGCGCTGGCCTGCGCCGAGGCGTCGCGTATCCAGTCCAGCAGACCACTTTTCACGAACAGCCAGTCGTAGCCCTGTTCGACCAGCCGGTGCGCGGTGCGCCCCGGCTCCTGCACCAGCGCGCTGCGCGTGAAATGCGTGGAGAGCTGATCCAGCTCGTAGTGCAGCATGCCCTGTGCGTGGCGCCAGCCCTGCTCGGGCCAGAAGAAATGCATGCCGACGCATTCGATCAGGATGCACAGCAGCAGCGCGCCGCACAGCACGCCGAAGAAGCGGAACGGCAGCGTGACCAGGCCGGCGATCAGCCCCTGCTGTCGTTGCTGCTGGCGCTGCGCCGCGACAGCCGGATCGCTCATGCTTCGGCCTCTTCAGCGGCGGCCATCTGCTTGAAGTCGTCCACCAGGTCGTCGGGCAGCGCCTTGTCCTGCAGGCCGGGGATGCCTTGGGTCTCCCACCAGTCTCCTGCCTCGACGTAGTGCTGCCGCATGTAGCCGGCCAGCTCCTGCAGATCCTTCGGCATGGCTTCGTCGAGGTCGGGTGCCGGCAGCGGCATGCGGACTTTCCAGAGGTTGCCGCCCTCGATCAGCGCGAAGCACTGCCCCTTGGGCAGCGCCACCACATGCGCCGGCTCGATCAACGGCACGCTGGTCGTGCTGATGCGGTCCTGGGTATTGGACGTGAATGCGGTATTGCCGTGCGGGTCGGAGCTGTCGGTGGCGCCGCTCATCAGTGCGGTGGCGTACACCTCGACCTTGGGCAGTTGTCGCGTCAGCAGCTCGGCGGTGGCGGTCTCACGCACGCGCAGCATGAACAGATTGTTGAAGTTGCCGACCACCTGGCCGGCCTTGGCGCGGTTGCCGATGCGCGCCTCGATGTCGCTCAAGGTCTGCGTGTAGGCCGTCACCTGTACGCCGGCACCGCCACCCTTGTTGACCATCGGGATGAACTCGTCGCCCATGAGTTCATTGAATTCGTCGGCGTGGACGTTGATCGGAATCTTGGCGCCCGCCGCGGCGCCGGGCAGCCCGTCGTCGATGCCGAACTTGTAGATGTGGCCGGCGACCGAGATCAGATCGCTGAACATCGAGTTGCCCACCGCCGCCGCGACTTCGGCGTCGGACAGCGCATCCAGCCCCACGTAGACCACCGCGCGTTTGCGGATGACCTGCATCCAGTCGAAGATCGGCCGCGGGTCGGACAGGTCGGAATAGTTCGGTGCGAGCAGTTGCGCGATCTTGCCGGTGGTGAGCTTCTCCAGCAGCGGCAGCAGCGAAGCGACGATCTTGTCGAAGTACGTCCGGTCATAGCGCACGGCGCTGCGCAGGCCGTCGAGCACCGAGTCATAGACGCGCACCTGGGACAGGTACTGTTCGAGGGCCACCACGCGCTTCTCGCGCCCGATCATGTTGCGCGGGATGTTCTTGTCGTTCAGCTTGGCTTCGAGCTGGACGATGACCTCCCAGGCCTTCGGCTCGTTCTTGGCGAAGTAGTGCTGGGCGTACTCGATGAACAGCGCGTCGATGTTGATGACGTGGCGCTGGATCAGCAGGTAGTCCGGCCGCTGCCCCAGCTCGACCAGGGCGCGCGCGATGATGTTGACGAAGCGCCAGGCGAATTCGCGGAACGCGGCGCTGTTGCCTTCCCCCGAGAGCTGTCCGGCGATGCGCGTGGCCACCTCGGAGATCCGCCCGAACCGGCCGACGGCGTTGTAGCGCGCCGAGATGTCCGGCCAGCCCAGATGGAACACGTAGAACTCGCCTTCGCGCCCGGCGCGCTTGGCCTCGACGTACATGCGCTTCAACAGGTCCGCATCGCCCTTGGGGTCGAAGACGATCACCACCTCGTGCTCGCCGCGGACCTTGCGGCGGATGTCCTGGGTGATGAACAGCTCGGCCAGCCGCGTCTTGCCCACGCGCGTGGTGCCCAGCACCAGGGTGTGGCCGACGCGCTCGCCCAGCGGCAGGGTGACGTCGGCCTCGTGCGGCTCGATGCCATGCAGGCGCGGCAGTCCGCCGACCGGCGGCAGCGGCCGTGCCGGGTTGAGCGGGCTGTCCCAGGCCAGCGCGCGCGCCAGCGTCGAGACGGGAAACGGCGCGAACTCAAGCCGCTCCTCCAGCCGCCGGGCGGCCCGGTAGACCGCCGTCGGCTCGACGTAGCGGCGGAACTCCGGCCGGTAGGTCTGCATCAGCCGGTGCGTGTGCCGCTGCTCCCAGCGAAAGCCGCGGCCGACGAACAAGCGTTGCTGACTCACCGGCACGTCGCGGCTGGTCATCACGTAGCGCGGCAGGCGGCGGATGTTGCGGCGATAGCGCAGGATCGCCCAGGCATCGCGCAGGCGAATCGCGCCGAAGGTCAGGAAGGCCAGCGCCGAGCCCAGGCCGAGCAGCGGGTTCAGCGCGAGCGACCACGGTGCCACCAGGCACAGAATCGCGGCGCCGGTGCAGACCGCCACGGTGTAAAGCTCCACCGCTGGCCGCAGCAGAACCTCGACCGCATGCGGTTGGGCCATTGGCGCACCTACTGCTCGACGCCGGTGGACGTGATGAGCACCGGGTAGTGGCGCAGGCCCAGGCGCTGGGCCAGGTCGTCGCCGGAAGCCGGCGAGAGGGTCAGGCCGGGAGCCAGCCTGCGCAGCGCCGTCAGCGCGGCCATCGACTCCACGTTGACCACCAGGCCCACGGCCCCCAGCTCGCGCAGCGCCGCCTGCCGCTGCCGCAGCCAGGCACGCGACCGCTCGTCGTCGCCTATCAGGAACAGCGCCGTCAGGCCCGGCGCCCGGATGACGCGGCGCTGCACCTCGCCCGGCGACAGTTGCGTCGAGCGCACCGGCAGCATGGCGGCTTCGGCGTCGACCGCGTTGCCCACGCGAGGGGCCGGCATCGGGGCCGGCGGTGCGGCCTGATCCGGCTGGGGATTCAGCGACCGGTAGTACGGTAGCGCGGAGGTACCGCCGCGGTCTTCGACGACGATCAGCGGCGGGGAGGCGGTCTGGGCGAGGACGGTGGTCGTGGACAGCAGCCCGATGGCGGCGATGTGGACGATGTGGTTCATGGCGTGGTGACCTGAAGGGTGGGAACGGGAACGCCGGGGTCGAGCACGCGGGTCAGGTGCCGATGCACACTGCGCCGGTAGCGCGCCGCAGGTGCCCCGCCGGCGGGCCGGTGGTAGCGGCCGATGGCAAGCAGCCAGTCCTCGCCCGGCGTGTGCTGTTCGCGCAGGATCTCCGCAGCGATGGCGAGGTTGCGGTACGGGTCCAGCAGCTCGCAGGGCTGCGTGTAGCGATGCGTGTGGTAGCCGAGATTGACCTGGCCGAGGCCGGCGTCGATGCGATTGGCCGGCGTGCGGGCGAGCGCACGGTGCAACCCCGCGCAGGCCTCGGCGCGGGTGGCGTAGCGCTGCGGCGTGCCGGCGACATTGAGCGTCCACGGCCAGGGGATCAGGCGCCCACGCAGCATGGCGCCGCTCTCCTGCAAGGCCACCGCGTACAGCACCGCCGCCGGCACGTCTGCACGATGCGCCGCCAGTTGATAGGCCGGCGGCGGCACTTCCCGCGCCAGGGCGGCCAATGCCCAGCCGCCGGTGGTGAGCAGCAGCACGGCGCTGGCGCAGCGGATGGTGACGCGGGATGGCCGACGCTCCCGGCCCGTAGTGCCTATTGCCGCTGCCATTGGCCGTTCACCTCGCGCACCACGGCCGGCAGCTCGCCGGGCAGGCCGAGCGACAGCCAGCGCCCGGCATCGTGGTTGAGCGTGATGGTGCGGGCGCGCACCCTGGCCGGGTCGATGCCCGCCTGGGTGGCCCACTGCCGGATGCGCGCGTCGTCCTGACGGCTGCCGACCATGTAGAGGTCGAAGGCCGTGCCGGCCGCCTGCAACTGCTGCACGCGCTGCGCGCACGGTGCGCAGTCGGCCTTGACGAAGACCGCCAGGCGCCCGGAGCCGGTGTTGCCGGCACCCTGCGCCTTGGCGCCGGGCAGGCTCACGCGCGGCTGGCCGGGAAACAGGCGCTGCCACGCCGCGTCGTAGGCCCGCTGGTAGGCCAGCGTCTTGCCGACGCGCCGGGCCTCGGCCTGCACCTGCAACTCGGCGTAGCGCCTGCGCTCCTCCTCGCTGCGGGCCTCGATGCCCAGCGCCGTGAGCGGATCGAGCTGGGGCGAATAGACCCCGAGCGGCCCCTGCATCAGTTGCCGGTAACGCGCCCACTCCTCGGGGTGAAGCCCCCACTCCCGCGCCTGCCTCTCGTCGAGCGCGGCATCAGTGCCCGGCTGCATCTGGGCGGGCACCATGCGCGAGTTCGTCACCGGGGCCGGCTGGGCGGATGCGCCGAAAGCGGCGAACAGAACGACGGCAGCGAACGACGGCCGCAGGTTCATGGCGACCTCCTACGGCACCGCAACGCGCTGCGTCTGGCCGTTCACCTGGAACACGCCCGCCTGCGCCTCGATCGACTGCAGTTGCCAGCCGCCCTCGGCATCGCCTTCGCGCAGCAGCCGGGCACCCGCGAGCGAGGCCGCGGCGGTGGAGGTGATCGACAGAAAGCATTCGCCTCCCCGCAGCTCCACGCCGAGCACCCGGAACGGCGGCTCCGGCACCGTGGGCTTCGTCGCAACCGGAGCGCGCGGGCGAGCGGCGGATGCCACCTGCCGGGCCTTCTCCAGGCGGGTCTCGATTCCGTTCACGCGCGCCTGCAGCGTCTGCAGGTCGACGGCCAGGGCCCTCGTCTCGTCGGCCTCTTCGAGGCGCGTCATCCGCTCGTCCAGCGCCTGCCGCGCGTTGGCGAATTCGGCCTGGCTGATCGGCGCCGGCCGGCGCTTGTCCGCATCGACCTGTTGTTCGAGATCGGCCACGCGCAGGCCCAGCGCCTTGACCTGCGCATCCTGTGCGCTGCTCTGGGTCTGTTCGGCGAGCCGCGACAGGCCGACGCTGTTGATGAGTGCCACGGCACTAATGAGCAGCAGCCAGAAGGCCGCGGCGATCTTGAGCCAGCGCGTGCGGGAATCGCGCTCGGATGGCGCTTGGGGAAAGGTCATGGCTGCATCTCCTCGGGCCGGTCGGCGTCCGGCACGGGCGTGGCGGCGCCGGGCGGGTTGGCGGAAAGGAAGGTGGGAGCACCGTGCCGGCTGAAGCAGACCTGGCGGGTCACGTCATCGACGGACAGCTCCCAGGCGGGGCCGGCAAGGGTCAGCAAGGCATCGCGCAGCATCAGCGGGCCCAGGCGCAGGTGTGCGGCGGGCAGCGGCAGCGCGTAGAGCGATGCGGCCTCGGCCGCATCGCAGAGCCGATAGCCGGAGCGCAGCAACACGTGGCGCATGGCATCGCCCACGCTGGCATCGAGCATGGGCGGAATCGAGACCTCCACCGCCTGCTGCAAGAGATCACGCTGCACAGGTTCCGGCACCAGCTCGACCAGGGTGTAGCGTCCGTAGCGGGCAACCGGAACCAGTTCTGTGGTTGGCTGTTCTGCCGAGACGACCGAAGCCGGTGGAGGTGCGGGGGGCGCCACGCGCGAAGTGGCGCAGCCGGCCAACAAGCCAAGGCTGCTCAACAGCGTGAGCGCGAGCCGGCAATGGAGAGGGTCGCGAGGTGAGAGGGATGGCATGCGTCGATTCCCCGAAACGTCGAGGCGCCACCATCGCAAAGGACGGTGGTCGCATCAGCGGACAATGGGAATCGCGGGCTGACCGATTTCTGGCGCGGGGGCTCTCCGCAGGCAGTCGTCGCCTACAGCACGCCCATGACCAGGCCCAGAGCGGCAACGAACAGTGCTGCGGCCACCAGCCGCTGAATGCCGGGCATGGTCATCTTCTTCAGGTACTGGCTGCCAGCGAACGCGCCCAAAAAGGCTGACAGGATGGCGGCTGTCAGCAATGGGTAATCCAAGGCATCCACGTGAACCAAGGATCGCGTGTAAACGCCCAGGCGCGACACATCGACCAGTACGGCAGTGACAACGCCCGTGGCGATGAACGCTTCTTTGGACAATCCGGCGCGCACCAGGAATGCGCTCCGGAGGGCGCCTTGCATGCCCGCCAGGCCACCAAAAAACCCGCTCAACAGACCGCCTACCGGCATGTAGCTCGGCTTGAAGGTCAGGTCGCGCAGTCGGGGGAGCAACTCAAGCAGCGCGAACATCAGCAGCAGTAACCCCACGACCAACTTCACCGGCGTCACTTCCAGAGTGTGATCGAACGCCGTGTAGCGATAGACCGGCGTCAGACTGGTCAACCATTGCAGCACCCAGGCGCCGAAGAACGCGGCCACGATAGCGGGAACACCGAATCGAAGGACCGTCACTCTGTCGGCGTGGCGTCCGACGAGCGCCAGCTTGAACATGCCATTGAGCATGTGTACTACTGCTGTCATGGCGATGGCCTGCTCGATCGGAAAGAACAGGGTAAAGGCCGGCAGTAGCAGCGTTCCCAAACCGAAACCGGAAAAGAAGGTCAGGCAGGACACCAACAAGGCGACACTGCAAACCACGAGGTAGGTCACTTCCACCTCCCTTCGGTTTCTGTGTGGGTTATCCGATCACGGTGACCGCGATCGAGGCGGCGATGCACCACAGCACGATCCACAGCGCCGACACCCGTGCGGCGGCCAACAACGCAAACCCGGCCACGGCGATAGCGAAATCGGTCGGCGTCCGCACGCCCTCGGTCCAGACCGGATCGTAGAACGCCGCCACCAGCAGACCGACCACGGCGGCGTTGATGCCGGCCATCGTGCTGGCGGCCCACGGCCGCCGCGCCAGGCGCGCCCATACGGGCAAAGCCGCCAGCAACAGCAGGAACCAAGGAGGAATACGGCGACCAGTGCGATGCACGCACTCATGATCGGTGAAATTCCCAACGGCACCTCGGCACTCAAGAAGGCAGCCAGGGAGAACATTGGGCCCCGCACGGCCTGCGCGGCGCCATAGCCGGCCAGGAAGGTATCTGCTGCCACCCAGCCGGGTTCGACCACACTCTGCTGAAGCAATGGCAGTACGACGTGGCCGCCGCCGAAGACCAGCGCACCTGCTTGATAGAAGGCGGCCGCCAACCCCGCAGTAGATGGTGCATCACCGTGCGGCAGCGCCAAGGCCGCAGCCAAGCCCAACAGCGCCGCCCAGGGCAATAGCAATCAGTTGTACCTACGCATTACCGGTCAGCACGATCAGCACCTCATCGCGATAGTCGGCTCCGCGTTCGCGCCGGACGAAGTTACTTGCCCCGCGATACGTCGTACACACTCCCGCAGGGTCATGCGGCTGGCGGGTATCCTGCGTCTTGGCTCTACGGGAAGAGATTCAGCGTTCACCTATCCCCCGCCCAGCCACCACCCAATGCCTGATAGATGGAAACGACTGCATCTAGACGAAGGTTTCGCGCCTGGATCTCGGCGTCGCGGGCGGCAAGCAGGCTCCGCTCCGTCGTGAGCACCATGAGATAGTCGGCCATGCCCTGCTCGTACTGAAGCTTTGCGATGCGGTACGCCGTCGTCGCCTGTGCGACGGCGATGCCTCGCGCAGCCAGCGTGTCCGCGGTGTTGCGCTGGGCCGTCAGAGCGTTCTCCACATCGCGGAAGGCCGTCAGCACGGTCTGCTGATAGTTCTCCGCCAGCTCGCGGTAACGGGCCTCGGCGAAAGCGCGCTCGCCGCGCAGTCTTCCACCCTCGAAGAGCGGTGCAGTCAGTCCCGCTGCCAGCGTGTAAAACGTACTGCCGGGGTCGAAGAGTTGATGCAGGGCAAGGCTCGCATAGCCACCCTTTGTGGTGAGATCAATTCGCGGAAACAGCGCGGCTGTCGCGGCGCGTACATCGGCATTGGCGCTCACCAGGGTCGCCTCGGCACTCAGGATATCCGGACGGCGTTCAAGCAGTGCCGACGGCAGACCAGCCGGCGTTTCGGGTGGCAGGAGCTGCGCGATCGTGGTTGGATTGACATCGAAGCCTTCTGGCAGCCGCCCGACCAGCAGGGCGAGCGCATTGAGAGCCTGCTGTTGTTGCGTCTCGAGCCCCGGGATCGCCGCCTCGAGTGTCGCGATCTCGACTTGCTGCTGCGTCACCTCAAGTGCGGTCGCCATGCCGGATTGCTGTCGGGCACGTACGACCCGGAGCGTCTGGCGGGCATTGGCAAGCGTGTCCTGCGCGACGGCGAGGCGCGCGTCGAGGGCGCAGGCCTGGAAATATGTGCTCACCGTCGCTGCCGCTACTCCAAGCGCGACGGTCTGGCGGTCGAACTCGCTGCCCTTCAGGTTCGCGGCCGCCGCCTCGGCCTGGGCGCGATTCAGGCCGAACAGGTCGATCTCGTAGCTCGCGGTGAGCCCGGCCTGGTAGGTGTTGGTGGGCGTGGTGGATTTCGCGTTGGGATTGGCGCTGGAGTTTTTCTGTCGGCCGGCCTGGATGTCGGCCGATAGGCTAGGGTATCGCGCCGCACCGACGACCTGGGCCAGCGCCCGCGCTTCGGCGACCCGTTCCACTGCGGCCTTGAGCTCGTGATTGTTGGCCAGGGCCTCGGATACCAGCCGGTCGAGAACCGGGTCGTGGAACTCGGTCCACCAATCGGCTTCGGGCCAGCGGGCGTCGGCCTTCCCGGCCACCCAGGCGCTCGGCGCCTCGACCGCCGGGCGCTCGAAGGCCGGCCCGACCGCGCAGCCGCCGATCAGCAATGCGAATGCCACGACACTCAATGTCTTGATGGCTGAAATGTCGATCATGTTCACTCTGCGCTGAGGGCGACGACTGGATCGAGACCGGCGGCACGCTTGGCCGGCAGGTAACCAAATACCAGCCCGGTCACGAGCGCGCTGGCGAAAGCGAGCAGCAGCGGCGGAAGGGTGACAAGCACGGCGGCGCCGCTGAGCGCCGCCACTGCCGCAACGATCAAGCCTCCGGCCACGCCGATGAAGCCGCCGATGGTGCACACCACCAGTGCCTCGGTAACAAATTGCAGCAGGATATGAAAGCCGCGCGCGCCTACCGCCATGCGTACCCCGATCTCGCGCGTGCGCTCGGCGACGCTCACCAGCATGATGTTCATCACGCCGATCCCGCCAACGAGGAGCGAGATCAGGGCAACTGCACCCAGCATCAGCGTGAGCGTCTGCTGCGTCTGCGCTTGCTGCTGCAGCAGCGCAGTCATGCTCCGCACCTGGAAATCGACCGTCCGGTGGCGCTTGAGCAGCAGCGCCTCGATGGCCGCCTGGGTGGCTTCCATCTGTGCCACGTCCCTGACTTCGACGGTGATGAACTTGAGATAAGTCTGTCCCGTAACGCGGGCCTGCCCCGTGGTCAGCGGCACGAATACCCCGTCGTCGCGGTCGTTGCCCTGCTGGTCGGCACCTTTCGCCGTCAGCAGGCCAATGATGCGCAGCGGCGTATTGTTGACCAGGACGTATCGCCCGATCGGGTCCACGGCCCCGAACAACGCCTTGGCTGTCGTCTGACCCAGCACCGCCACCGGCGCGAAGCCTTGCAGATTCGCTTGGCTGATGAACGTGCCCCGCGCTACTGGCCAGTTGTTGGCGGCGATGAAATCGGGGGTGGTCGCGTTCAGGGTAGTGGTGTAGGTCACGTTGCCGTAGCGCACCGTGACTGGGTTCGCCGTCTGGGGCACCACGTAACCGACGTTCGGCAGCCGGGCGATCGCCTCGGCATCGGCCGGTACGAGTGTGGTTGCCCCTCCTGCCCCACGCACGCCCGGCGCCCCCGGCTTGACGACGAGAAGATCGGTTCCGAGCCCCTGAATCTGGTCCAGCACCTGCTGGCGGGCGCCATTGCCGAACGCCAGCATGGCCACGACCGAACCCACGCCGATCATCACGCCGAGGAGTGTAAGGAAGGTTCGCACCGGGCTCGCCAGAAGTGCGCGCAGGGCGGTGCGCATCGATGCCATGATATCCAGCACCAGCGCCGCGCGGGCGGTTTCGCCTTGTCCATGAAACTGCGAAACAGTGCCTCCGGTGCGGCGGGCATCCTGCCCGGACGATCTCGCGTCCTCGACGACGCGGCCATCGCGGATGTGCACCACGCGCTCCGCTTCCTTGGCAATGTTCGGGTCGTGGGTGATGACAACCACGGTGTGTCCCTCGCCATGCAATTGGTGCAGCAGAGCCATCACTTCCTTGCCGCTCTCGCTGTCCAGCGCGCCGGTGGGCTCGTCGGCGAGAATCACGCGTCCGCCGTTCATGAGCGCCCGCGCGATGGACACCCGCTGCTGCTGTCCGCCCGAGAGCCGGCCAGGCGAATTATCCAGGCGCTCGCCCAACCCGAGCCGAGTCAGCAGTGCACGTGCGCGCTCGCGTCTTGGCCCGGCTGGCAGGCCGGCATAGAGGGCCGGCACCTCGACGTTCTCCAGGGCACTCGCATGGCCGAGCAGGTTGTAGCGCTGAAAAATGAAGCCGAAGGTATTGCGACGCAATCCGGCCAGCGCGTCGCGGTCGAGTTCGGCAACGTCGCGTCCCATCAGGAGGTAGCGGCCTTCGCTCGGCCGATCCATGCAGCCGATGATGTTCATGAGCGTCGACTTGCCCGATCCCGATGCCCCCATGATGGCGACGAACTCGCCTTCTCCGATCTCGAGCGATATGCCGTGCAGCACCTCCACAACGAGATCGCCTTGCGCGTAGCGTTTCACGACGTCGCGCAACTCGATGAGCGGTGCGGGGATCCCCCGTTCACTGGCCGCCATTGCCGCCTCCCGCTCCGCCGTTCTTTCCGCTACCCTTGCCGCCCGAGCCTTTGACCGCTGGTACGCCTGCGGCGCTGACGATGACCTGGTCGCCCGCCTGCAAGCCCTCCAGAATCTGTACGTTGACCTCGTTCCTGATGCCGACCGTCACGGACCGAGCTTGCGGTTGCCCGTTGACCAGCACGCGCACGCAATCGGCGTTCTGTGAAGACGCCGCGGCAGGACAGCCCGGGATGCGGACGCCACTCTGGCGCTGGGTAGAATCGAGCGCCGCAAGCGGCACGACCAGGGCATTCTCGGCCTGCGCCACGACGAAGAACACCTGCGCGGTCATCTGCGGCAGCAAGCTGTGATCGGGGTTGGCAACTTCGAGGTCGGCGTCATAGAAGATCGCGCCGTTTATCAGTTCCGGTGTGGTTTCGACGGCGGTGAGCCGGGCATCGATGCGGCGGCCGGGTTGCCCGAGCGTGGTGAAGTAGACCGGCATGCCGATCTTGAGCCTGGCCACATCGGCCTCGGACACCTGGGCGCGGACCACCATGCGGTCCAGGTTCGCGATGCGCATGAGCAAGGGGGCGTTCTGGTTGGCATTGAGGGTCTGGCCTTGATGCGCGATATCCACCTTGCTCCAGGCATTCCCGTAGACCGCGGTGGTCGGTGAGATCACCAAGCCGTTGATGGGCGCCCGGATCTGCGTATACCCCAGATTCGCCTGATCGACCTTGAGCGCGTTGCGCGCCTTGTCGATCTGCGCCCGCAGCGAGGCCACCGTCGTCTCGGCGACTTTGAGGTCCGACTTGCTTTGATTGAGCGCCTGCTCAGTCGCGCCGCCTGCTGGAACGAGCTTGCTGTTGCGCTCATGGGTCCAGCGGGCCAGCGAGAGCCTGGATTGCCAGCCTTCAAGTTGAGCCTCGAGATCGGCGATCTGCGCCTTATCCTGACCCACCTTGGCCGCGTACTGCGTGGGATCGATCTCGGCGATGAGCTGTCCCTGCTTCACCATATCGCCGAGTGCTACTGGCAGTTTGACAATCTGACCCGACACCTGCGCGCCGACGTCAACGTACTGCGATGGCACCAGGACCCCCAGGGCCGATATGGTTTCCCCGATATCCTCCTGCATCACCTTCGCCGTGGCGAACCCGCCCGTTGGCGAGACTTGGCTGCGCCAATAGGCCACGCCGGTGCCGATGGCGACGACAGCAGCGAGCGCCGCCCAGCCGAGCCACTTCATATTCTTGCGCGTCATGCCCCCTCCACGAGATGGTCCAGATGACAAGGAGGGCAGCTCATTTCGGATCGACCACGATCTGACCGACCATATTTATGTGGCGCTCCACTCGGCCCAAGCCGGCATGGTCGCCGGCTTGGGCGTCTTTGCCGGTCAGCTTCCCGGTATACTTGAACCTGCCAGGGCGGTTGGCGACAAAGCTAAGCGTCGCGCTTTGTCCTTCGCGGGTGAGTACCGGCGTGGAAAGCCCGAGGTCCGGAATGGCGAGCACTGCCGAATGCCCACGCTGATCCTTGTCGAGCAGGATGATCTTCACCGTATCTCCCTGTTTGACCCTGAGCGTTGGGTTCGGCTGGCCGTCGATCGCTCCTCCCTGGCCGAAAAAGCCGTGGTTGCCATTGCCTGGAGTGAAATAGGCGCGGCTGCCCGGCCCGACCTCGGCGCCACTGACGAGAGTGAACGTTTCGACCTGCGGCTCGGCGGCCAGCGCCGACCCTGCAATCACCAATGCAACGGCAACGAGCCCGAGTATCGTCACTTTCGAATCGATACGAGACATTTTGAGTTCTCCTACAGCAATTGGCGTGGGGCATCAGGATCCCTTTGCATCAGTCGTCACTGTGAGACGTGCGTTCCTGATGGGCTGCTTCCACCGAAGAGTGCGAAACAGGGGCTTGCGCAGTGACATTGGGGCCAGCGGTCAACCAGCGAGCGAGCAGCCGGGCTTGATCTGGCGTGGCGAGCCCCGCGGGCATCGAGACGGGCTTGTTCTTTCCTTTGCCGCGCTGCGCGATCCTCTCGATCTTGGCGAGGGAATAGCGTGATCCGACGCCTACCAACGACGGCCCGACAACGCCCTCCAGCCGTTGGCCGTGGCATGCCGCACAGGTTCTGGAATAAAGCGCAACCGCCTTCTGCTCGTCCGCCGCCGATAACGGCGCCACCGAATTCACTTGCGCTGCGTTGGTCCTTTTATGCCTGTGTTGGCCGTTCCCATTGGAATGCTGGATAGCGATCGCAGAAATTCCGATCACTACAGCCACGATCAAGAACACCCAGGAACATCGCATAATCACTCCCTCAACGTCCCGATCTGGAATCGTTGACCGCTTTGAGTTTTTGTGAAAGCCAATAGTCGACAGACCATCGGCCGCTGCCGACTGGCAACACATCGTCCAACAAGATCGCCGCGCCCAAATACATCGCACCGAACGCCCAATCGCCGTGGGGCTCGATAGCCCCATCCACAAGCTCTCGAAGCCAAGGGAAAGAGTTTGCTGAGTTGGCCAGCACCCGCACAGCGAAAATAGCGATGGCCGGGTATGCCATCAGCCTTATTCCCAGGCCGACAACAAAACTCATTCCCGCCAGTATCTCGATGGCGCGAAAAAACATCCCGGCGAAAAACAATTGCTGGATGCCCCCCTCGGCGGGAAAAAGAAGAAGCACGCCGATCAATATCCGGGACGGCACAACCCATCGCAGCCCTTGAGTACTGACCAAGCCCATCCATCTGGGTTTGGCGAGAATCCGTAGCACCTTGTCAAACTGGAAATGGCTCACATTCAATTTGCCCTTGCGCTGTCAGATGTATCGCCTGCATGACGTTCAACACAGCTTAGCGTGGATGCTGCGTTATAAAGGGAAGGGATTTGTACGGCCGTGTTATCCATCAATGCTCGTTACGTGGCCGTACAAAGCGATTGGTTGCGGGGGGCGAAAGAAAATCCCATGGAGCTGAAAATGGGCCACCATCATGTGAAACTGCCGCAGGGGAAGAGCCATCCATGGACCACGTTTTGATCGTCGATGACGATGCCGCGATTCGCTCGCTGCTCACGCGTTACCTTGAGGAACACGACTACCGCGTGACCACGGCGGCTGACGGCCGCGAGATGCGCCGTGCACTCGCCAGCGCGACGCCGGATCTGATCGTGCTCGATCTGATGCTGCCGGGCGAGGACGGGCTCACGCTGTATCGCAGTCTCAATCCGAAGGCACGCATCCCGGTGATCATGCTCACCGCGCTTGATGAGGCGGCCGATCGCGTGATGGGACTGGAGCTGGGTGCGGACGATTACGTTCCCAAGCCGTTCGAGCCACGAGAACTGCTCGCGCGCATCAAGAGCGTGCTCCGCCGCGCCAGGCGACTGCCGCCGAACCTCGCGCCGGAAGCGGTGCGGCACTATCGCTTTGCTGGCTGGCGAGTCGATGTGGTGGCGCGCGAGCTCGTCGGTCCCACCGATGTGGTCATCAGTCTTTCAGGCTCGGAGCTTCGCTTGCTGAAGGGTTTCCTGGATCATCCTCGCAAAGTGCTGAGCCGCGAGCAGTTGGCCACGCTCGCCTATGGCAAAGACATCTCGCCGTTGGATCGCGGTGTGGACGTGCTGGTGAGCAGGCTGCGCCAGCATCTTGGCGACGATGCACGCAAGTCGATGCTGGTCAAGACCGTGCGCTATGAAGGCTACCGCCTCGACGCTGATGTGGAGGCTGTGGACTGATGCGCCGTGTGTGGCCGGATTCCCTGTTCGGGCGCATCGCGTTGGTGCTGCTCGTCGGATTGCTTTTCGCGCAGGCGGGCAGCGCACTCATCAATGCCCGTGAGCGCAACCACCTGTTGCGACAGTCCGACGAACGTCAGTGGCAAGAGCGCATGGCGGCGACGGTGAAGGTGGTCGATGCGCTGGAGCCCGCGGAACGGCCACCGGCACTTGTGGCACTCGCCGCGCGGAGGTTGTCGCTCAGAATCACGACGTCTCTGCCTGACCGCACCGAGGAGACAAGCGCAGCCGGAGGGATCTCGGCGCTGCTCGGGCCGGGCTACCGCGTGCGCACCTGGAACGAACCAGACCGCAACCTCACCCGGACCGCCGTCGAACTGCATGACGGTGGCTGGCTGGTTCTGGATTACTACTCCTCGGGTGATGTGTTCGGTTTGCCACGACAGTTGCTTTGGAGCTTGGCCGTGCTGCTGGTGGCCGCACTGGGGCTGACGCTGCTCGCCACGCGCGCCGCCCTCGGCCCGCTCGAGCGTTTCACCCGCGCGGCCGAGCAACTGGGCGGGAATCTGGACGCGCCGCCCATTCCCGAAACCGGCGTGCGGGAGATGCGCCGCGCCGCGCGCACCTTGAACCGCATGCAGGCGCGCATCCGGGAATCGGTCGCTGAGCGCACCCGGCTGCTGGCCGCCATTTCACACGACCTGAAGACGCCGCTTACGCGCTTGCGATTGCGCGCGGAATTCATTCGTGAGGACCCGGAACTGCGCGCTACGCTGTTGCAGGAAGTGGAAACGATGCAGGCGATGACGCGCGCCGTGCTCGACGTCCTTCGTGGCGGCGAGGGCGAAGAAATCCGCAACGTGGATGCAAATGCGTTGATCGAAGGATTGGCTGCCGACGCCACGGAACTGGGCGGGCATGTGACGATTCACGGTCGCGCTCAGAAGCCCTTTCCGGGGCGTTCGCTCGCACTACGG
>Ga0209343_10001672_pt1 | contig 29598 bp, 21 predicted proteins | sample RifCSPlowO2_02_FD_184026 | JGI IMG/M metagenome (GOLD analysis project Ga0209343, IMG submission 184026) | Groundwater microbial communities from Rifle, Colorado - Rifle CSP2_plank lowO2_0.2 (SPAdes) (version 2) | ecosystem: Environmental > Aquatic > Deep subsurface > Groundwater | place... | reverse complement strand
AAAGCACGGCATTTATTGGCTGACATTGACCCTATTCATAGTGGAGCTTTGTTTTATGCTGCAATTGCGGGGGTGTGTTTATTTTTGTCGGGGTTAATCGCGGGTTACCATGATAACTTGGCGGTGTACAATAAAATTCCGCAACGCCTGCGTGCAGTTAAATGGCTACAAAAGTTATTAGGGATTTCGCGTTTAGATCGAGTTGCCACTTATGTTGAAAATAACCTGGGTGCGCTGGCAGGTAACTTTTATTTTGGTTGCCTGTTAGGCGCTATGAGTGCCATCGGTATATTGTTTGGTTTGGCGTTTGATATTCGGCATATTACTTTTTCGTCGGCATTTTTCGGGTTTGCATTAGTCGGTTTAGATTTTATGCTAAGTTGGCAAGCTGTAGCATTCGCGGTATTGGGCTTGGCACTGATAGGCTTTGTCAACCTTGCTGTCAGTTTTTGTTTGGCGTTATACGTGGCAATGAAGTCGCGCAAAGTGAAGTTCAGGCAATGGCGTTTGCTCATGAGAAACTTGGCCAGTAGATTAAATCAGCATCCGGCTGAATTTGTAATGCCGCCTAAAAAACTACCTTAATCGATGGTTTTATACACAATTAAAATTACAGAAATTCATGTGGTTATGTAATAACTGGTATGCTTCTTTAAGAAATAGCAAAACGTTATCAATAATAGTTGGAATTAGAAAGGACGTGCATTGCGAAAAGCTTTTCAAATTATATCAACTATCATTTATTTATTCGCGGCCTTAACCCTTACAGGTATATCGCTAATGATTATGGGATGGTCAGTTTATGAGGTTGTTATTAACTTTCCGAAAAAAGGTGAGTTTATTCCGCCAATACTTCAATCGGTTAATTTTATTCCGTTGATGCTTCAATCCGTGGGATCAATAATAATTGCAGCAGCCATTATTGATGTTGCAAAGTACATGATTGAAGAAGAAGTTTTTATGAATAAAGAACTTCGTGAACCTGAAGAAGCCAGAAAAACAATCACAAAAATCATGGTAATCATTTCTATTGCTGTGAGTATTGAGGGATTGGTTTATGTATTTAAAGCTGGAACAAAGGATGTCACACTTTTACTCTATCCGGCTTCTCTCATTCTTGTTTCTGCATTTTTAATTGTGGGGCTTGGTGTGTATCAAAAATTAAGTGTAACTATAGAGAGAGAAGGTAAAAAGATAATCTAATTGGTGCAATTTGGACTGTTGGCACGGTCTTGTGGACAAGTCATCGGCTGGTTTGAGCCGGGGGAATGCTTTCCACAAGTGTTCTACATAGGCTTCAAATGCAACTAATGTGCGTATTAATTGTGGCTAGCAGTCACAGCTTTTCGCTTCCAAAGGTCTAAGTATTGATTGGATTTATTAAGTAAGTCTTTATTCATCTCTTCATACTCGGTAGCTGGCGGCAAGGCTATATCCTTAGAAATTGCCGTATAGCCTAAGCCTAATTTACCGCCATGCACTTTAAAACCGATAAATTCCAATATGGTAGGGAACATATCAAAAGGCAAAATATCTTCACGGTTTTTGCTAATTGGATTATTAGAAATAAAACGGTTAAAAATATGACGCTCTTTTATTGTTTTTAGTTTTTCATATACAGGGTTTTCCATCGCAAGGTGATCACCTAATATCACTACACTGGTATCCTTTAAATATCCACTTTTTGTGATGAACTCTACAAGCTCGGAAACCTGATTAGAAGAGCATTCAACTATACCTTCAAAATCCTTGATGCCATGCGCTTTACAATACTTTGAAAAATGGCCATCTGGACCATGTGTATCAATAGTAGTGAAGGTTAGGTTGAAGGGTTGCTGTTTTGCATGCAATTTAATCAGCTTTGCTTTGACAATTTTTAATAAATCATCGTCATACAAACCCCAATAATTCATATCTGTCGTTTTTAGATTACCTTTCAGTTCTTCACGGCCATAGATTTCATCGTAATGATGGTCCTGAAAGAACATGCCCTTGCCGGCAAAGGAGAGTGCATCACCTCCTATATACACATTGTGATAACCGGCATCGTGCAATATATCTCCCAAGCAAACCGCATTGGGTAAAAAGGCTTTAATTTTTTCGCCTTGATCATTTCCATCATATAAACTCACGCTTTTGAGCGGCAAAGCACATTGTGTTGAAGTAATTCCTGCAATAGTCCACCAGCTTCCGGGTGCTGTTTTATAGTTAGCAAAACTAGAGCCTCTTAACTGACCTAAACGCGTTAGTAAATCTTTACCGAATAGGGCGGAGTCCTTATAGGAATCTTCTAAGCTTTCAACATAGATAAGCACTAGGTTTTTAGGCTTAATGAGATTAACTTTTACTTGAGAAGGGTAAAGATAATGGGCGGAAAAATAGTCTTTGCCGAATTGGTGATGTATAAAAACGGTGAGTGAAAATTGCATCCCAAAATAGATGCCAGCAATGATGAGTGTGTATAAAGGTGCACGATGCCCAATAAACCAATAAAAAACTTTTAAAAAATGAATGTTGGCACGACGGGCAGGCCTCGTCAGCCAATGAGTAGAACCGTGAGTCAGAAACAATGCAATTGAATACTCAACCAGCACTAAGAGTATAGAAATAACCAAAGGAAGGGCAATGCACCAGCTCAGAAAGCTTTTGATGATTGCAGTATCAGTATCAACTAAACCCTCTACGCCAAATTGAGCATGATAAAGAATTTGTTCGAGCGAGGGTTCGCCAAAGTTGTTCGCAATCCAATAAGCAATGGCAGCTAAAAAAAATGCAGCAAGATAGGTAAGGAATCTAACGAATCCTCGCACAACATGTCGATGGTGATTATGAAGTTGTTGAATACGACTCAGCATGGTTAATCTATCCGTAACGCTTTATTTGAGACTTGCATATCATCAGCTTTTATTGGGACGTTGTGAAATAAACTGACAGGCTACCGCGCTAGCATAAGGCAGGCACTGCAGTGACAACATTGCCACCCACAGTTGGGCATCAATGTTATTAAATCCCCGTGTAGAAAGCATGAAAAAGCTACATAAAGTGAGTGCTATCAAAAGAGTCACTTCTTCAATAATTGGATTGAAAATCTCGAACTTTTTGCTTTTATTTTTGCCTTTAGCCGTGACTTTAAACACACCGTCTTTTTTAATAATCCCCATAATTACGCCTCTGGCAATGGCGTGAGATAAGCCAAGACTGGCAAGAGATGCACCAAAAATATCAGTCCAGCTACAGTTCATGGTTTTTCTATATAAAATAGGGCCAAGTGCTGCCTTAATTACCAGGAAACACAAAATCGGCACTATCATAATAGTGACTGGCAAGCTAAATGCTGTTGGAAAGGCCAACATCGCAATGGTCCAGCCAATAGAACCTATTGTGAAAAAAAGCTGCAAGGCATCGCCCAGCCAGCCAAACCAGCCAGTTAAGAAGTGATAGCGCTGGCCAAAAGTCAGCGTGGAATCACCTAGTAATTTGGGCAGGTGATGTTTGAGAATTTGCATGGCACCAAATGCCCAGCGGAAACGTTGTGATTTAAGCGCCTTGAAGTCTGAGGGAGTCAAGCCGCGGCCAAAAGTATCATCGATGTATCTAAGTTCATAACCAGCCTCAAGCAAACGTAAGCCTAGCTCGGTATCTTCACAAATACACCATTCTGACCACTTGCCACTATCGACTAAAGCTTTATGACGCACTAACGTCATGGTGCCGTGCTGGATTAGGGCATTGCGCTCATGGCGGTGGTGCATACCAATGCGGAAAAAGCCTTCAAACTCCCAGTTGCTCATGCGGCGAAAGAAGTTGTTTTCCCATTCTCTATGTGCTTGAGGCGCTTGTACAACGGCAACTTTTGGCTCGGTAAAATGTGGTACTAAATTAGAAAGCCAATCTGTGGTGACTTCGTAGTCGGCATCTACCACACCAACAACTTGTGCTTTAGGATTAGTTTGATCAAGCGCAAAATTTAAAGCGCCTGCTTTAAAGCCTGGCCATTGCGGTAAATGGAAAAATCGGAAGTTATCCGGCATCTTCGCCATATAGGCTTCTAATGGCTTCCATTTAGCTTCATCTTTCGTGTTGTTATCAACCACAATTACTTCAAAATTGGTGTAATTAAGTTTAGCTAAACTCTCTATGGTGGTAATGACCATTTCCGGAGGTTCGTTGTAACAAGCTAAGTGGATGGAAACGAATAGTTCTTGATCGGCAGGTAAAGGTTTTGCGCGTTTGTAAGCGCGCTTCCACCCCCCTTTAAACATCACTTCGCTAAATTCTACGCCATAGATCATCAACACCGCAGAAGTGAGCCCCATGCCAATAATTAAAGCGATTAACACGATAAAGTCGCGCAGGGTGTAGTAGTAGTCACCGGGTAAATTCCAAGCGACGACCAAGGTGGTAATGCAGGCTTGCAATAAGACGGCCATTGAGAGTCGTCCGCCTAGGCCCCATTGTCTAAAACGATAGCCAATGAAAAGAATAGGTAAAAATGCTAACAAAGTGGCCCACAAAGCCTTTTCTTCCCAGCGGCTGTCTTTAGGAACCGCACCGTGTAATGAGTACTTTTCGTGACGATCCGCAGAAAACATCCCCCAGTAGGCGCCAGCCCAACCTTCAATTTTTTGCTTCCAAGGCTGATCAAAGGCTTCCATCAGGTAATAGTCATAGTTCTTATGTGCGGTTTTTGCTAAAAACTCTCTTACAAAGAGTGCTTGATTGACATCTGATGCCACTGCAGCACCTAGTGTTGGGCCATGGCTAGGCCAGCCAATTTCAGTAATGACAATTTTCTTGCGGGGGAATGTTTCCATTAGTTCTTTATAGCGCTCGAGTGAATAATCAACGGCTTTTTCGACTGGCACGCCTTCGTGATAAGGAAGTAAATGCACCGCGATATAATCGACATGCTTGACCAGATCTGGATTTTTGAGCCAGACATGCCAAGGTTCAGCGGTTGAAATAGGTAATTTTGTGGCATTACGTACTTCATCTAGATAGCTAAAGAGCGCTTCAGATGTTAGATCTTTTCTAAGTAATACTTCGTTACCCACAATGGCACGTTCAATATGAGGGTAATTTTTAATTTTAGCTTTCAGCGCATCAATTTCACGGCGATTGGTGTTCAGATCACTATCTAGCCATGCGCCAGCGGTTATGTAAAAGCCGAGATTAGAAGCAAGGGCAGTGACTTCGCTATTTTCCAGGGCGCCGTAAATGCGAATGCGGTTGGTAAGCGGTCTTAATATTTTAAGATCCTGCTCCAGTTCAGCTGTGCTTGGATATTCTTTATCAAGCGGACTTTGATTTTCTTGAAAACCGCTATAAGCAAAACCATGTACGATTGTTGGCGCGTTCATGACTGGTAATGAACGATTGAAAATGCTCCATATACCAAAATGAATTAAACCGATAATGGCCGCAAATATGAATGGGCTGATAAAGCGCTTGAGTGGGGCAATCATAAAAATTAGCGAGTATTTCCTGAAATAATTAATGGGTCGGGGCTTGGTGCTTAGGCCAAGTGCCAGCTGCAATCAGTATGCTGATTGCTAACCAAAGGGTTGCGAGTAAGTTCTTGGGTTCTAAGTATAGGCAGTATGCAGCGGATACAATCAATATCACATGCAGTAAATAGTAAAGTTGTAACTTTGGTCTGACGCTGTGCTTAAGTAAATATAAGCCAAGCGAGAGTTGCATCACTGGCAGTGCATATAAACTGATTGAAAAATCACGATAGCGACCATCCACGATTAACAGCATGCTTGCTGTGATCGCAGCCAGTAGTAATATTGTTAAACAAGCTTGTAACAAGCGTAGGTTATTTGCGTTAGCTTTGCTCACAGTCCAAATGATACTGATGATAGCAATCCAGCCAGTCACTGTTACGCCACCTAAAGCTAGCCACTCTTGTCCATTTTGACAAGCTGCTAATAGATATTCGGTTTGCAATAAGGCGTTGATTCCAAATAAGGTGCCTAAGCTTGCCAGTCCAATCAACACTGATTTGCGGCGTTCATTTAGGTAAAGACTTAAACCTAAAAATAACAGCGCCCCTAGACCGCCACAGAGTACTGGTCGCAAACTATCCGTTCGCGCTTTAATGTCGCCATTGAATGTAAACTTAGGGCTAAGATCAGTGTTGTAGATTCCCCAGTAACCACCGACCGTGCCTTCCAGGCCACGTTTCCAAGGTTGGTCTATTGCTTCAATGAGATTGTAGTTCCAGTTTTTGTCATGGGCGAGCTGGATGAATCCGCGCAAGTAAGTGGCCTGATTGATGGCGCTTGGTTGGGATTCTTGGCGCTGCCTGCCAACCGATGGCCAACCAGTCTCGCCAATCAAAATCTGTTTTTTAAAAGTATCTTTGAGCAAGTCCATCACATTGCTGGTATGGTCTAAAGCATGTTCTATGGATTGTGGGTTGTCTTCCCAGTAGGGAAGAATATGCACGGTTACAAAATCTACAGAATCTTCCAAGGCTGGGTGTTTACGCCAAAACTCCCAAACGTCGGCGTAGGTAACAGGTACTTTGGTCGCTAGCTTTGCCTTTGTTAAGTAAGCTTTCATTGCCGTTTCGGTCTGCTCTCCCCGCAGCAAGACTTCATTGCCGACAATGAGTGCTTTGATGGTCTCGGGATATTTATTAGCGACTGCAATGGCTAAATCGAGTTCTTTATCATTTAGGGTTTTTACCCAGCCTATCCATGCACCTAAGTACACTTGCATGCCTAATTTAGAGGCTGCCTCTGGAACGTAATCCAGGCCTTGGCTTACAGAATAAATGCGCACACAATTGAACTGCTTAGAGAGCAGTGTTAAATCCTGGTCAATTTGCGCAGGTTCAATCAACGTGTTGGGATTGAGCGGTGTTTGTCCTTGGTGGTAGTAAGGCGAGTATGACACGCACTGAAGTTTGCCGTCGCCAGGCAGTTGAGGTTCAATAACCGCTGTAGGTTGATTTTGCTGCCAAAGCCAAACACTAAGCAGTGTGAGTAATACAACATTAAATAGAGTGAAAAGCCATGTTGGTTTAGGACTGGGGATGGTCATAAATTTCTGAAGGTGAAGCTCAAGCCTTTGATGGGTAAATCAAGCAATCGCCTATGATAATCCAGGCGTTAAACAAAACAAAATATAACGTATAAAAATATCAGGATATTTACTTTGCTGACGGGGCTCACGTTACAATAGCACCTTCAAAAAATCATTAAGAAACTCGCATGAAAAAACTGTTTTTACTTCTCTTGGTGATCGCCAGTGCGGCTTTAATTAACTCGGCAGAAGCGAAACCTATTTTTACTGGTGCTGATTATAGCGGTGTTTATGCTTGTAAAGGTAGCAACAACAAAGTTGGTGACTATGAAGTACAGGCGACCCTAAAGCTTAATCGATCAAGTAGCCAAGGTCGTTTTGGTGTGTATGACTTTAGCACTGAGACTGAAAACTCTCTGGTATATAGAGGGCAAGCCATTGCCAATGGTTATAAGCTTGCGCTGACATTTAATTTGTCTGATGGGCATACGGCTGAATTTAGTACGGGGATTGCTGATGTTAAAAGAATATCGTCAACCCGTTGGGCTTACACTAATCATTACTATGAGCCTGATGGCAGCGGCGGTGATTACGGTACTGAATATTGCGTGATGAAAAAACCTGTCAAAGCAGCCAAGAAGGCAAAAAGCGTTGCAGTTAAAAAGGCAGTTGTTAAGGAAGAGTCAGTATTAAATACTAGTATGGTTTACGCGTGAGTTTAATGGTTTGCAAAAGTAAATAGAAGTTGTTGCTATTGAGTACCAAAAACTCATTCAGCCGGGCTGAGTAAATCGGATCGTTTATTTCACTTTCTGGCTTTTCGATGGCGGGATGACACATTAAAGCAGGCGTATCGGTGCTGCTATCGGCGGCCGATATCCAAGTGCCAAGTAGTTTTTCATAATCTTTACTATCACCGGTAAAACTATAAACACCCAGCAAATCTCCGCTACAATAAAAGCCCATGGTTTTAGCTTTGTGTTCTAAAGCATTGGCGCCAAGCAGCTTAATTATTTTACCTTTAAAGCCATTGCTGGCTGGTGGTTTTGCAATACGTATCCAAGGTAGCTGTTTGCTGTATCGCTGCTTTAGTATATCAAGTAAAGCATCACGAATTTGCGGTAATTGATGCACATGCTGATGCCCGTCCACATAATCTGGTGCTGTGCCGAGCACATCTTCAAAACGGTCTAGTTGCGCATGAATATTTAGTCGTATCGCTTGGGCGGGTAAACTTCTAAGTAAACTGCGTGCTATCAATACAGGGTGGGCATAAGCATCGCCAAACTGGGTAAAATCAAGGTGTAAGCCTATATCCGCTTTGTTTCTTATTTCTTGTGTGAGTGATTTTGCAGCTTCGGCCCAGCGTGGGCTAAGCACCATGCATGAAGCCGCACTGAGTCTGTTTTGCTGAATCAGCTGAATAATCCCCGCATCAATCGCCGGGCTTTGTGCGTAATCATCAGCACATACAATAAGAGATTTCATAGCGCGCCCTTAAATGCCCAATAGCGACTTAATAAATAAGTGGATATGGCAATGACGACCATGACAAAGCCGAGCACCAGCCAAAAAGGCAGTTGCGTGAATCGTAATGCCCCAATGACCAAAGACTGATTGGCAATGAAGCCTGTTACCGCGACTGCCAGAAAACGTGGAAAAGCCTGTTTATGCGTGGAGCTTTGACTGGAAAAACTTAATTTTCTGTGTCCAAAATAGCTAACGGGGAAAGCGGTTAGAAAACCGATGATATTAGCTTGAGTAGGAGCTAGCAGATGACCCCATTCAAGCCCGACTGCAATCACATAATGCACAGCAGCAGCAATGATGCCGATGACAGTAAACCATGAGATTGACTGGGTGTGGGTTTGGCGCATTAAGCGTTTTTATTGATTATTTTAGGCTTGGCCACTTCCGCCACGATGTAAGGTGGGCGGCCTTTCACTTCATCGTAAATACGTGCTAAATACTCACCTAAGATACCAATAAACAAGAGTTGTACGCCAGCAAAAAACATCATGCCAGCGACAATGGTTGGCCAGCCCGGAACGGATTCATTAAAAAACAAATGATCTATCACTACGTACATGCCATAAATAAAGGCAAAAAATGCGAGTGACGCGCCAACGGCACTCGCTAAACGCAGTGGCATGACAGAAAAACTTGTAACGCCTGTCCAGGCAAGTTGCATGAGTTTTAGTTTAGAGAACGTGCTTTCACCATGTGTGCGTGGCAAAGGGGTAAAGGGAATACCAATAGATTTGTAACCAACCCAAGCGTAAATACCTTTCATGAAACGGTTGTGCTCTGGCAGAGAGAGCAGGGCGTTCACCACTTGTCTATCCATCAGGCGAAAATCGCCTGCATCTCTTGGAATGTGGATTTGACCGCCCAAGCTGATGGCGCGGTAAAAAATGCGAGAGCCCCAGCGTTTAAAATGAGACTCTGACTCACGGTCTTGACGCACGGCATATACCATATCGTAGCCTAGACGCCATTTTTCCAGCATTTTCTCCAGCAACGTAGAGCAGTGCTGCCCGTCTGCATCCATGCAAATCACAATGTCGCCACTGGCGTGTTCCAAGCCTGCGGTAATGGCGTATTCTTTGCCGAAATTACGGGAAAATCTCACTAAGGTTGTATGTAAGTCAGCCGATAAGTCTCGTATTACATTAGCAGTATGATCGAGGCTGCCATCATCAATCACTACGATATCCCAATGTGGACTAAGCTGCGCTAGGTGCTCAGCAATGTTATTTACCGTAGTGACGATTGTTGCTTCTTCATTGAAGGCGGGTACGATTACCGTAATGTGAGGTTGCGTATTGTCTCGCAAAGAAACCTTATTTTCAGTCATATTTTTAATCTCGTGGTGCTGCATGTGGACGGCGATCTTCACCTGTCAAATCTCGGCGATCTTTAACTATGGCTAGTGGTGCGTTTAAGCGCTCTACCGTCCCAATGACTTTACCTTTAAGTACTTTATCGCAATTCATGTTGGTGCTCGAAATGTAAAAATCAGCAGTGACCCAATCCTCAGTGATATTGAATCGTTTGTCTAAATAGGCACTACCTTGAAAAGCTTCGGCGCAAACCGCTACAGAATATACATTGTTGTGCTTTTTTGGCAATTTCATTTGTTCGGCATCAATATAATTTTTTAATAGCTTTGTCGCATCTATTAGACTGCTTGACCAATAATCACCTTCCCAATCATGGATAGCCTTCTTGAAGTTTTCACCTGCAAAATAATTGTAGTATACATACTGATATGGATGAAGTGCATATAGAGTGTAGATGGTGTTTGAAGTTAACAGTATGCAAAATGCGATAAAACTTAAACGCAATTTTTTATAAGGCGTCAGCATATCGAATGCTTTGGATAAACCAATGCCAGCGGCAATCGAAAGTGCTGGGAGAATAAAGGTGAAGTGTCTGACACCGTTGTAAAGCGCAGGCCTATCATAAAGCACAAATAATAATGGGGTTAAGAGTGCAATCGCAACACTTATTTCAGGCAAGCTATTTGCTAACCTTATATCTTTTATTTTGATGATAAGCATTAACGCGACACTTAACAGACCTAGCAAAAAGATTTCAGGTAGTCGAATAGACAAATAATTAAACAAATAAGTGCGAGGTACGTTACCAATACTGACAAATTCACCGTCAACCATTGTATTCATATCAAATGCAAAATGAGAAAACGATTTTGCGGCAATGAGAATATGGTCGCTACCCATGACAGCCCAAGGCCAGAAAATAGCCATTAAGCAGAAAGCAATAGCTCCAGCAGGCAATAAACTTAAAATACTTTGCCAGCAATAGTCTAATTTGTTTTTTAAAGTCCTGGCATTCAACCATCCTGCTATCAAGACTAACAAAATGATATAGATCACCGCAAATGCACCACCAATTCTTAAGCCCAATGCAAAGCCAATTGCTGCACCTAATTTGAGCGCCAAATGAAGGGGGATGCGTGGCAAGTGTCTAGAAATAATTATCGTGTAATAGAGTGCCCAGGCCATGCATGCGCCAAACGACACATCTTTGGTATGGGTAAACATAGCGCCAGTCCATGCCCCCGTTATTGTGAGCAGCAACACCGCTAAAAAAGCCGCGCGCTCACCAGAAAGTTCACGCGTGCTTTTGTAAACAGCGATAATTCCAGCGAAGCCAAAAGCTGCTGAAAGTAGATGTCGAATATCCCAAACCCAAAGCGGCAGTATTTTCTCTAAAAAGGCTGCGATTAAATCGAAAAAGCCACCATAGAGATAAAGGTTTTTGTACATAAATGCTGATTGATCGGTAAAGCCTGAGCTGTAAAACTTTAACAGCAGCTGACCATAGATGTGTTGAACTTGCTCATCGTTGCTAATGCCATACTGTTTAAACGTTAGAAAAATAAAAATAACCAATGCCGCAAATAGGGCATAAGAAAGCTTTTTGTACAAATTTAATGTCATAGAGATCTATTTTAAGTTCACATGTAGCAGGATTATACAGCGATGTCATTTTTTTCTAATAGCATAAGATACATGCTGAAAATTAGAGGAGTTTATAGTCAGTGGGCTCGAAAGTTTAGGTTACAGTGTGACTGCTATTGAGAAGTCTAATTTCAAGTTAATTTGCTGAATCAATCATCTAATTTGCTTTGGTTTAGCAACAACAAAACTCAGAATCAATCACGAAATACGGATGCCCATTTTTAGAGGCACCCTTAATATATAAATAACTATTAGTTATTTTCAGTGATCGATGTAAATTGGTAGAGTATTGATTTTTGACTTAGCGTAAATAGCATGCCACGGCGTGCTAGCACATTAGGAGAAACTCTCATGTCAAACTGGTTTGATGATAATGCTCAATCTATCGGCAATACGCCTTTAATTAAACTTAATCGGGTCACGGACGGTGCAACAGCCATTGTGTTAGCCAAGATAGAAGGGCGCAACCCGGCATATTCAGTCAAGTGCCGCATTGGCGCTGCCATGATCTGGGATGCTGAGCAGCGCGGCTTGCTAGGTGCGGGTAAGGAAATTGTGGAACCTACCAGCGGTAACACCGGGATTGCGTTAGCTTTTGTTGCCGCCGCGCGCGGTATTCCGCTCACACTTACGATGCCTGAAACCATGAGTATTGAACGTCGTAAATTATTAGTGGCTTATGGCGCAAAACTGGTGCTGACCGAAGGCGCAAAAGGTATGAGTGGTGCCATTGCAAAAGCAGAAGAAATCGCCGCCTCAGACCCTGATCGCTATGTACTATTGCAGCAATTTAAAAATCCAGCCAATCCTGATATTCATGAAAAAACCACTGGTCCTGAAATTTGGGATGCAACAGATGGCAACATTGATATTTTTGTCTCCGGTGTCGGTACTGGCGGCACGATTACCGGGGTCTCGCGTTACATTAAGAACACTAAAGGTAAGCAGATTGTGACGGTAGCGGTAGAGCCCGCCGCGAGTCCAGTGTTGAGTCAAAAGCGCGCGGGTGAGGAACTAAAACCCGCGCCGCACAAAATTCAGGGCATCGGTGCTGGCTTTGTCCCCGATGTTTTAGATTTATCTTTAGTGGATGATATTGCGCAAGTCAGTAATGAAGAAGCTATTCTTTACGCCCAGCGTCTAGCGCGTGAAGAAGGTATCCTTTCCGGCATCTCTTGTGGTGCTGCCGTGGCGGTTGCGGTGCGCTATGCCAAGCGACCTGAAAACGCCGGTAAAATAATTGTGGTGATATTGCCAGATTCGGGCGAACGCTATTTAAGTTCTATTTTGTTTGAGGGTTTGTTTGATGCACAGGGCACGGCGATTTAATCAGTCTGGCTGGTCGCAGTAAACAATTTTTTAATATCTTCTTCCAAGGCCATGCGGTTGCCTATCTGCCCGCAAACCAACTCACACAGTTCATATACGCTGGGGTCTGCAATTTTGTAATAGACATTAGTTCCACGCGACTCTCGTTTCACTAAATTATATTGCGCGAGCAGTGTCAGGTGCTTGGAGATGTTGGCTTGCGTACCGCCTGATATTTGCGTTAACTGGCTGACATTTTTTTCGCCATCTTGCAGTGCGTTCAGCACTTTAAGCCGCATAGGCTCTGCCAAGGCTTTGAAATATTTAGCCACATATTCAAGTGCTTGTTCATTTAGTGCGCTCATTTTACTTCCCATCGTGATATGCAATTACAATACAAACGTAATTATACATAAAATTATTGTTTGACTATATAACTATATGGTTATATAGTGCCATTAAAGTTAATAAGCATCAACACTTTATTGGAAGGAAAAATCGCTTGATTAAATTATTGATAAGTGTGCTGGCATTGGCTGCAACATTTTTAAATGTAGCTTGGGCAGAAGGCTTGGCTACGTTCAGTGTAAAGCAATCCGACCAAGCGCAAACAGCAACGGTTGAAGGTTCAGTTGAGGCTGTCAAATACAGTTTGATTGCCCCGCAAGTTTCAGGAAGCATCACCGCATTGCCAGTAAAAGCTGGCGATCACGTCAGAGCTGGGCAGTTGCTGGCACGCATTGACACGCGTATTGCTAATCAGCAGGCGATGACTAATCAAGCGCAAGTTGTAGCTGCCAAGGCGCAGTTAACAGCGGCGCGGCAAGAGTACGAACGTAAAAAACGTTTACATGAAAAGCAATATATTAGTCAGGCAGCGCTAGAGCGCGCGGAGTCTGATTACAAAACCGCAGAGGCCCAAACCAATGCGCAATTAGCACAGACTGGCGTGGCAAATGTGCAAACTGGCTTGCATACCATCAATGCGCCTTATGATGGGGTGATTGCCGAAGTGATGACAGAGCAAGGTGATATGGCTATGCCAGGTAAGCCCTTGCTGTCTATTTACAACCCAAAAGCACTGCGTGTTGTAGTCAACGTGCCTCAAAGCCAAGTGGCGAGTATCAAAAATGGGTTGGCAATTAAAGTGCTGATTCCTGCAGCAATAGAAGCCGAGCGACACTTGGCGGGGACACAGGTCACAATATTGCCGACAGCGGATGTTGTGAGTAATAAGGTTAAGGTGTGGGTAACGTTACCGCAAAATCTTGCTAGTGTAAGCCCTGGAATGTTTGCGCGCGCCATGCTGCCAGTCAATGATGCAGATGCTAAGTTTCAAATACTGGTACCGGCAAAAGCCGTGATTAAACGCAGTGAATTGATGGCGGTGTACGTGGTTGATAAGCAAGGTCGCCCGCAGTTAAGGCAAGTGCGCTTGGGTCGTCAGCAAGGCGAGAATATTGAAGTTTTTGCTGGTTTACAAGTCGGCGAAGTTATAGCGTTAGACCCAATCGCAGCGGCGAACTTCAAATAAACGGGTTTTAAGTAACCGGATTTTTAAGCAGCTGAGTTTTTAAGTAATAGTAATTTTAAGTAGAAAGCACCGTGACTACAACTAATACAGACAATTTAGGCGTTTCTGGACGTATTGCCAGATACTTTCAATCGGCGCAAATCACACCGTTGATTGCCCTGGTAGCATTGCTGCTTGGCATATTTGCGGTGCTGGTTACACCGCGCGAGGAAGAGCCGCAGATCAATGTAACCATGGCAAATGTGTTGATTCCCTTTCCTGGAGCATCAGCCAAAAATGTAGAGCAGATGGTGGCAATTCCTGCCGAGCAGGTATTATCGCAAATTGCAGATGTAGAACACGTGACTTCGGTTTCTCGCCCAGGCATGGCCGTGATTACCGTGCAGTTTCAAGTCGGTGTGCCGCGCACTGAGGCATTGGTGCGCCTTTACAACACCATTCAGTCCAATCAGGATTGGTTGCCAAAAAATCTTGGTGTCGGTGACCCAATCGTCAAACCTAAAGGCATTGATGATGTGCCTATTCTAACGGCTACTTTATATAGCAAAAATAATCAGGACGGCGCTTATGAGCTTGAGCGTGTGGCACATGCGCTAGAGGCTGAAATCAAGCATGTGAAAGGTACGCGTGAAGTGGTGACGCTTGGCGGGCCGGGCCGGGCGGTGAATATTGACATAGATCCTGTGCGCATGGCGGCATCCAACATTACTATCGCAGATATGCGGCGTGCATTGCAATCTGCCAATGTTGGCGCCCCGCTTGGTGAAGTGACTAATGCCAATCAGTCTATTGCCGTAGAAGTCGGAAAATATTTCACCGATGCTAAAGATATTGCCGAATTAGTTGTTGGCTTGCATGCTGGCCGCCCGGTTTACCTTGGTGAGGTTGCTGAAATTAACGATGGGCCGCCGCCTGCTGAGCGTTATGTTTGGTATGGTGAAGTTAATAAAAAATCGACTAATAACGTTGCTGAATATCCTGCCGTTACCATCAGCGTGACCAAAAAACCTGGTCAAAATGCAGTGGCGGTAGCCGATGCTGTGATCAAGCAGATTGATAGCCTGAAAAATGTGCTGATTCCAGCTGGTATGGAAGTAGAAATCACCAGAAACTATGGTGAAACCGCCAATGACAAAGCACAAAAACTCATACAGAAGCTGATTTTTGCGACTTCTGCCGTTATCGCGTTAGTATTTTTAGCGCTGGGTCGCCGTGAGGCAGCAATCGTTGGCGTAGCGGTTACCCTGACGCTCACCGCCACACTATTTGCCTCGTGGGCATGGGGGTTTACGCTTAACCGCGTTTCATTATTTGCGCTGATTTTCTCGATTGGTATTTTGGTCGATGATGCCATTGTGGTGGTTGAGAATATTCATCGGCACATGAAGCTTAAACCATCGTCAACACTGACGGAAATTATTCCAGCTGCGGTAGATGAAGTTGGCGGGCCAACGATTCTAGCTACGCTGGCAGTGATTGCCGCGCTATTGCCCATGGCATTTGTGAGCGGCTTGATGGGCCCTTATATGAGTCCGATACCGATCAACGCCAGTATGGGCATGCTGATTTCACTGGCCGTCGCTTTCATTATTACGCCCTGGTTATCTCGCATTTGGCTGCGCCATGCGCACCATGAAGATGCGCTTACTAAAAAGATTGCACCTGTTTTTACGCGACTTTTCAATCCATTTTTAAGTGATGCTAGCGGTAAAAAGAATCGACGTAAATTGTGGTTAGTGGTACTTGGGTTGATTATTCTATCGCTAGCGTTGCCAGCTGCCAAACTGGTGGTGCTAAAGATGCTGCCATTTGATAACAAATCCGAGTTTCAGGTGGTGGTGGACATGCCGGCAGGCACTCCGCCAGAAACAACGGCCAGCGTACTGCATGCCATGACCGCTTATCTGGCTAATGTACCAGAAGTGACCAATTATCAAGCTTATGTAGGGCTTTCAGCGCCTATTAATTTTAACGGCTTGGTGCGTCAGTATTACCTCAGAAGTGGCGGTGAGGTTGGCGACATTCAGGTGAATTTAGTCGATAAGCATCATCGTAGCGACAAGAGCCACGCCATTGCCAGCCGTGTTAGACCAGAACTGCAAAAGATTGCCCAAGCAATGGGTGCCAAGGTAAAGGTCGTAGAGGTTCCACCTGGACCACCAGTCATTTCGCCGATTGTGGCTGAAATTTACGGGCCAATCGATGCTGACAGGTTAAAGCTGGCGAGACAAGTTCAACATGTGTTTGATAGCACAGAAGGCATTGTGGATACCGATAACAGCGGCATAGCCGATGCTAAAAAAATTGAGTTAGTGGTAGATAAGAAAAAAGCAGCCTTGTTAGGCGTTTCACAAGCGGCAATCGTCAGCACCTTGCGTACTGGGCTGGCTGGGGAAGACGTCACCTATTTGCATGATGCCACTAAATACCCGGCCGGAACACGTTTGCGTTTGCCCGTATCCGCACAAGGTGATATTGAAGATTTACTCAAGCTTTCAGTATCAACCTCCAGCGGTAAGCTGGTGCCAATACGTGAACTGGTGTCCATTGAAGATACCTTGCGCGAGCAGCCTATTTTCCACAAGGATTTACTGCCTGTGAATTATGTAGTGGCCGATATGGCAGGTAAGCTGGATAGTCCGCTGTATGGCATGTTTGGCATGCGTGACGCCGTAAGTAAAATTCAGGTGCCTGGTGGCGGCAAGCTTGGTGAGTCATTTATCAGCCAACCAGAAGATAATCAGCGTGGCTATGCCCTTAAATGGGATGGCGAATGGCAGGTAACGTATGAAACTTTCCGCGATATGGGTGCAGCTTATGCGGTTGGCTTGATATTGATTTATCTACTTGTAGTGGCGCAATTCGGTTCCTATTTAACGCCGCTGATTATCATGGCACCTATTCCGCTGACTATTATTGGCGTGATGCCTGGGCATGCGTTGCTGGGCGCGCAATACACGGCCACGTCTATGATCGGCATGATTGCGCTGGCGGGGATTATCGTCAGAAATTCCATTCTGCTGGTTGATTTTATCAACCTGGAAGTCGCTTCTGGCAAGCCGTTTAAAGAGGCGGTGATCAATTCTGCCATCACGCGCGCGCAGCCTATTGTACTCACAGCATTATCGGCCATGTTAGGTGCGTTCTTTATTTTAGATGACCCAATATTTAATGGTTTGGCTATTTCGTTGATATTCGGTATTTTTGTCTCAACTTTGCTGACACTGATTGTGATTCCGTTGCTGTATTTTGTTGCTTATCGCAATAAGTTTAACTAGATAAATTTAATTAGGAGAGTTTAAAAATGACTTCATGGAAATTGGTTCGTGTGATTGCTGGTTTATTGATACTGTTATCGCTCGCGCTTGGCGTGCCGGAAAGCCCATTATTCGTGAGTAAGTACTGGTTGTACTTTACCGCTTTTATTGGGGTGAATCTGTTTCAAAGCGGTTTGACTGATTGGTGTTTGATGGAAAATATTTTGCGCAAACTTGGTGTACGCGCAGGCTGCTAAGGATATTGCTAACAATGTTGATGAAAAAATCTGCCCAAGTTTCACTGTTATTGCTGACGCTGCTTGCTAGTCAGGCGCATGCTTTTGACCTGCTAGAGGCTTGGCAAGCGGCGCGCGCTTACGATCCGCAATTTGCCTCTGCTCGCGCAAGTGCCGAAGCTGGCCGCACTAAAAGCTTACAGGCACAGGCACTAAAAAGTCCGCAAGTAACACTTAACGCGGGCATGGCGGGGGTAAACAGTGACAATAAAATCAGCAATGCGCAATTTTCTAATGCGCAATTCGCGGGTGCCAGCGGCGCAAGCGGAACAACGGACTTCCGCACCAGAACCGATGCCGGACTGAACCTGAATCTAAATTTGCGCGCTGAGTATCCGCTTTATGATGCTGCGCGCAATGGCTCTGCCACGCAACTCAACAAACAGGCGCAACTGGCTGAAGTGCAATTGACGTTAGATGAACAGCAACTCATGCAACGCGTGGCACAAACCTATTTTGATACGCTACTGGCGACCGATACGCTGGCAACCTTACTCGCCCAGCAGGCGGCGGTTGCCGAGGCGCTGGCGAGTGCCAAAGCGCGCTTCAAAGAGGGTGACGTGGCCATTATTGATACGCATGAAACGCAGGCGCGCTACGATTTACTCGCCTCGCAGGTGCTTGAGGCCGAGAGCAATCTGCAGCTTGCCCGCGCAGCTTTGGCTGATATGACTGGCAATCAGGATGCAGCATTGGTGTCGCTGCCGCAGAAAACTAAGCTGGCAAGTATCGCCAGTGGTGATTTGCAGAGTTGGCTGGCACGTGCACAAAGCAGCCATCCTCTGGTGCATGCACAGCAGTTGCAGCAAGAAATTGCACACACTGAAAGCGGTAAATTTCAAGCTAAATACTCACCTGTGCTTAATCTGGTAGCACTTGCAGGCGGAGAACATTTGCAGGGCTTGGGCGGTAGTGACGCCGATGTTGCCAATCGTCAGCTGAGCCTCGGTGTGCAGCTGACCATTCCCCTTTATAGCGGCGGTATGCGCGATGCCCGTTACCAAGAGGCGCTTGCGCTGGAGGATAAAGTCCGCAACCAAACCGAATTTGTACGGCAGCAGGCGGCGCGTGAGGCAAGATCTGCATGGCTGGCAGTCACCGTAGGGCAGGGGCAAGTAAAGGCGCTGGAACAGGCTGAATATTCGGCTGAGATCAAGCTGGATTCCACCCGTGTAGGGCGCGACGTGGGTGACCGCACCACGCTGGATGTGCTGAATTCTGAGCAAGAGCTTTATAACACACGCCTTGCACTTTATCGCAGCCGTTATCAAGTGTTGCTGGCATTGCTTAACCTTTCAGCGGCAGCAGGTGAGTTAGGAGAACCTCGTTTGCAGGAAATCAATCAGTTACTTGTTAGCCAATGATTTTTATCAGAGAGTAAGAGAAGCGTGATGACAAAACAAGGTGTTAATCAAAAATTCGTTAGCTGGATTTTTATCGGGGCTGTTTTAGCCGTTTTGTTGGCAGGATGCACGCCTTCAGACATTGCCACGATCTTGCCCAAAGAGTCAGCGGTAATGCTTGCCGAGCAAAAAGCCATTATTGTCGATGTGCGTGAAGACAGCGAATGGAATGAGCAGCATATCGCAGGCGCGATACATATTCCTTTAGCACAAGTTGCAAGCAGGCTCAGTGAGTTTGCGCAATATAAAGACAGTACAGTTATCGTGCAATGCCATAGTGGCAAGCGCTCAGCAAAGGCTGCCGGTTTGCTACAAGCCGCAGGGTTCAGCAAGGTTTACAGCCTGGCAGGCGGTATTGTCGCTTGGGAAAAAGATGGATTAAAAACGACGAAGTAATCTAAATAGACGTCAATTTATTCTAATGCACACTTTGAATTTGGCTAGCCAGTCGAGCATGCTGATATTTCTGCAGGTTGAAAGCGCCACGGACAAAGGAGTATCCAGAAGGTAAGGTGATTGATTGCAGTGATGGGAAAGTTCGCGGTACGATCTCAATTAAACGCAAGTTAGATGTAGTATCAAAATAAAATGTCGATAAATCAGTGATTTTTAACTAAGGATTAAGAACATGGCACATATCGTAATAATGGGCGCTGGCATCGGTGGAATGCCGGCTGCCTACGAACTAAAAGCCAAGATTGGCAGTAATCACCAGATTACCGTGGTCAATGCGGTTGATTATTTTCAGTTTGTGCCTTCTAACCCATGGCTTGCAGTGGGCTGGCGCAAGCGTGAAAAAATCACCTTTCCGATACGGCCGTATCTTGAAAAAAAAGGCATCAATTTCATTGCACAGCCGGTGACTAAGATTGATGCGGAACAAAATACGCTGCAACTGGAAAATGGCGATCATCTTAATTACGACTATTTAGTTATCACCACAGGACCAAAATTATCCTTTGAAGAAGTGCCTGGTTCTGGTCCGGATGGCGGCCATACGCATTCGATATGTTCAGTAGATCACGCAGAAAAAACCTGGGATGCTTATCAGGAATTCCTAAAAGAGCCAGGTCCGGTGATTATTGGCGCTATGCCAGGTGCAAGCTGTTTTGGGCCTGCCTATGAGTTTACATTTATTATGAACACGGATCTGCGCAAGAAGAAAATTCGTAACAAAGTGCCTATCACCTATGTCACTAGCGAGCCCTACATTGGGCACTTAGGTTTAGGTGGTGTGGGTGACTCTAAAGGGATGTTGGAATCAGAGTATCGCAACATTGATGTTAAATGGATTATCAATGCCAAAGTCACAAAAGTTGAAGCAGGCACCATGTTTGTGACTGAACATGATATGCACGGCAGTGTGGTGAAAGAACATGAGCTGCCATTTAAATTCTCTATGATGCTACCTGCATTCAAAGGCGTTGACCCAGTTGCAGCAGTTGAAGGGCTATGCAACCCAAGAGGTTTCGTGTTGATAGATGAGCATCAGCGCAGCAAAAAATACCGCAATATATTTGCCGCAGGCGTGTGTGTGGCTATTCCGCCTGTTGAAGTTACGCCAGTGCCAACCGGTGCCCCTAAAACTGGCTACATGATTGAATCGATGGTGACAGCGATTGTTCATAACATAGCCGCTGACCTTGCTGGACAAGTGGCCGATGCAAAGGGCACTTGGAATGCCATTTGTATTGCTGACATGGGTAATACTGGTGCAGTTTTTGTTGCATTGCCACAGATTCCGCCGCGGAATGCGAACTGGATCAAAAAAGGTAAATGGGTGCATTTAGCAAAGATTGCCTTTGAAAAATACTTCATCTATAAAATGAAAAAGGGTAGTTCAGAGCCGATTTATGAGAAGCATGTACTCAAGGCTATGGGGATTGAAAAACTAGATTAGTCTCTTCTATGCGTGTTTGATAGGTTCAAGTGAGTTAAAATATATCTACATTAAGAACCTGCGAATCATTGAATGACCACCAAGCAAAATAGCAATATCACTGAAAATCAGCTGGTAGATATTGAGAATCACACCCCAATGATGCGCCAGTATTTAGGGCTTAAGGCGCAACATCCTGATATGTTGCTGTTTTACCGCATGGGTGATTTTTACGAGCTGTTTTTTGAAGATGCTGAAAAAGCGTCCAAATTACTCGGCATCACTTTAACGCATCGCGGCAGCAGTAATGGTCAGCCTATTAAAATGGCGGGCGTGCCGTATCATGCGGCAGAGCAGTATTTGGCTAAATTAACCAAGCTGGGCGAGGCGGTTGCCATTTGTGAGCAAGTGGGCGATCCCGCTACTAGTAAAGGGCCTGTGGCGCGTAAAGTTGCGCGAATTTTAACGCCAGGCACTTTAACCGATGCCGCGTTACTGGATGAATCCCGCGATAATCAATTATTAAGTATTTTTCAAGCAGATGGTTTGATTGGTCTTGCGCGCTTAAATTTAGCCTCAGGCAGTTTTATTTTAAGTGAAATTGCGGTTGGGTTGTTAGGCCAGGAGCTGGAGCGCATTGCCCCTAGCGAGATATTATTAGCTGACGATTTTACCCATGCGGCTTTGAGTTTGAACAAGGTTGCAAAAAAGCGTTTAAGCCCATGGCAGTTTGATTTTGACAGCGCATTTAATACGCTGACCAAGCAGTTTAATACTTATGACCTTAATGGTTTCGGTTGTGCCAATCTAAAACCCTCGATCTGTGCGGCGGGCGCCTTGCTCGATTACGTTAAACATACACAACGCTCCACCTTGCCGCATATCAATGCCATTAGTGTAGAAGCAACCAGTGCTTATCTTCAGTTAGACGCTGCTACACGTCGCAATTTAGAAATTGATATGACCTTGCGCGGTGAGGCTAGCCCTACGCTATATTCGCTGCTCAATACTACGCAAACGGCAATGGGCGCACGCTTATTGCGGCATTGGTTGCATCATCCTTTGCAAGACCGAAATTTGAGCATGAAGCGACATGAGGCGATTGCTGATTTGATGCAAAGTGACCAGTTTCAAAATCATCGGTTTTCAGGGTTGAGGCAGTCGTTAAAATCGATAGGGGATATTGAGCGTATTACCGCGCGTATCGCTTTAAAAACAGCACGGCCACGTGATTTGTCAGGCTTGGCAATGAGCTTGCAGCAGTTGCCTTTACTACAAGCACAGCTTCAAAATCTGCCAGCAAGTTTGCTACAAACGCTAGGTGCGCATTTGACTGCACCAGAGGCGCTTATTACATTGCTCACCAGTGCCATTAAACCAGAACCCAGTGTGGTGCTACGCGAAGGCGGTGTGATTGCCGATGGCTATGATGCTGAATTAGATGAGCTACGCGCGATACAAACCAATCATGGTGATTTTTTGTTGCAATTTGAAGCCGCTGAAAAAGCGCGCACCGGCATTGCCAACCTAAAAGTAGAATACAACAGCGTGCATGGTTTTTATATTGAAATGAGCCGCACCCAGGCTGAAAAAGCGCCTGCCGAATATAGGCGTCGTCAAACACTCAAAAATGTTGAGCGCTTTATTACGCCAGAGCTCAAAACATTTGAAGACAAAGTGCTGAGTGCAAATGACCGTGCCTTAGCGCGTGAAAAAATGCTGTATGAACAAGTATTAACGCAATTGGGCCAATACATTGTAGCCTTGCAAACTAATGCGGGCGCGGTGGCGAGCTTGGATGTGTTATGTTGTTTCGCTGAACGCGCCCTTAGCTTGAATTATGTTGCCCCACAGTTTATTACCGAGGCTGGTATTGAAATTGTAGATGGTCGTCATCCAGTGGTTGAACAGCTTTCCATGCAGTCTTCCGGGCAGCCGTTTATTGCCAATGATGTTACGCTCAATCCTTATCGTCAATTGTTGTTGATAACAGGGCCCAATATGGGTGGTAAGTCTACCTTCATGCGGCAAACGGCTTTGATTGTGCTGCTCGCGCATTGTGGCTGCTATGTGCCGGCAACTTCGGCAAAAATTGGCGAAATTGACCGCATCATGACGCGAATAGGCGCCTCTGATGACTTGGCGGGTGGGCGCTCTACGTTTATGGTAGAAATGACCGAAACCGCTAACATTTTGCACAACGCCACGGATAAAAGCCTGGTGCTGCTAGATGAAATTGGTCGAGGCACATCAACCTTTGATGGTCTAAGTTTAGCGTGGGCAGTGGCTAAACAGCTGTTGGAAAAAAACAGAGCTTACACTTTGTTTGCTACCCACTATTTTGAATTAACGCGCATTGTGGATGAGTTTAAATATGCAGCCAATGTGCATTTAGATGCAGTTGAACACGGTAATAGCATCGTGTTTATGCATAAAGTGGAAGAGGGCGCCGCAAACCAAAGCTATGGCTTGCAAGTGGCGCAATTAGCAGGGATTCCAAAATCAGTCATCACCGCAGCAAAAAGAAAATTAACGCAATTAGAGCTTAATCAAGTGACTAACCAAGATGCCAAATCAGTGCCGCAGGTGGATATGTTTATGCACAATGAGCAAGAAGCTGAGGTGCAATTGCATCCTGCATTAAGTGAGTTAGAGTCGTTACAAGTTGATGACTTAACGCCTAGGCAGGCGTTGGATTTGTTGTATAAGCTAAAAGGTTTAACTCAAGGGCACCTCTAATAATTCAACTTTGCGAGCATCCGCTTTGCGGTTTGCCTGCTTAAACCATTTCGTCGCTATACGTCGTTGCTCGCGAAAAATTATTCCTTACATATCAAACATAGCGGGTCTCAAAAGTAAAGTCATTGCATAAAAAGATAATTGGTAGGAGCGACGCCCCGTCGCGATTGCAACATTGCTTCGCGACGGGGCGTCGCTCCTACAAAAAACTATTCTAAAGCTATTGTAAATCATATACTTGCGCTAATGACTTCCATTGGAATTACGAGCTAATGGAAAATCTGGGATAATTAGAGGTACCCTCAATAAAAAAGCACCGCATTAGCGGTGCTTTTTGCTTGGCACAAAGGCTAAATAATTCTCCTATTTAGCCTTTTAGTGGTGATGACCACCTGCGCCATGTACGTGCTGATGGGTGACTTCTTCTTTATTTGCCGTACGTACATCGGTAATGGTGGCAGTAAACACCACACGTTCACCTGCCCAAGGATGATTGCCATCTACAATCACTTTGCCGTCTGCGATTTCTGTCACGGAATATAAAATCACTTCACCAGTTTCATCTTCGCCTTCAAATTGCATGCCTACTTTGAGTTCATCCGCTGGAAAAGCGCTGGCTGGCTCAATTTGCACCAACTCTTCATCGTACTCACCAAAAGCATCGGCAGGCTGTAAATCTACAATCACGACATCGCCAATGTTTTTACCGTGCATAACTTCTTCAACTTTAGGGAAAATATTGTCGTAACCGCCATGTAAGTATGCTACTGGTTCGTTGCTTGATTCAAGCACGTTGCCATCGGCATCTTTTAATTCATAAGTCATGGTGACAACAGTGTTCATGGTAATTTGCATGGTGAAATCCTTGAAATAGGGCTATATAAAAATTAAGGCTAGAATTTTAATCTATTTTTGGAAAATGCTTAAATGCTTAAATGCTTAAATGCTTAAATGCTGGATGGATTTATTTTCTGTATTTGCTTTAATTGATTAAGTTATGGTGTGGCCCATTTTGGGTGTGCCATAGCTTTAGTGTTTGCCATGTGCCTGAACAAGCTGCTTCAGTTCCGGCACACAAGAGCCGCATTCAGTACCACATTTAAGTTTGTTTTTCAGGGTAATTAAATCAGCACCGAGTTGAATGTTTTCGATGATGTCATTTTCAGCCACATCCAAACAGCTGCATACAATCTTGCCACGGCTGTGCTGGCCAGCGGGCGGTGCACTTAGTGGCGCTAACGCCCAGCGGCGGAGTTCGGCACTAAATTCGCCTGTGGCCATCACATCTTTTAGCCAGTCTGCGGCAAGTGTTTCGCCTACCAAACGCACGCCGGTAACTTCTGGTTTGCCGTTGCTAACATTGTTTTCAACCAAAATACGTTTGCTAATGCCACGTTTGGCATCATTGTAGTTAAGTAACGGCATGTCGTCGGTCATGCCCAGTAAGCTGTCAATTTCGGCAATTAATTCACACTCTGGTGCTTGTGTGTGGGCTGCGCGTAAAATCAGCATGCCAGCGTGATGTTCTGTTTTACGTCCAAACAAGCCGCAGCTGGCATACTCAAAGTTTGCTAACAAACCACTTATTTTTTGCAGCACCTCTAAATTTTGGATGGTACGCATCACCGTCATACGCCAAGGTAATTCTAATTTCTCAATTTTAATGGCGGTATGTTTGAGTTCAGGCTGTTTGGAGGTTTTGTCAAAAGCAGGCGGCATCAGTGCATTAACGCCCAAACCATGCATAAATTGGCTACCCCAATGCATAGGGATAAACGTTTGCGAAGGCTGAACCTCGTTTGACAATTGTGCAGGTAACACCAAGCTACCGCGTTTATTGCTGACTTTTACAATGTCGCCATTTTTAATTGAGCGACGCGTCATGTCATCGGCATTGATATGGATGACGGGCTCTTCGGCATGATTAAATAACTGTGCAACCGTGCCGGTGCGGCTCATACCATGCCATTGGTCGCGTAAACGACCAGTGAGTAAATGCAAGGGATGGCGCGCGTCTGTTTTATCTGCGGTGCCTTTATACGTAGCGTTAATAAATTGCGCTTTGCCATCCGGTTTTTGGAATATGCCATCTGCGTATAGACGTGCTTTGCCAGTGACGTCGCCTGTAATAAATGGCCATTGTTGCGGGCCTTGTTCATTAAGTAAGGTGTAGCTTAAACCTGTGATATCTAAATCACGACCGCGTGTGGTTTCTCGGTGTTCGTTAAAAATTTGTTCAGCACTGGTGTAAGGAAATAGGGTTTTAGTCGCGCCCTTCGACAAGCTCAGGGTACGGTTGGTCGCCAAACGTTTTTCTAAACGCTGTGCAAACTCCACCACGATTTCCCAATCATGACGTGCTTCGGCAGGGGGTTGTACCGCTGGATTTACACGAGTAATGCGGCGCTCAGAGTTGGTGACAGAGCCTTCTTTTTCGCCCCATGTGCTCGCTGGTAACAAAACATCGGCATATTGGCTGGTGTCAGTGTTGCTGAAGGCATCTTGTACCACGACTAATTCAGCCTTGTTTAAAGCTAATAGTATGTTATTCAGGTCTGGCATGGAATGTGCAGGGTTAGTGCAGGCAATCCAAATGGCTTTGATGCTGCCATCTTTAACCGCGTCGAACATCTCGACAGCTGTTTTACCAGGTGTTTCTGGCACACTTTCTATGTTCCAGAGTTTTGCGACTTCTGCGCGATGTTCTGCATTGGCCAAATCTCGGTGACCAGACAAGAGATTGGCCATGCCGCCAACCTCGCGCCCACCCATAGCATTGGGTTGACCTGTAAGTGATAGCGGCCCGGCACCTAACTTGCCTATTTGCCCCGTGGCCAAGTGCAAGTTAATCAATGCGGCGTTTTTATCAGTACCATGAATAGATTGATTTAGCCCTTGGCAATACATAGATAAACTTGGGCCTTTGCCGAACCATTTGGCTGCCGTAATGATGTCTGCTTCTTTGATACCGCAAATATCAGCCACCATCTTTGGAGTATATTCACGTATGGTTTCTTTCAATTCCGCAAAACCGTTGGTATGCGCGTTGATATATGCCATATCAAGCAGACCTTCCCACAACATCACATGCAACATGCCATTGAATAACGCTACATCGGTGCCTGGCAAAATCGCAAGGTGTAAATCAGCCGCCTGTGCGGTATCGGTGCGGCGAGGATCCACCACGATGATTTTTAAGTTGGGATTTTTTTCTTTGGCAGCTTCAATACGGCGAAAAATAATCGGGTGCGCAAAAGCAGTATTAGAGCCTGCAATAAACAAACAATCGGTATGGTCAATATCTTCATAACAAGCTGGCGGTGCATCTGCGCCTAAGGTTGCCTTGTAGCCAGTTACCGCAGAACTCATGCAGAGCCGTGAGTTAGTATCTACATTGTTGGTGCCTATCAGACCCTTGGCGAGTTTGTTAAATACATAATAATCTTCAGTGAGTAATTGGCCAGAAATATAAAAAGCAACGCTGTCAGGGCCATGCGTTTCTATGGTGTTAGCGAATTTTTCAACGATAAAATCGAGTGACTCATCCCATGTGGCGCGTGCTCTGGGTGCATTACGGCTAGCGCGCAGTTCTGGGTAGAGCAAGCGGTTATCAAGCTTGGCGGTAAGGTGTAGCGTGGCGCCTTTGGTACACAGACGCCCAAAGTTGGCGGGGTGGTCAGGGTCGCCTTTTACATCAATAATTTTGTCATTTTCGGAGTGAATAATCACCCCGCAGCCAACGCCGCAATAGCAACAGGTAGATTTTGTTTGTTTAATCAAGATACTTAATCTTTTAGTTCTAAATAGACGAAACCATTTTCCACTTTGGTTTTAAAGCACGCTGTTTCGCCGACATCGGGTTCTTCAGCTTTGCCGTCGATCAAACTGATTTTCCAGCTATGCAGCGGGCAGGCGACTTTGTCGCCATAGACAATGCCTTGTGATAAGGGGCCGCCCTTGTGAGGACAGGTATTGTTGATAGCAAAAATACGGTCATCTTCGGTGCGAAAAACACCAATTTCGATGTCGGCATTCTCTTTGTTTTTTGTACGCACAACACGCGCACCTAATTTAGGAATATCTGCAAACGGTGCTACTTTTACCCAGTTACTCATAATCTCTTTCTAAAATAGTCTTCATGAGACCGCTAATAAATAAATTAATAAAATATTCAAAACAAACGAGAAAATAGCAATCCACTGCCATTTAACCAGTCTGGCACGTGCGATCAATGGCGTTCGTACCGGCGCTAAAATCGGCTTTAGTTCACCATGTTCAAGCGCCAGTAACATTTCTTCTGCGGTTTCAAATCTCAGCTTTACATCATGTGCAATGGCTTTGAGAATGATGTTCTCTAACCAGTATGGAATGTCTGGCCGATATCTGGTGGGCGGAATTGCTTGTCCAAATTTAGGGTGCTGAAACGGCTCAACTTCACCATACGGATATTTGCGTGTGAGCAAGTGATACAAGGTAACCCCTGCTGCATAAATGTCAGTTTGCGGCGTGGCAACAGCACCTTCAAACAATTCAGGGGCCATGAAGCTAGGCGTGCCCGGGTTTTGCATGGCTTCGATTTTGCCAACTCCGCTACTCAGTGCCACACCTAAATCCAAAATACGCAGCCGCTGGTCGAGGGCGATATGCAGGTTATCAGGCTTGATGTCGCGGTGCACAATGTTGAGTCGATGTAGCGCGCCTAGCCCACGTATCATATCCATGCCAATTTTTGCTGTACCGGCTACGGTAAAGTGGTGCCCGCTATCCAGGCGTTGCTGTAACGTGGCACCCTCATGCCAACTCATAATGTAGTAAAGCTTGCTGCGCTTTTCTACCGAGACTGGAAACACTTGCGGCACATATTGAGAAACCACACGCTTCGCCAGCCATTCTTCATTCAGCAAACCATTGCAGCTATCAACATCAGTGGCCAATAGTGGCTGCAAAGTTTTCAATACAAACAGTTGTCGGCTGGTGATGTGACGCACTTTATACAATAAACTGGCACGTGACTCATGCAAAATTTCAATCACTTCAAAATCATCAATCACTTCACCGATATTTAATTTATTAGGCAAACTTAGATGTTTACCACCGGCCAATAGCTCAGTTAGCGTATCTTCACCCAACCGCGTAATTCTGACAGCAACCGCAGTGCTATTATCCGTACTGCCTTTTTCAATGGCGGATTTGGTGAGATGGTCACAAATCATTTGCGGGTTATCATAAAGCCCCAGTGCCTTATGGATATTTTGTTCACCCAAAACATCCCATACGCCATCACTCATCAGCGCGAATACGTCGCCTACTTGCAGTGCGCCTTCAGCAAAATCTATTTCTAAGTGTCTATCCAAACCTACGGCACGTTTTAGTACATGCCGCATATCGGGTCTGTCCCACACGTGGTCTGTGGTGAGTTGTTTTAATTTGCCGTCTCGCAGCAAATAAATACGTGTGTCTCCCACATGCGCAGAGTAGTAACGCTGACCACGCAACACTAATAGTGACAAAGTCGTCGCCATGCCCGCCATATCGCGGTTGGCATTGGCTTGGGCAATCAGCCAGCGGTTGGCAGCGGTCAATACTTTATCTAACGATGTTAATGGCTCCCAAGTATCAGGGGTGGCGTAGTAATCGGACGTCACTGTGCGCACGGTCAT
>Ga0209343_10001665_pt1 | contig 29664 bp, 24 predicted proteins | sample RifCSPlowO2_02_FD_184026 | JGI IMG/M metagenome (GOLD analysis project Ga0209343, IMG submission 184026) | Groundwater microbial communities from Rifle, Colorado - Rifle CSP2_plank lowO2_0.2 (SPAdes) (version 2) | ecosystem: Environmental > Aquatic > Deep subsurface > Groundwater | place... | reverse complement strand
GGCATGCAAAACCTGACCCGTAATGCCCAGCCGGGTGGCAATGCGCACTGGTTTGAAAATACAGGCTTCGGCGACCATGTCGGCGGCGTCTTCGGGCGCTAGCGTGGGCACGTTGTTGTACAGCCCAGTCGGCGCGATCATGGGGGTGCGCACCAATGGCATGTTGATGGTGGTAAAGGTCACACCCTGATCGGCAAACTCGCTCGATGCGCAGCGGGCCCAGGCTTCCAGAGCGGCCTTGGAAGCCACATAGGCGCTGAAACGCGGCGCGTTGGTGAGCACGCCGATGGAGCTGATATTGACCACATGACCTTTGTGTTTGGCCACCATACCCGGCAGCAGTCCCATGGTGACGCGCAGGCAGCCAAAATAATTGAGCTGCATGGTGCGCTCAAAGTCATGAAAACGGTCGTAGCTGGATTCAATGGCGCGGCGAATGGAGCGGCCTGCGTTGTTGATCAGGAAATCCACGCCGCCGTGGTCGTCAATCAACTGCTTGATAAACCGGTCGCAGTCCGCCATGTCGGCAATATCTGCCGGGTAGGCGATGAAACTGTAGCCCTTGGCTTTGGCCTCCTTGCAGGCTTCTTCGAGCTTGTCGACGTCACGACCGCAGATGACAGTAATGGCACCGGCCTCCGCAAATTTGTGGGCGGTCGCCAGGCCGATGCCCGATGAACCACCGGTGATCAGGACCACTTTGCCTGCCACCGTGCCGCGCAGGGTGTGGTCAATATGCAGAGCGGGGTCAAGATGACGCTCCCAGTAATCCCACAAGCGCCAGGCGTAATCCTTCAGGTTGGGGCAGGCCACCCCCGTGCCTTTGAGCGCCGCGAGCGTGTCGCGGCAGTCAAACCGCGTGGGGTAATTCACAAACGTGAGCATGTCCTCGGGCAGGCCCAGGTCTTTCATGATGGCCTGGCGCACCCGGCGCACCGGCGCCAGCGCCATCAGACCCTTGGTGACGCTGCGAGGAATGAACCCGAGCAGAGCCGCATTGATGAACAAATTCATCTTGGGCGCGTGCGCGGCGCGACTGAAAATGTCGAGCACGTCGCCCACGCGGTAGCCCACCGGATCCACCAGGTGGAAGCACTTTTTCGTGATTCCCTTTTGGTGGCTGATGGCGTCCAGTGCGTTCACCACAAAGTCCACCGGCACAATATTGATGCGTCCACCTTCCAGTCCGACCGACGGCATCCAGGGCGGCAGTACCTGGCGCATGCGCTGAATCAGCTTGAAGAAGTAGTAGGGTCCGTCAATCTTGTCCATCTCACCCGTACTGCTATCGCCCACCACCATGGCCGGCCGGTACACCGACCAGGGCTGCTTGCATTCATGGCGCACAATTTTTTCACTTTCATGCTTGGTCATGAAATAAGGATGCTCGTAGTTCTCGGCCTCCTCAAACATGTCCTCGCGGAACACGCCCTCGTACAACCCAGCCGCCGCGATCGAGCTCACATGGTGAAAGTGCCTGGCCGAAATGGCAGCAGCCAGTTCCACCGTGTTGCGGGTTCCCTCAATGTTGACGGCAATCTGGCTAGCTTCATCAGCCCCCAGGTCATAGACGGCAGCCAGATGGTAAAAATGGTCAATCTGGCCCTTGATTTGTTTGATGGCATCGGCAGAGACACCCAGCTTTCTGGCAGTCAGGTCGCCAAACACAGGCACCACCCGCGCGGCGCCGGCGCCCCAGTACTTGCGCAAACCCGCCACCTTGCCCTCACTCTCCTGACGAATCAAGAAGTGCACCACCGAGCCCTTGCGCTCAAGAAGTTTTTTGACGAGCCGCTTGCCAATGAACCCGGTGGCACCGGTAACAAAATACTGCATGAAAGCCTCCAATTAGAGAATATCTATTCTGGCTGAAACCGGACCAATGTCTATTCAGCATAAACCCGCGCCCGGCTAGGGTCCGCGCCCTAGAGAATTAGGAGGTACCACCTACACGACGATTCAACGAGCCTTTAAAGTGCAGCTCATGCACTCAATCCCACGAGTGCAACCCGGTTCAAACCATTCACACCCTATCTGGAGCGCCTCATGGTCACAAAACTGAAGAAAACTACCCCCCACAAGAAGACCGACACACGTCTGAAAGGATCAGTCAAAGATTCAGCCCAGCAAATCTGGCAGGCGGGTCTGGGCGCTTTCAACAAGGCCCAGGCCGAAGGCTCGAAGGCCTTTGAGGCCCTGGTCAAGGAAGGCGTGAGCTTGCAACGCAAGACACAATCGGTTGCCGAAGAAAAAATCTCGGAAGCCACCAGCAAGATGTCCACCATGGCAACCGATATTTCGTCCAAAGCCTCCGGCCAATGGGACAAGCTGGAAAGCATTTTTGAAGATCGCGTGGCCAAGGCGCTGAACAAGCTCGGCGTGCCCTCAGCCAAAGACGTCAATGCCCTGATCGCCCGCATCGATGAGCTCAACAAGAGCGTGCAAAAGCTCTCGGCCAAAAACCCGATGCCGAAAGCAGCTGCCAAGGCCGCGGTCAAAGTTGCGCCAAAGAAAACAGTCAAGCCTGCGGCCAAGTCGGCCGCCAAACCAGTCGTCAAAGCGACGCCCAAGGCGGTGGTCAAACGGGCGGCGCCAGCACGCAAAGTAGCCGTGATCGAAACGGCTGAACCTGCTGCAGCCCAAGCCTGATAACGGCGTGTCGTGAAGCCACTGAGACAGCTTGCGCGGCGAGGGCCGTGCAAGATGATTCCCCTGAAGGGCGCTTAGGCGCCCTTTTTTGCTTTTTTAGCCGTTGAGGAACAGACCGCCGTACGCGAAGCGAACCAAGCCCGTGCCCAACTCATCAGGTTACCGATCGTGCTGCATTGCAGCAAATCTTCATCACCCTCACCTCTACACTTTGAGCTTATGAAACTGAAAACATCTCGCCCGCCAAGAATTGCGCTGGCACTGGCGGGTGGCGGTCCGCTGGGTGCCATTTACGAGATCGGCGCCCTGTGTGCGCTGCAGGAGTCGCTCAACGGCATCGACTTCACCAAGTTGCAGCACTATGTTGGCGTGTCCGCTGGGGGCTTCATAGCCGCCGGTTTGGCCAATGGCATCACCCCCCATGAGCTGTGTGCGTCATTTATAGAGAATGACAGCGAGACCTCCGACAGGTCCGAAACGTTTGATCCGTCCTGGCTGCTGGAGCCCGCCTATGGCGAGTTTGTACGCCGCGGCATCATGCTGCCCGGTTTGCTGCTATCGGCCCTGTGGCATTTCACGGCAGGCAGGAAATCGTTCATCCGGGCACTGGAACGCCTGAGCCCCGGCCTGCCCACCGGCATTTTCTCCAATGAGCAAATCCATGTTGAGCTGGCCCGTATCTACGCGCGCGAGGGCCGCACCAACGACTTTCGCCAGCTCAAAACCCAGCTCACCCTGGTGGCCACCAATCTGGACAGCAGCGTAGCGGTGCCCTTTGGCCGCCCGGGCTGGGACCATGTGCCGATCTCCAAAGCGGTGCAGGCCAGCGCGGCGCTGCCGGGTCTGTTTCCCCCGGTGGAAATTGATGACAACTACTATGTTGACGGTGCCCTGAAAAAGACCATGCACGCCTCCGTTGCCCTGGCCAGCGGCGTTGACCTGATGTTGTGCCTGAACCCATTGGTGCCGTTTGATGCCACGGCACCGCAGGTCGCCAAGGTCATGCGGCGTGGCCTGCCCGCTGAAAAGCACCACATCCCGCGCATCATCGACGGCGGACTGCCCGCGGTGCTAAGCCAGACCTTCCGCTCCATGATTCATTCACGCCTGAGCCTGGGCATGAAGCACTACGAGCACCTCTACCCCAACACCGACATCATCCTGATTGAGCCCGACCACCGGGACCCGGAGATGTACCTGGCCAATACCTTCAGCTACTCCCAGCGCCGCAACCTGGCAGAGCACGCTTATCAGCAGACACGCCAGATGCTGCGCTCCAACAAAACCGGTCTGTCCGAGAAACTGTGGCGTCACGGCATCAGCCTGCACCACGAGTCACTGGACGACCCCAAGCGGCACCTGAGTGCGCCGGCCAAGCCCGCCAGCCAGGTGGGGCGCGCCATCGCGAACCTGCAGGAAATCATGGACGATCTGGGCCACGTCGTGCGATCGGCAGCGCATAAGAGCAGCCCCTCATGGTAAAAAAAGCGCCCCGGCGCACCGCCGAACGGATTCTGGAGGTCACGCTGGAGCTGTTCAACCGCTTTGGCGAGCCCAATGTATCCACCACCTTGATATCAGCCGAACTGGGCATCAGCCCGGGTAACCTGTACTACCACTACCCGGCCAAAGACGAACTCATCAACTCGCTGTTTGACCGTTACGAGCGCGCCTTGAACGAGTTGCTCAATGCCAGCGACGGCGTGCGCGACGTGGAAGACGCCTGGTTCTTCATGCACAGTCTGTTTGAGTTGATCTGGCAGTACCGGTTTTTATACCGCGACCTCAACGATTTGCTGAGCAAAAACCGGCGGCTCGAAACCCATTTCCAATCGGTCCTCAAGAACAAGACCCGCGCCGTCAAAGCCTTGCTGGACGGCATGAGCCGCACCGGCGCGGTGCGTATTGATTCGCGTGAGGTCGAAGCCACGGCCACCAGCATGGTGGTGGTGCTGACCTACTGGTTGAGTTTTGAATATGTGCGCGACCCGCGCCGGGCACTCGAGCCTGAAAACGCGCAAGCAGCACTGCTGCGCGGTGCGCACCACGTCTTGAATTTGCTGGTGCCCTATCTGGAGCCGAGTCAGCGCCTGCACCTGCTGCAACTGGTGGGCGCCTACAATAACAGCGAGAAATAGAAAAGCCGGTCACACCTGCCACAGGAGACAAAAATGGCCAAATGGACTGCTTTCCCCTTCGCGGGCGATTATGTTTTTACCGCTGCCAGCGTCAAAAAAAACTGGGAGCGGCTGCACTTGGGTGACGCCGAGCCACTGCCCAAAGACGCCAAAGTGCTGCAAGCCTGGGCGCTATTTCACAACGGTGAATTCCAGAAGGCCAGGGACATGGGCCTCAAAATCGGTGGCGCCGGTCTCACCGTTGCCCACAAGGCGGCGTGCATTTATGCGACCTACCTGGAACAACAAGAAAAAGCCCGTCTCGACCTCTATATGGACGTTGCCCGACGCGCCAGTGCGCAAGCCGCGGAAGACCCAAGCAACTTCAACGCCCTGTACTGGCAAGCTTATGCACTGGGCCGCTACAGTCAAGGCATCAGCGTGGCCAAAGCGCTAGCCCAGGGACTGGGCAGCAAGGTGAAAAAAGAGCTGGAAAACGTGATCGAAATCGAGCCCAAACACGCCGATGCCCACATCGCACTGGGCTCGTTTCACGCGGAGGTGATCGACAAGGTGGGTTCGCTGATTGGTGGCATGACCTACGGCGCCAAAAAAGACATCGGCCTGCGGCTGTTCCAGGAGGCCCTCAAGCTGAATTTTCAATCCGCCATTGGCATGATCGAATACGCCAACGCCATGCTCATGCTCGATGGCGACAAAATGATGAAGGAAGCGACCCGCCTGTACCAGCAAGCCGCTGCCGCCAAGCCCATGGATGCAATGGAACGGCTGGATGTGGAAATGGCAAGGGTTGAACTGGACGAAGATTAGATTCTTGTCGTTTTGGCCACTAGCCCTTATAAAATGGTCGTACGTAGCTATTAAAATAATAGCTACGAAGCCTATTCATTCCATGGCAGCATCAAGGTCAGCAGGGTCAACTTGGCAAATTCCGGCTCAAACTGGTCGATGATTTTCTGTGGATCGGGGCACAGCGTTGAGTCGCTGATGACGCCAAACTGCACGCCCCCGCCGTAACTCAAGATCGAGACGCCCAATCCCACCGTACCCGACTGCGGTACCCAAACCAGGTTTTGCTCCAGCGTGGCGCCGAGAAACTTGAGCTTCTCGCGCGGACCCGGCACGTTGGTCATGACGGCGGTGGTTTTTTTGGAAAACAGGGTCAACAGCGCGTCTTGCGCCGGCTTCATCAACACCCCCGCCACCGCCAACAGTGCAAACGCCAGCAGCGGCTGCATGCTGCCTTTCATCTCACCCATGCGCGCGCGCACCGCGAACACGCGCTCGATCGGGTTCTCTATCCCGATGGGCAGAACCACCGGTGCCAAGCCAAAGCGATTGCCCAGTTGGTAGGCTTCTTCGATCGGGCGCAGGTTCACCGGCACCATGGCACGGATCTCCTTGCCTGCAACGTCATCGCCGAAGGACTTGAGGTAGCCACCCAGAGCGCCGGCCACGCAGCTCAACAGCACATCGTTGATGGAGCAGTTCAACGCACGCCCGACCGCCTTGACGTCGTCCAGCGGGATCGGTTGGCACCAGGCCACGTGTTTACGCGTGCCGGGGGTACCCTTGAGGCGCGTCGGCGAGTCGTCGGGCATGAGCGCCAGCGCGGCCGCATCCCGAACCACGTGATACGCCATTTTGGCCAGATCCAGCGACCCGGCCAAACCCTTCTCCAGGCCCTGCTCAAGGCCCTTTTGCGGATCGATCAAGGTCTCCAGGGCGTTGACGGCGCCATCCCCCACCGCGTCAAGTGCTTTGACCGCCACCTCCGTGAACGGCCGGATCAGCGTATCTGCAATCCAGTCGTCCGTGCCCTCCTGCCCATTACCCTGCGCAGGCTCGGTCCCGCTGCGAGGGGGTGCAGAACCGCCATCGACCATGGACTGGGTCACCGCAATCAGCGCCAGGCCATCGGCAATGCAATGATGCAGGCGCGCCATCAAGGCCGAACCGCCCTGGTAATGCTCAACCAGGCGGAACTCCCACAAGGGGTGGTTCATGTCGAGCGATTGCATGGCAAGCTCGGCCAGGCGCTCCTGCAATGCCGTTTGCTCCCCGCCTTTGGCCGTCACAGGCAAGGTCTCGCGCACCACATGGCGCTCGATCCGGAAGTCCGTATCGGTCACCCAACTGGCACCGCTTGCATCCTGCTGCACCCGCTGACCAAAGCGCGGGTATTGCAGCAAGCGCTCCTCAATGCGCTGGCACACAGCCGGGTAGCTAACACCTGGCTTGATGATCCACACCCCCACGATCATCATCAAATTGCTGGGCGAATCCATGCGCAACCAGGCCGTATCGACCTTGCTCATGCGCTCCTGTGTCGGCCCGGCTGGCTGAGCTTTGTCCTCGGATACCTTCATTTTTTCCCGTGTGCCCGCTACCGGGCGTGTGGTCTTGGTGGCGACTTTTCTGGCAACGATTCGGGTAACCATAAACACTCCTGACGGGGCAAACCAAAAACATGACGACAGTTCCTGGGGAACACCCCCTATTCTGTCGGCAAGACCCACACTAAGATACGCCGCGATGACCCCAAACCTGTGGGTTTTTGACTTTATCTGGAGAAAACCATGTCTGACCTGAAAACAAAATTCGAAACTGCCCTTGCCGATTCAAAAAACCTGAGCGAACGCCCGGATAACGCCACGCTACTCAAAATTTATGGCCTTTACAAGCAAGCCAGTGTTGGCGACAACAACGACAAGAAGCCCGGCTTCAGCGACATGGTGGGGCGCGCCAAATGGGAGGCTTGGAATAGCCTCAAAGGCACCAGCAGCAACGATGCCATGCAGCAATACATTGACCTGATTGAATCCCTGAGCTGAATCACCCGCAGCAGCCGCTCGCCAGCGGCGCTCTGCTCACCGCAAGATGCTGGCGACTGGGCCCTGCTCACTTGCCTTTGGTGACCTGGGGTTTCGCATGCGCCCGGAGCTTGGGCTTGGGCGTGAGCAGGTCATCCAGATTTTTTATGATTTCACTCTCGATCCGGGCCTTGAACGCACCCACCAGAAAACCGAGTTTGGCCTGGAGTTCAAACTTGTCCTTGGTCACCGACAAGGTGCCGTGAACACCTGAGCGTCTAAACGACACTTCATCAACTGTCTTGCCTTCTTCGTAAATGCAGTGCATGCCAAGCTCTTCTTCGGCATGTTCGGCCCATTTGAAGGCCACTTTGCGCGCATCAGGCAGTCCAAGCGAGTGTTGACGCAAGATATGAAGATCAGCCACTGAGGTGCTCCGTTGTTGTTTGCTTCAGGACCTGGGTCCGCTGCGCCGCCGGCATTTTTGCCAACTGCCGCACTGCATCATAAAACCGTTGCCAGTCGCGACCCTGGCGCTCAAACAAAGCCTCAAATGCCGGCACCAGTTCGTCATACGCCGCCTGTGCGGCAAACGCCGCGTTGTTGGCGCCCGCGACCCAGGCGTCATAGCCCGCATAATCTCCCCAGCTACTTCTGAGCCGGGCGTAGTCATCGCGAAAATCCTGCATTGCTTCTTTTTTCATAGCTATCTGCGCTTGACTGACGGGGGCTAATGGCTGATTTAGCTTATAAATTTCAGCCAGCCGGGTGCGCGTTGCCCGCGACAGCGCCCGCATCTGCCTGCGCCGGGCATCAAACTCTGCATATTCTTTGCGGGCCAATGCCGAGCCATGCACCGAGAGCCAACGCTCCCCACCCAGGCGTTCAACCGCCGTGGCAAAAGACTCATTGAACAGGGTGTCGTCTTTGACATACAGCACCTGATGTGCCAACTCATGAAAAATCATGCGCGCCAACTCACCTTCCGGGTAACGGATGAAGGTATTGAGCAGCGGGTCGCCACCGGCCCAGTTCAGCCAACCCAAGGTCGAGTAGGCCGGTACGCCATACACACTGGCTTCCAGCCCTTCGCGCTGCAGCGCAAGCGCCTCGGCACGCGCCTCGGCCTCGTTGAAATAACCTCGGTAACCGACACAGCCCGCCACCGGGAAACACCAGGTTTTGAGCGTCAATGAAAACGCAGGCGCCGCCACCACGTTCCACACCACGGAGCGGCGCCGCAAGTCGGCATAGCGATGGTAGCTGGCGTTGTCAGGCAGTTGCAGCTCGGTCACGGCAAAGCGACGAATGCGCTCGGCCAGCATCAGGCGCTGCTTCAAGGCCGGCGCAACGCTCTCATCAGCCAGCCACTTCGCAATCGGTTGGGCCGCCTTCATCATTTGCAGATGGCCGCCAACGGATTGCAGGTAGTAGCCCGTATCGGCGCAGCTGACCAGCCACGGAATGAAGATCAGAAGGACGACGGTTCGGAGGGTATGCATCAGAAAAACAGTTTACGATATGCCACCATGCTCTACAAATTCAAATCCAAAAATACCGGTGACGTCATCATGTTGCAGCCCAACGGACGACGCGTGCTGCAGATCATCGGCAAAGATGTGCCTGAAGACATCGACACCACGGGTGAAAAGGGCATCATCCTGCCAGAGCAGATGCCTGCGGCCATTGCCGCACTGGAAGCGGCCATTGCCAGGGAAGAAGCGGATCAGAAAGCCGCGCTGGCGGAGGCACTGGCCCGCCAGGAACCTGCGCCCCACTTTGAATCGGTCTCCCTGCGCCAGCGGGCGCAGCCCTTTATTGAGATGCTCAAGCGCTGCCAGGAAGATGGCAGCGAGGTTGTCTGGGGCGTTTAACAGGCGCCAGCGCCGCCTGCTGACGCCGCGGCTTGACGCCTAACGGTAGCTGCGGGCGTCCTCAATCACCTTGCCATCGTTGGGCAGGCTGCCCGGCAGCAAGATCTCGACTGCGCCGCGCAGCTTGGTGACCTCCCGAATGGCCTCGCCTATCTTGGCGGCCAGCGCATCCGGACCACTGCACGCCGTCTCTATCTTGAGCGTCATGACATCGTTAGCCATCTCACCGGTCACCACCAGCCGGGCGCGCGTTACTTCAGGAAAGCGTTTGATGATGTCGGCGACCTGGCCCGGGTGCACAAACATGCCGCGGATTTTGGTCGTCTGGTCAGCCCGCCCCAGCCAGCCCTTGATGCGCGTGTTGGTGCGCCCGGTCGGACAAGAGCCACTCAACACCGCCGACAAGTCGCCGGTGCCAAAGCGAATGAGCGGATAGTCCGGGTTCAATGTCGTGACCACCACTTCACCCACTTCACCGTCCTGCACCGGGTCACCGGTGCCGGGCCGCACGATCTCGACAATCACATTTTCATCCAGGACCAGTCCCTCTCTGGCCGGAGTCTCATAGGCGATCGAGCCCAGATCAGCGGTTGCATAACACTGATAACCTGCAATGCCGCGCTCGGCAAACCAGTCCCGCAGGGATGGCGGAAAGGCCTCACCGCCAAACATGGCTTTCTTGACGCTCGGCAGTGCCACACCCATCTCATGCGCCTTGTCGACAATGATTTTCAGAAAGCTCGGTGTACCAATATAGCCCGCCGGCTGCAGCTCGCGCATGGCTTGCACTTGCTGCTCTGTCTGGCCGGTACCGCCCGGGAAAACGGTGCAACCGAGCGCGTGGGCACCGGACTCCATCATGGAGCCAGCGGGCACAAAGTGGTAGCTGAAGCTGTTGTGAATCAGTTCACGTGGACGAAAACCCGCCGCAAACATGGCGCGCGCCATGCGCCAATAGTCTTTGGCCGCTCCTTCCGGCTCATAAATAGGGCCCGGGCTGGCAAACACGCGCGGCATCCGCTCGCCAAAGCCGATCGCGCTGAAGCCGCCAAACACATTGCCGCCGCTGCTGGCCCGGCTGGCCTGCTGGCGCTCCAGCAATTCATGCTTGCGCGTAACGGGCAGCGACGCCAAGGCCGCCCGACTGGTCACCGTGGCCGGGTTGACGTGCTGCAAAATCTGATGAAAGGCGGCCGATGAATCTCTGGCATGGGCCACCTGAGCCGGCAATGCCGTCATCAGGGCAGTTTCACGCGCCGTGTGGTCGCGCGTTTCCAACGCATCGTAATGTTCAATCATGTTTCTTCCTGTAAGGCCCCGACCGCAACTGGGTCGACGCACGGCAGTCATCGTTTTCAGGCCAGCCAGCGCTTGCGCCGCTTGTAACTCTTCACGTCCTTGAAGCTCTTGCGCTCGCCCCCGCCCACGCCCAGGTAGAACTCCTTGACGTCTTCGTTGTTGGCGAGATCGCTGGCCACACCGTCCATCACCACCCGGCCGGACTCCATGATGTAGCCGTAGTCGGCGTATCTCAGGGCCATGTTGGTGTTTTGCTCGGCGAGCAAGAAAGTGACTTTTTCTCGTCTGTTGAGGTCTTTCACAATCTCGAACACTTCTTCCACGATCTGCGGCGCCAGTCCCATGGACGGTTCATCGAGCAACACCATGCTGGGGTTGGCCATCAGGGCGCGGCCAATGGCGCACATCTGCTGCTCGCCACCCGAGGTGTAGGCCGCCTGGCTGGTACGACGCGTCTTCAGGCGCGGAAAGTAGGTGTAGACCTTGTCCAGATTGCGCGCGACCTCAGCCTTGTCCTTGCGGGTGTAGCTGCCGGTCAGCAGATTTTCTTCGATCGTCAGGTGCGCAAAACAATGCCGCCCCTCCATCACCTGCACCACGCCGCGCTGCACCAGGTCAGACGGTGAAAGATTCTCGATGCGCTCGCCGCGCAGTTCAATCGACCCCTTGGTCACTTCGCCACGCTCACCGCGCAGCAGGTTGGAAATGGCACGCAAGGTGGTGGTCTTGCCCGCGCCGTTGCCGCCCAGAATGGCCACGATTTTTCCTTCCGGCACGTTGAGCGAAACGCCCTTGAGCACCAGAATGACGTGGTTGTAAATGACCTCGATGCCATTGACGTTGAGAACGATTTTTTTGGAGTCCATGGATTTCTTTGCCTTCATCAATCGAAAGCCTTGCGCGCAGGGCTTTCGGCTGGGATGTCATTGCGGATCAGATCCGCAATGACAGTTCACATCAAGACTGGCAGTCGGCAGGCGTGCGCGCTGTCAGCTTGTGATCCTCGGCGTACTTTGCGGCCGTCTTTTTGACCAATGGCTTGAGCACCTGCTCATCGGCCTGCAGCCAGTCGGAGCTGAAGTTCCACTTCTTGCCATCCCAGGTATGCACACGGGCCCAGTTGGAACCCATGTGATCGGCGCACGAGGTGCTGACCGGGCGCATCACGCCCGCAAAACCGAGCGCGTCGAGTTTCTTCTGATCGAGCGCCAGGTTTTCATAGCCCCACCGCGCCTGCTCACCGGTGACCCACTTGCCCTTGCCGAAGCGCTCTTGCGCCCGACGCACGCCTTCGACCGCCAGCATGGCACTCATGGCGCCACGCATGTACAACACCTGACCCACTTCCTCTTTGGGTCCGGTGCCCTGACCCTTGTCATGCACCATGGCCAGTATGTCCTTGACCACCTTGGAGTTCGGTTCTGCCCCGTGTTGCATCGTCGCTGCGTTGTAGCCTTTGGCGCCCTCGCCCACGTCTTTCACATCGGGCTCAGCACCCGACCACCAGACGCCATACATCTTGTCACGCGGGTAGCCCGTGGCTTGGGCTTCTTTGAGTGCGGTGGAGTTCATCACGCCCCAACCCCACAGCAGCACGTAGTCGGGCTTGGCCTGGCGAATTTGCAGCCAGGTTGCCTTTTGGTCTACGCCGGGGTGTGCAACGGGCAGCAACTGCAGGTTAAAACCATGCATGGCGGCGCGTTCCTGCAACAAGGAAATAGGCTCTTTGCCATAAGGCGAGTCGTGATAAACGAGCGTGATTTTCTTGCCCTTGAGCTTGTCCAAACCACCTTCCTTCTTGGCGATGGTTTGCACCAGGACGTCGGCCGCGAGCCAATAGGTCCCCACCAACGGGAAGTTCCACTTGAAGATGGTTCCGTCCTGGCTTTCGCTGCGGCCGTAGCCAGCGGTGATCAGGGGAATCTTGTCGCCCGGGGCCTTCTCGGTCAGGGCAAACGTGATGCCGGTGGAAAGGGGCTGAAACACCGTGGCACCGCCATGCTTGCCCTTGAGGCGCTCATAGCATTCAACGCCGCGTGCAGTGTCGTAAGCGGTTTCACATTCTTCGTAAATAATCTTGACGCCATTGATGCCGCCCTTGGCATTGACCAGCTTGAGGTAGTCGGAATACCCATTGGCCCATGGCACGCCGTTGGGGGCATAGGCGCCGGTGCGATACGGCAGACCCGGGAAGAACTGTTCCTTGGCCTGGGCGAAGGCCCCGGCGCTTGCTGCAGCAATCACGCTGGCCAAAACAATATTGCGAATTTTCATGAAAGTCTCCTTCTAGTTTGGCACTCGCATGCCTTTTGGTTAACAAACAAAACACCCTCTAAATCGATCAACTCAGTGCGGGAACGGCCACAGCCGCAACTTCTGCTTGCCCGTGGACCACAATTTGGCCAGTCCGTGCGGCTCCACGATCAGGAACCAGACAATCAAGCTGCCAAAAATAATCAACTCGGCGTGCGAGATACCGGCGGTTGAGACTTCAATCCCCACCAGTTGCCCGAGCACGGGCAAAAACTGATTCAGAAAAATCGGCAAAATCACAATGAACCCGGCGCCAAAGAAAGCACCCATGATGGAGCCCATGCCGCCAATGATGACCATGAACAGCAGCTTGAACGACAAGTCAACCGAAAATGCCGCGGGCTCCCAAGACGCCAGGTAGATAAAGCCCCACAAAGCACCCGCCACTCCCACAATAAACGAGCTCACGGCAAAGGCGGTGAGCTTGGCATACATGGGCCGAATGCCAATCACGCTTGCTGCCACATCCATGTCCCGAATCGCCATCCATTCGCGGCCGATAGCGCCGCGCACCAGGTTCTTGGACAGCAGTGCCAGCACTGCCAGAATCGACAGACACAGCAGATACTTGGACATCGGGCTTTCAATGGGTATGCCAAACACCTGCAAGCCCGACACCGACACCGAACCCGATGGGGCATCATGGGTAAACCACTTGATGCGCAGAAACATCCAGTCGCTGAAAAACTGCGCCGCCAGCGTCGCGACCGCCAGATAGAGCCCCTTGACGCGCAGACTGGGCAGTCCGAACAAAATGCCAAACGCACTGGCGCACAGCCCACCCAGAACCAGCGCCAGCAGCAGCGGCATACCCGGCACGCGCACAAAGAAATTGAAGGCCGCATAAGCGCCGACAGCCATGAACGCACCCGAACCCAAGGAAATTTGCCCGCAGTACCCGACCAGAATATTCACCCCCAGGGCGGCCAGCGACATGATCAAAAACGGGATCAGGATGGCCCGAAACATATAGCCGCTGCTTAACATGGGTACAAGCACAAAAGCGGCCGCAATGATCAGCAACATGGCCCAGCGGTCTTGCGCAATCGGAAATATCTGCTGATCAGCGCGATAAGTGGTTTTGAACTGGCCGTTTTCTCTGTAAAACATAATGCTTCTTTTCTTGTGTGCCGTTACACGCGGTCAATGATCTTTTCGCCAAACAGCCCTTGCGGCCGGAACAGCAGAAACACCAGGGCCAGCACGTAGGCAAACCAGATTTCGATGCCACCCCCCACATACGGCCCTAAAAACACCTCGGACATTTTTTCACCGACGCCAATGATGAGCCCGCCAATGATGGCACCGGGCACCGAGGTCAAGCCACCCAAAATCACCACCGGCAAAGCGCGCAGCGCGACCGTGGTCAGTGAGAACTGCACGCCCATCTTGCTGCCCCAGATCATGCCGGCCACCAGCGCCACCACGCCCGCAACGCACCAGACAATGAACCAGATGCGATTCAGGGGAATGCCAATGCTTTGTGCTGCCTGGTGATCGTCTGCGACGGCGCGCAAAGCCCGGCCGGTACTGGTCTTCTGGAAAAAAATGCTGAGCAAAGTCACCAGCACAGCGGCAATCAGGGCGGCGTACAGGTCTTCTTTGTTCAGCAGAATTCCACCTTCAAATGTGCTCTCGAACGCGATGATGGGATCCTTGGGCATACCGATGTCGATTTTGTAAATGTCGCTGCCAAAGAGGGTTTGCCCAATGCCGTCAAGAAAATAGCCGATGCCCAAAGTGGCCATCAGCAGCGTGGTGCCCTCCTGGTTGACCAGATAGCGCAACACCAGCCGCTCAATCAGCCAGGCCACCACAAACATCACCAGGCCTGCCACCACAAAAGCGCCAATATTGGCAACAATTGGATTGGCGATACCGGTCCAGATCGGTATCCATTCAGAAAAGCGTGCCATCGTGAGCGCTGCGAACAGCACCATGGCGCCCTGGGCAAAGTTGAAGACGCCCGAAGCCTTGTAGATCAGTACAAAGCCAAGCGCCACCAGCGAATACAACATGCCGGCCATCAGGCCGCCGAGCAGGGTTTCAAGAAAAAATGCCATGATTAATGTCCCGTTCCAAGATAGGCGCTGATCACTTCTTCGTTGTTGCGCACTTCATCGGGCGTGCCGTCGCCGATCTTCATGCCGTAATCAAGCACCACCACGCGGTCTGAAATATCCATCACCACCCCCATGTCATGCTCAATCAGCACCACCGTGGTGCCAAATTCCTGATTGACGTCGAGCACAAAGCGACACATGTCCTGCTTTTCTTCCACATTCATGCCGGCCATCGGCTCGTCGAGCAGCAGCACCTGCGGCTCCATCGCCAGCGCCCGGCCCAGGTCGACGCGTTTTTGCAGGCCGTAAGGCAACTGCCCGACCGGCGTTTTGCGATGCGCCTGGATTTCAAGAAAATCGATGATGTGTTCGACAAATTCGCGGTGCTGTTCTTCCTCGCGCTGGGCCGGGCCGATGCGCAATGCCTGCAAAAACAGATTGCTCTTGATCCGCAGGTTGCGCCCGGTCATGATGTTGTCAATCACGCTCATGCCCTTGAACAAGGCCAGGTTTTGAAAGGTGCGCGCGATACCCATCACGGCAACCGCGTGGCTGTCCATGTGGCTGAAGGTTTTGCCGCGAAAACTGATGGAGCCCTGCTGCGGCGTGTACACGCCATTGATGCAATTAAGCATCGAGCTCTTGCCCGCGCCATTGGGGCCGATGATGGCGCGCACCTCGTGCTCGCGCACATCAAATGAAATGTCAGTCAGCGCCTTGACGCCGCCGAAACCAAGAGAAATATTCTTGACGTCAAGAATGACATCACCGATATGCTTGTTTGCCCCCACGCTTTTCACTCCGTGTAATTCGCTGCCCCCCGCGGGGGTTCTCACGCCTTGAGACGGCCCTGCGCCGCTCGTGCTACTCATGCTGCCGCCTTGACGGGTGTAAATGTCTTCGCATCTTCAATTTTCAGCGTCGCGCTGATGCTGCCGGTGCGCCCATCCTCAAACTTGACCTGGGTTTCGATGAACTGCGATGTTTTGCCGCCATACAAGGCATCCACCAGCACATCGTATTTTTCGGCAATAAAGCCGCGCCGGACCTTGTTGGTGCGGGTCAATTCGCCGTCGTCGGCATCGAGCTCCTTGTGCAGCACCAGGAAGCGGCTGACCTGCGAGCCCGCCAGCAGTGTGTCCACGCTCAGGTCGGCATTGACCTTTTCAACACACTCCTTGATGAGCTGATAGACCTCGGGTTTTTGCGCCAGATCGGTGTAACCGGCATACGGCAGGTTGCGCCGCTCGGCCCAGTTGCCCACCGCGTCAACATCGATGTTGATCATGACGCAGACCTTCTCGCGCCCGTCCCCGTAGGCCACCACTTCCTTGATGTGCGGGAAGAACTTGAGCTTGTTCTCCACATACTTGGGGGCGAACATGGCGCCGTCATTGGCCCCCCCCTTGATGCGGCCCACGTCTTTGACGCGATCGATGATCTTGAGATGGCCATGGGCATCCAGAAAACCGGCGTCGCTGGTGTGGTACCAGCCGTCCGGCGTCAACACCTCGGCAGTGGCTTCAGGATTCTTGAAATAGCCCTTGAGCAAGCCCGGCGACTTGACCAGAATTTCACCGTTGTCAGCCACCTTGATTTCGACCCCGGAACAGGGCACACCCACGGTGTCGGCGCGCGCTTCGTTATCGGGCTGCAGGCAGACAAACACAGCCGTCTCGGTGGAGCCGTAAAGCTGTTTGAGATTGATGCCAATGGAGCGATAAAAACTGAACAAATCCGGACCGATGGCCTCGCCCGCGGTGTAAGCCACCCGTACCCGGCTCATGCCCAGGTTGTTTCGCAGTGGCCCATACACCATGAAGTTGCCCAAGGCGTACAACACCCGATCCGCCAGCGCCACCGGCTTGCCATCCATCAGCGTCGGGCCGACCCTTTTTGCCACGCTCATGAAGAATTGAAACATGTTGCGTTTGAGCGTGCCGGCATCTTCCATGCGGATCATCACGCTGGTCAGCAAGCCTTCAAACACCCGCGGCGGTGCAAAGTAATAGGTGGGGCCAACCTCCTTCAGGTCGATCGTGACGGTGGCCGCCGACTCCGGGCAATTCACCACATAGCCGCAGGCCAGCCACTGCGCGTAGCTGAAAATATTTTGCCCAATCCAGGCTGGCGGCAAATAGGCCAGCACTTCCTCGGAATGGGTCAGCTTGTCAAAGTCAGCCCCGGCCTTGGCCCGGTTCAACAGCGAGTTATGGGTGTGCACCACACCTTTGGGGTTGCCGGTGGTACCCGAGGTGAAAAACATGGCCGCCACATCATCGGGCTTGATCCGGCTCACCTCGGATTGCAGGAATTCTTGGTGCTGGGCGGCAAACGCCTTGCCTGCGGCCAGCAAATCATCGACCGCCATCAGTCCCGGCTCGTCGTAGTTACGCAGGCCACGCGGATCGTCAAAGTAGATATTTGAAAGTTGCGGGCACTGCTCGCGGATTTCCAGCAGTTTGTCGACCTGTTCCTGGTCTTCGGCAAAGGCAAAACGCACGTCAGCATTGTTGATGGGGAACACACACTCGGGCGCGGCGGCGTCCTGATAGAGCGGAATGGGAACGGCCCCCAGGGACTGCACGGCCAGCATGGTGGCGTACAAACGCGGTCGATTGGCGCCAATCACAATCATGTGTTCGTCGCGGCGCAACCCCGCTTGATGCAGGCCACAAGCAAGCTGCTCCACCAGCACGGCCAGATCAGCCCAGGACAGGGCTTGCCAAATGCCATACTCTTTTTCACGCATGGCCGTCTCGGTCGGACGCTGGGCGGCGTGATTCAACAGAAGTCGAGGAAAAGTGGTCTGCATCCCGATACCTTGTCTTAAGTTCAATAAATTTGCGGGACAGATCTTCAGCTCTGTCCTCAACCAACCGGACACCTTGTGGGTCAGATCTTCAGCTCTGCCCCAACTGAGCATTCCGACTTGGCCATCGGCCGTCGGCTTGCTGGAATGAGGCGAATAGTAAACATTCATTTGACGTCAAGTTGTCATTTGAACGACAATTCAGGTTTTTCTCGATAGGTGTTTTCCCTGCGCGTCTCAGTCACCACGGCGCGTGCTTGGCACTCCTTTTCTTTCTTTGCTTTATGAGCTCCGATGTTTCTCTCCACCAGCGCCGCCGGCCGCTGACCGCGGCCGAACTCGACACGATTCCATGGCTGGACCGGCTCTCGCCTGCGGAGTACGAACGGGCGGTGGACGACCTGAGAATCAGCGATGCCGTCGCTGGCGAGTACGTTTGCCGCACGGGTCGCCCGGTCACCTACTGGTTTGGCGTGGTCGACGGCTTGCTCAAGATGAGCAGCGACAACGCCGAGGGCCAGACCATGACCTTCACCGGCGTGCCGCCCGGTGGCTGGTTTGGCGAAGGCACGGCGTTGAAACGCGAAAGCTACCGCTACAACATCCAGGCCCTGCGCAAAAGCCGGGTGGCCGGGCTGCACGTGGACACCTTCCATTGGCTGCTGGACCACTCGATCGGCTTCAACCGCTTTGTCATGAACCAGCTCAACGAGCGGCTTGGCCAGTTCATCGCCGCGCGCGAGATTGACCGCATGAACAACCCCGACATCCGGGTGGCACGCAGTCTGGCCGCGCTGTTCAACCCGGTGCTGTACCCCGGCGTCGGCGAGGTGCTGCGCATCACGCAGCAGGAGCTGGCCTACCTGGTGGGCCTGTCGCGCCAGCGCGTGAATGAAGCCCTGACCGCGCTGGCCGAGCAAGGCGTGATTCGCGTCGAATATGGCGGCCTGCGCGTGTTAAGTCTGGTCGCACTGCGCTCCCAGATATTTTTATAAGAAAAAAGCCTCTAGCCCACGTAAAATAAGCATATACAGCTACTATATTTATAGCACATGACAGACTCAAAATCCCCCCCCTTGTTTCGCCGCGCGGCGCCTCCCACGGCTCGCGCACCCATTCCAGCAGGCCAGACCAACACCGCCGCCGTGGGCCCCAACGGAACCTTGCGCCTGAACAAACGCATGGCCGAGCTCGGCCTGGCATCACGCCGCGAAGCCGATGACTGGATTGCCAAGGGCTGGGTCAAGGTCAACGGGGCGGTGGCGACCATGGGCATGCAGGTGCAGCCCGATGTGCGCATTGAGATCGACAAGCAGGCCCAGGGCCAGCAAGCCAAGCAAGTGACGGTGCTGGTGCACAAGCCGATCGGCCTCGTCAGCGGCCAGGCTGAAGACGGCCATTTGCCCGCCATCACCCTGGTGCAGCCGCAGAACCGCTGGGCGCAAGACAACGCCCGTTTTTTCTTCCACCCCAGCCAGCTCAAAAGCCTGGTGCCCGCCGGGCGCCTTGACATTGACTCGACCGGGCTGCTGGTGCTGACGCAAGACGGCCGCGTGGCGCGCCAATTGATTGGCGAAGACGCCGTCATGGAAAAGGAATACCTGGTGCGGGTGGTTTACAACGCTGATCAAGGCGCGTCCAGCAGCACCGGCCAGCTCAGCCGCATTGACGATGACGACCCCGTCAGCACCGACGTGCAGTCGGTCTTTCCGCGCGAAAAACTCGCCTTGCTGCGCCACGGCCTGAGCCTGGACGGACAGGCGCTTCAACCGGCCAAGGTGGACTGGCAAAACCCCGAGCAGCTGCGCTTTGTCTTGACTGAGGGCAAGAAACGCCAGATTCGCCGCATGTGCGAGCTGGTCGGTCTGAAAGTGGTTGGCCTCAAGCGTGTACGCATTGGCAAGGTGATGCTGGGCAATCTGCCGCTGGGCCAGTGGCGCTACCTGGCCCCGCATGAGAAATTCTAGACATTGTGGGACAGACCAAAGCTACACGGAGTGAGCGTGCTCTGTCCTCAACTGATCGTCGGAGGTAGGAAGTTGCACCATGGCCAAGCCGCCGTCCAAAAAACCCCCTAAACACCTGCACAGCTCGGACCTGCGGGGTGTGGCGCAATTGGCGACACAGGCCACGGCTGGCGTCGCCCGCATCGCCGAAGGGGTACACCAATCGGTCTGGAGCAGCCTGGGCGTCCCCGGTGGCAAGGCGCCTGGGCAAACCCGCGGCATCACCGGCCTGGTCTACAAGAGTGTGCACGGCGTGACCCGGTTGCTCGGCAAAGGCGTGGACACCTTGCTGGCCCGGTTGCAGCCTGCGCTGGACGCAGCACAAGCTGCCCCAGCCGGTAGCCCCCAGCGCGCGGCGGTGCTGGCGGCACTCAATGGCGTGATGGGGGATCACCTGCTTGAAAGCCACAACCCGCTCGCCACCCCCATGACCCTGCGCTACCAGGGCGAGGCGCTGAACTGGCAGGCCCTGGCGCCCATACCGGACGCCACCGGCAAGGTCCTGCTGCTGATTCACGGGCTTTGCATGAATGACTTGCAGTGGCACACGCAACAGAACGGGCAGGTGGTGGACCATGGCCGGGCGCTGGCCGCCACGCTGGGCTACACCCCGGTTTATCTGCGCTACAACACCGGTCTGCACACCTCGCAAAACGGACATGAATTGTCAAACCAGCTGGAACAACTGCTGACGCATTGGCCAACACCGATCAAGGAAATCACCGTGCTGGCCCACAGCATGGGCGGCCTGCTGATCCGCAGTGCGTTCTACTACGCCAGGCAGGATGGTTTGCGTTGGCCCGGTCGTCTGAAAAACATCGTGTTTCTGGGTACGCCGCACCATGGCGCGCCGCTGGAGCGGGCCGGCAACTGGGTGGATGTGGTCCTGGCCAGTACGCCCTACAGCGCGCCCTTGGCCAAGCTCGGCCAGTTGCGCAGCGCTGGCATCACCGATCTGCGCTACGGCTTTGTGCTCGACCGTGACTGGCAGGGTCACGACCGCTTTCAACGCAAACCCGATGCCCGTCAGCCGCTTCCCCTGCCGGCCGGTGTGGCCTGCTGCGCGGTGGCCGCCACCACGGCCGCCAGGCGCAGCACCCTGGCGGATCGCCTGATTGGCGACGGCCTGGTGCCCCTGCACAGTGCGCTGGGGCAGCACGATGAGCCACCAAGAAACCTGGTGTTCGCCAAAACGTCGCAGTGGATTGCCTACCGTACCAGCCACATGGGCTTGTTAAGCAGTCCCGAGGTGACTCAAAAGATAGTGCAGTGGTTGACGCCAGCGTCGGCACCAGGCCGAGCCGAAGCTAGCCGCCCGCTTACGCCGCCCGCGGCTGCGCCACCTCGCGCATGATCGCGCTGACGTCCCGGCCGACACCGCGATAGCCGGTAAAGCGGCCCGACGCATCAAACATCGGCTCCCCGCTGACCTGAAAGTACTGGCGCTCGCCCGCGTCATCGATCCGGCTGAAGACGAAATCGAGAAACGGCCGGCGCGCCGCCACATTCGCCTTGAGAACCGCGCGCTCCGCCTCATTCCAGCGCAAGGCCTGCTCCTGTTTGATTTCTCCCAGCAGGCTTTCCATCGATATGCCCAGCATGTCCAGCACCGGGCCATACACCTTGGTGAATTGCCCCTGCGCGTCCTGCTCCCAGTACCAGTCCGATGCCAGTTCCGTCAGGCGGCGAAAGCGGGCTTCACTTTCAGTCAATTCAGCAGTCCGCTCTAGCACCGTTTGCTCCAGCATCTGGTTGTAGTTTTGAAGTTTTTTGTACAACAAGCGTACTTCCAGCATGTTGTGAATACGTGTCTTGACTTCGACCAGATCAAACGGTTTCGCCACAAAATCTTTCGCACCCGAGGCCAGCGCCCGCAGCTTGTGACCCGGCTGCGCCGTGACCACAAGAATCGGCACATAACCATCCGGGTCAATTTCCTTCAGGCCTTCCATGACCTGAAAACCGTCCATGCCGGGCATCTGCAGATCGAGCAGAATCAGGTCGTAGTGGTTGGCGCGATGCAAATCACAGACCGCAAATGGATCCATGGTCGACGTCAGGCGCTGATAACCCGCGCCTCGCAGCATTTGCTCCAGCAACTGCACGTTGGCCTCCTGGTCGTCCACGATCAGGATACGGGCATTGAGAATATCGGCAGTACTAACCATAAATTTCACTTTCTTATCAATTTGCACTGGGACTAAGGTTCTGGCAGGACGGGTTACGGCAACTTTGCGTCATCATCACAGCTCGGCGAGCCCTGAGATGCGATAGTCGTTCTTTCCTGCGCCTTTGGCCTCATACAAGGCCAGATCCGCGCTCTTCATCAGCGTCTCCACGCTATCACCATGCACCGGGTAAACACTGACACCAACGCTGGCCGTCACATTCACGCTGCTGCCTTGAATGCTGCAGGGCTGTGACACGGCTTGCAGCACTTTGGACACCAGCTCGACCACATCGTCACCATGGCTCAGTTCCGCCAACGCGATCACAAATTCATCGCCCCCCACCCGCGCCACCGTGTCCTCTTGACGCACGGCGCCCGCCAGACGGGCGGCCACCATCTTGAGCAGGGCATCGCCCCCATCGTGGCCCAGGGCATCATTGATCTCCTTGAACCCGTCGAGATCCAGATAAACAACCGCCATATTGCCCCTGTTCCTATGCGCATGGGCAATGCCCAAAGCCATTCTGTCCATCAGCAGTCGTCTATTGGGCAGCCCGGTCAAGGGGTCATGCAGTGCCAGGGTCTCCAGCGCACGGTTTTGCTGTTCAAGTTGTTTGTACAACAGGCGCACTTCCAGCATATTGTGAATGCGCGTCCTGACTTCCATCAGGTCAAATGGTTTGCTGATGAAGTCTTTCGCGCCGGAGGCCAAGGCCCTCAGCTTATGGTCCGGATGGGCCGTGATCACCAGTATCGGAAAGTAGCCTTCGGCATCATCAAGGTCTTCCTTCAGGGCCTCCATCACCTGAAAACCATCCCGGCCGGGCATCTCCAGATCGAGCAATATCAGGTCGTAACGGTTGGCGCGATGCAGGTCGCACACCGCATACGGATCCATGGTTGACGTCAGGCGCCGATAGCCGGCTTCACGCAGTATTTGCTCCAGCAGCCGCACATTGACCTCCTGATCGTCCACGATCAGAATGCTGGCAGCAAGAATATCGGCGGCGTCAAGCATCACATGGCTTCTTCCATTGCGGCGCGGTCCAAGCCGTTTTGCGCCGCTTCCAGCGCCATGTCCAGCACTTCCATGAACTCGTTGACTTTGATCGGCTTGGTCAGGTAGCGCAAGAACCCTGCCTGCAGGCCTTTCTCGATATCGCGAGGCATCGCATTGGCACTGATGGCCACCACCGGAATGTGCCGGGTCTCAGGGTCTTCACGCAGGATTTTCAGCGCCTGAAGGCCGCTGATGCCCGGCAGATTGATGTCCATCAGAATCACTTTGGGCAGATGAATGCGCGCCAGCGTAATACCTTGCATGCCATCGGTGGCACTCAACAGGCGCATATCCGGACGCCGCGCAATAAGTTGCTTGACCAACTCCATGTTGGCCCGGTTGTCTTCCACGTACAGCAGCGTGCGCAGCGCCGCGCCAGGCGCGGTGGGCGGCTGCGCCGGCACCAGCGGGGAATCGGAATCGGTGGCAAATTGCGGTGCAGCCACCAAGTTCAACTCAAACCAGAACACGCTACCAGTTCCGACGATACTTTGCGCGCCAATTTCGCCCCCCATCAATTCGACCAGCCGTTTGCTCACCACCAGGCCAATGCCAGTGCCCTCTTCGGCACCAACTTCTTGCCCGAGCCGATTGAACGGCTGAAACAGTTGGGTCACTTTCTCTGCCGAGAGTCCCTCGCCGGAATCGCGCACACTGATCCGCAGGCGTTGCGCGGCGACCTTCTTGCATGTCACTTCGACCGTACCGCCAACGCGGTTGTACTTGATGGCGTTGGACATCAGGTTCACGATCACCTGCTTGACACGCGTCCGGTCGGCATTCACAAAGCAAGGGGCGCTGAACTGCGGAAAGCTGATGCGAATGTCACTCTTTTGCGCCTGCGGTTCAATCATGGCTTGACAGTCAAGCAACACGTCCGGCAGCGCGATCGGCTCCATCGACAGCGACAGCTTGCCGGACTCGATCAAGGCCAGATCGAGAATCTCGTTGATCAACTCCAGCAGATACCAGCCGCCATGAAGAATCTGGTCGATGCTGGCCTTTTGTGACGCCGTGGGCGGCGGCACACCCGACTCCATCAGTTGCGCAAAGCCCAGGATCGCATTGAGCGGAGAGCGCAACTCGTGGCTCATGCTCGACAGAAACTCTGATTTGGCGAGATTGGCCTTGTCGGCGGCTTGCCGGGCGCTCTCAAGTTCGACATTCTTGTCCCGCAGCGCCTGATCAAGCACCGCCCGCTCGGCTTCGACGCGCTTGCGCGCGGTGTTGTCAGTGCCAATCAACAGGTAACCGATGATGACACCCTGCGCGTCGCGCAAGGCCGTGACCGACACCACCGCCGGGAATCGGCTGCCGTCTTTGCGGATGTAGGTCAGCTCGTAGATGTCCTCAATACCGCGCGAGGCCTTGAACACCAGCGCTTCGAAGCCCGGCTCAATCTGGGTCCCGAGTTCGAGACTGAGTTCCTTGGCGCGCGCAATGACTTCTTTCGAATCGGAAATGTCGGCTGGCGTGACCTTGTTCATCACCTCTGCCGCCGTGTAGCCCAGCATGCGTTCGGCGCCAACGTTAAAAATCTGAACGACGCCCTTGGCGTCAGTGGCAATGCTGGAAAAGTTGGCACTGTTGAAAATCGCGCTCTGCAGAGCCCCCGCCTGAAGCAGCGCCTCTTCAGCCTGTTTGCGCGCGGTGGTATCACGCAAAATGCCGGTGAAATAGCGCTCGCCACCCAGCCACATCTCGCTGACTGCCATCTCCATCGGGAAAACACTGCCATCCTGGCGCCGGCCCAGCACCTCGCGCCCCAAACCGACCGCACGCGCCTCGTCGCTGGCGCTGTAGTACTCAAGTGAGCCATTGCGCTGATCCTGGTCCAGCTCGGGAATCAGCAGGCTGAAGTTCTGTCCGACCAGCTCGATTCCGCTATAGCCAAACATGCGCTCAGCGGCCGGATTCACGGTCTTGATCATGCCGCCGCGGGCATAGATCGTGATGATGCCATCGGCCACGGTATTGAGAATGGTCTGGATCAGGGCCGTGCTGTCGCGCAAGGCCTGCTGCGCCGCATATTCCTCGGTGACGTCGCGAAACACGAGCACGGCACCGATCACTTGTCCGTCGCGGTCGCGAATCGGTGCGCAACTGTCGGCAATATCACACTCGCTGCCATTGCGTGCAATCACAACCGTGTGATTGGCCAGGCCCTGAACCGTGCCGTGCGCCAGGGTTTCCGCAACGGGAACGTTGGCGCTCAGCCGGGTTTCCTTGTTGATGATTTTGAAAATCTCGTCCACCGGGCGACCGCTGGCCTGCGCTTGCGTCCACCCGGTGAGCCGCTCGGCCAGGGGATTGAGCAGCGTCACGCGCGCAGCGGCGTCGGTGGCAATCACGGCATCCCCAATGGAATGCAGCGTCACGGCGAATTTTTCCTCGCTCTCCCGCAAAGTCAGGTTGGCCTGATGCAGTTGCTGATTGGTCCACTCCTGCTCCTTCAGCAGGTGCTGACGCTCTGCTTCAACCTGCTTGCGCGCGGTGTTGTCGGTGCCGATCAGGAGGTAACCGATGACGGTGCCGCGCGCATTGCGCAAGGCGGTAACCGACACGATGGCCGGGAAACGGCTGCCGTCTTTGCGGATGTAGGTCAGCTCGTAAATGTCTTCAATACCGCGCGAGGCCTTGAACACCAGGGCCTCGAAACCCGGCGCAATGGCGGTTTCAAGCTCGGCGCTCAGTTCGGTGGCACGCAAGATCAATTCCTGCGGGTCGGAGATATCGGCGGGCGTGATTTTGTTCAGGACATCGGCGGCGGCATAGCCCAGCATGCGCTCGGCGCCAATATTGAAAATCTGAATAACGCCCCGTTCATCGGTGGCAATACTCGAAAAATTGGCGCTATTGAGAATCGCGTTCTGCAAGGCCCCGGTTTTGAGCAGGGCCTCCTGTCGCCTGAACTCGGTCAGGCCCTCCGGCGTGCCTGCGACGGCTTTGGGCAGGTCAGGGATAGGGTCAGTTTTTAACATGGTCGATGGTTGTTGCAGCGCGAATGAGCATACCGACCCAGCATGCGCTGGTCCGTGCGTTATCGAACATAAGACGGCAATTTCATGAAGCGGGCCAATGGGGATTCTTTAGCGCTGGCGAACATCGCCCAGCAAACGGTCGTATTCTTTTTTGACCACGCCGTAGCATTCACACACGCGCGACTCCAGCCCCTGGCGGTCAAGCACCGTGATGTGGCCGCGGCGGTAGCGAATGCACTGCGCTTGCTGCAAGTGCCCTGCGGCGGCGGTGATGCCTTCACGGCGTACGCCGATCATGCTGGCAATCAATTCCTGCGTCATGGTCAGCTCAGTCGAGGGCAAACGGTCCAGCGTTGCCAGCAGCCAGCGGCACAACTGTTGCTCCACCGAATGGTGCCGATTGCAGACTGCGGTTTGGGACATCTGCGTCATCAAGGCCTGCGTGTAGCGCAGCAGCAAACGCATCATCGGGCCGGCGCGATTGAATTCTTCCATCAGCAAGTGCGCTTTCAGCCGGTAACCGCTACCGCCCGTCTGCACCGTGGCGCAGTGGGGCGTGCTGTTGCCGCCCAGGAACAGCGAAACGCCGAGCAGGCCCTCATTGCCCACCCCCGCGATCTCGGCCGAGGCGCCATCCTCCGTCGTATATTGGAGCGACACAATGGCCGTGGTTGGAAAATAGACGTGCTGCAACTGGCCACCGGATTCACAAAGCACGTCGCCCAGCAACATGGGAACCAACTCCAGTTGGGGCGCGATGCGCTCCAACTCAGCGGCCGGCAGGGCAGCGAGAAGGTGGTTTTGAGTGGGGCCCCGCGGCAAATCCATATGCAGTCTCCGAAAGAGCGCCAAAGCGGCATGGGCATGCGCGATCATAACTGCGACTGTCTGACCCATGCTCACAGGAACGCGAATGTAAGCGATGTAACGGTTGCGCGTTATGTGTGTGCGCCGGCGCACACTCCCTCTCGCGAGGCACAAGGACACTCAACAAAGTGATGCACCCAGCGCGCGAGCGCGGGGGCAGAGCGTTTGCTTTTCGAACCGGCAGTGGCTCGGCCAATCGCATTGACAGTTTTTATCAACTTAGGAACAAAATGATTAACAGGTCAGAAAAGAAATATGGCGCCCGGCCATGGTTCATGGCATCGGTGCTGGTCATGGTGCTGGCCGGATGCGGCGGTGGCGCAGAGGGTGATGCTCTTTCTCCCAGCGCAAGCAAATTGGGGCTCTCTACCGTTCTCGCCAATGTCACCGGCACGCCAGGCAGCGCCACCAGCGACCCCACGGTGAGTTCTGCGAGCCCAAGCGACGGCGCCACAGACGTGGCTACCAGCACCAATAGCAGCAACAACATCGTCACGGGCACGACCGTCACCGCCACCTTCAGCCAGCCGATGGATCCTGCAACGATCAATTCGCCCCAGGCCGGATCCTTGCTCACGTTCACGCTCAAGGACACGACCGGCAACAACGTAGCGGGCACCGTCGCCATGAACGCCACCAACACGGTGGCCACTTTTACGCCAACAGCATCCGCGCTCAGCCCCCATACCAGCTATATCGCCACGGTGACCACGGCGGCCCAGAGCGCCGGTGGCACGGCCATGGCCATTCCAATTGCCTGGGGCTTTGCGACCAAGGCCCTGGCGTCGACCGCCCAGGCGCCGGTCAAGCTCGGAACCGCCGGCACGTTCGCGATTCTGAGCAAAACCGGGGTCACCGACGTCTATAAATCGGCCGTCGTGGGCGATGTCGGAACCAGCCCCATCACCGGCGCGGCGATGCTTCTCACGTGTGGGGAAGTGACGGGCAAGATTTACGTCGTCGACGCGGCCGGCCCGCTGCCCTGCGCGGTCAATGACGCCACCACCCTGACTGCGGCGGTGGGGGACATGCAAACCGCGTACCTGGACGCCAAGGGGCGCACATCCCCCAACTTCACGGAACTGGGCGCCGGTGAGATCGGTGGCCTCACTCTCGCTCCTGGCCTCTACAAATGGGGTACCGATGTCTTGATATCCACGGATGTCACGCTCTCGGGCGGCCCCAACGACGTCTGGATCTTCCAGGTGGCGGGCAAGCTCAAGCAGGCCAACGGCAAGCGGGTGACACTGGCGGGCGGCGCACTGGCCAAGAACATCTTCTGGCAGGTCGCTGACAGCGTGGCCATTGGAACGACGGCGCATTTTGAGGGTGTCGTGCTGGGTAAAACGCTGGTTGCCGTGAATACGGGCGCATCGGCGAACAGCCGGCTGTTCGCACAAACTGCCGTCACGCTTCAAATGAACGCTGTCACACAGCCCGCCCCGTAAGCAAGCAAGAAGCACCCTGGCCGGGAGCAGGCGCCAGTCGATCGGCTGGCGCCTGGTCCCGGCCTTTTCAATCTACGCGGACGGGGTAACGCTGCTATTGGCGCCTGCCACCGTCGCCGTCACGGCAATTGACATTAGATGAATCCTTCACCACTCACGGCTCTTGAAAGCAGTGGGCATCGCCCATAATTGAAGGTTGGCGGCGCCGATCCCAGGGCGCCGGTTTCATTTGTTAGACCTTCGAACCCAAAATGACCAAACAAACCCATTCCTTCCAGGCCGAAGTGGCCCAGTTGCTGCACCTCGTCACCCATTCGCTGTACTCCAACAAAGAGATTTTCCTGCGCGAGTTGATCTCCAACGCGTCGGACGCCTGCGACAAGCTGCGTTATGAGGCCATCAACGACAGCGGCCTGTATGAAGACGCGCCCACCCTCGAAGTGCGCGTGTCGTTCGACCCAGTGGCCAAAACGCTCACGATCTCCGACAACGGCATCGGCATGAGCGCACAGGAAGCCATTGACCACCTGGGCACGATTGCCAAGAGTGGCACCAAAGATTTTGTGAGCAAGCTCAGCGGCGACCAAAAAGCCGACTCGCAGCTCATTGGCCAGTTCGGCGTCGGTTTTTATTCCGGCTTTATCGTGGCCGACAAGATCACGGTCGAGTCGCGCCGCGCTGGCATGAAAGCCTCTGAGGGTGTGCGCTGGATCAGCGGCGGCGCCGGTGACTTTGAAGTTGAAACCATAGACCGCCCGGCGCGCGGCACCAGCGTCATCCTGCACCTGCGCGACGACGCCATGGACTATTGCAGCGCCTGGAAGCTCAAGAGCATCATCAACAAGTATTCAGACCACATCAGCCTGCCGATTCTGATGGAAAAGGAAGAGTGGAAAGATGGCGAACTGATCAACCCGAGTGACGAAAAAGGCGGCCGCCAGCCCGGTGGCATGGTCAAGACCGGCGAGTGGGAAACCGTCAACAAGGGCAACGCCATCTGGGCGCGCGCCAAGAAAGACATCACGCCCGAGCAGTACACGGAGTTCTACAAACAGATCAGCCATGATTTTGAGGCGCCGCTGGCCTACACCCACAACCGGGTCGAAGGCAGCACCGAGTACACGCAACTGCTCTACCTGCCCAGCAAGGCGCCGATGGACTTGTTCAACCG
>Ga0209343_10001664_pt1 | contig 29680 bp, 25 predicted proteins | sample RifCSPlowO2_02_FD_184026 | JGI IMG/M metagenome (GOLD analysis project Ga0209343, IMG submission 184026) | Groundwater microbial communities from Rifle, Colorado - Rifle CSP2_plank lowO2_0.2 (SPAdes) (version 2) | ecosystem: Environmental > Aquatic > Deep subsurface > Groundwater | place... | reverse complement strand
TCGGCTGCGCCGCGCCTCTGGATCAATTGACCGGCATTAGTGCCGCCAGCCTTGCCGCACGCGTCGACCCCGGCCAGAAAACAGAAAGCCCCTGCCTTACCTCGCCGGACGCCAAATACCGCGGCGCGGAAAACCAGTTGTACCGCGTCGAAATCCATCGCGGCGGCGCGGCGGATGAAGCGACTTTCAAATGGTCGCGCGACAACGGCAGCGTCGCCACCGCATGGTTCGGCACCGAAGGCAACGATCTGCTGGTTGGCAACGCGCACGGTTTCGCCGCAGGCAACTGGATCGAACTGTCGCACGACACGCTGGAGTTGCACGGCCAGTCCGGCGCGCTGGTGAAACTGGCTAAAGTGGAGAACGGCATCTTGACGGTGGATCCCGCCAGCGTAACGAGCACCGATGCGCTGGCCTGGAGCAAGCTGCTGGTCAATCCCCGGCTGCGCCGCTGGTCTCAGGTGCAAACCGGCGATGTCGTGCTGGCCGACGGCGCAGTGCCGGTGCAGGAAACCACGGCTGGCGATCCCGCCTGGTTGGACCTGGAAGACGGCGTGCAGATCCGCTTCGCCGCCGATGGCAAGTACCGCGTCGGCGACTACTGGCTGATTCCCGCGCGCGTCGCGACCGGCAACATAGAGTGGCCGCCCGACGCCAACGGCAAACCCGCATTGCGTCCGCCGCACGGCGTACAGCATCACTATGCGCCGCTGGGTTTCCTGAACTGGGGCGACGAAGGCAAGCTGACGATCAACAGTTGCCGCTGCGAATTCAAGCCGTTACGCGAATGCCCGCCGTGAGGGTGAAGCGAAAGCAGCATCGGCGCAGCTTGCGGGCGCTGTTGCGTGCAGTGCTGCGCCGCCGGTTCCGGAATCGGTTGCGCCGTCCGGATGCGGCGGCTCAAAGTGCGACGAATATCGGGTCTTAACGAATCAATAGCTGGCGCATGTATTTCGAAGCTTCTTTCGGCTCACCACCGTCATCGGAGCGGACTATCTCGTCGTCCGCAATGCAACGGAAGCGGCCGATCGGTTTATCGATGAGCGGCCCACACCCGGTCAGCGGGAGATGCTAACCAGGCATGGCAGTTGCCGCGCGGCGCGTCCGGAACATACTGAACAGCCAACGTTCAGGACGAATTCACTTACGACTTTTGATCGGCCTGACCGGTCAATACGGTAGCCCGCTTGATGGAGCTTGAATTTGTCCGCTTCCGGGCATCAAATTCCGCAACATCGCCAAATATTCGACTCCTATTCGAAGCCCTGCGTAACGATTTCTTGCGTGAAGCAGGCAAAGAAGGTCGCCCAGATCGGCTAAAATGCCCAAGCACTGTTTCCTAAAAGCACTTTCACCGATCAGCAGGCACAAGATGGCGAAAACGCCAAGCAAGAAAAACGATTCATCCGCCAATCTCGGCTTTGAAGCCAAGCTCTGGCTCACCGCCGACAAGTTGCGCAACAACATGGACGCAGCCGAATACAAGCATGTCGTCCTCGGCCTCATCTTCCTGAAATACATCTCCGACACCTTCGAGGAACACCGCGCCAAACTTCTCGCCGGCCAAGGCGACTACGAAGGTGCGAACCCTGAAGACCCCGACGAATACAAAGCCGAAAACGTGTTCTGGGTGCCCGCCGACGCGCGCTGGCCTCATCTCCAGGCCAGCGCCAAACAGCCGAGCATCGGCAAGATCGTGGACGACGCGATGGTCGCCATCGAGCGCGACAACCCGCGCCTCAAAGGCGTTCTGCCCAAGGACTACGCCCGCCCCGGTCTCGACAAGCAGCGCCTCGGCGAGCTGATCGACGTCATCGCCACCATTGAACTGACTGCTGCCAGCGAAGGCGAAAAGACGCACCGCTCGGTCGATCTGCTTGGCCGCGTCTACGAATATTTCCTGACCCGCTTCGCCAGCGCCGAAGGCAAGAACGGCGGCCAGTTCTACACTCCGTCCTGCGTCGTGCGCTGCCTGGTCGAAATGCTCGCTCCGTACAAAGGCCGCATCTACGACCCCGCCTGCGGTTCCGGCGGCATGTTCGTGCAGTCGGAAAAATTCGTCGAAGCGCACGGCGGCAAGCTCGGCGACATCAGCATCTACGGCCAGGAGAGCAACGCCACCACGCGCCGCCTCGCCGTGATGAACCTCGCGCTGCGCGGCATCGAAGCCGACTTCGGCCCCGAGCACGCCGACACATTTCGCCGCGACCTGCATCCCGATCTGCGCGCCGACTACGTCATCGCCAACCCGCCCTTCAACGACTCCGACTGGTTCCGCAAGGACGATGACGTGCGCTGGCAATATGGCGTCCCGCCCAAGGGCAACGCCAACTTCGCCTGGGTGCAGCACTTCGTACACCACCTCGCGCCGCACGGCATGGCCGGCTTCGTGCTCGCCAACGGCAGCATGTCGTCCAACCAGTCCGGCGAAGGCGACATCCGCCGCGCGCTGATCGAGGCCGACCTGGTGGACTGCATGGTCGCGCTGCCCGGACAGCTCTTCTACAGCACGCAGATTCCGGTCTGCCTCTGGTTCCTCGCGAAAAACAAAAAGGCCGACGCCAAACGCGGCTTCCGCGACCGCCGTAAGCAAACCCTCTTCATCGACGCCCGCAAACTCGGCACGCTGATCGACCGCGTGCACCGCGAACTGACCGACGCCGATCTTGAGAAAATCTCCACCACCTACCACGCATGGCGCGGCGATCGTCTTTCTCCCTCCCCCCTCGCGGGAGAGGGCCGGGGAGAGGGGGCTGCAACGTATCAGGACATTGCCGGCTTCTGCAAATCCGCCACCACCGCCGAAATCGCCGCGCACGGCTACGTCCTCACACCCGGCCGCTACGTCGGCGCTGAAGAAATCGAAGACGACGGCGAGCCCTTCGAGGAAAAGATGCCGCGGCTGATCGCCGAATTGCACGCCCAGTTCGAAGAGTCCACGAAATTGGAGGAGGCCATCAAGGCAAACCTGATGGGGCTGGGTTATGGCGGGTGAATGGAGAGCAAGCACATGGGGCGCGGAAATCTCGCTTGAATATGGAAAGGCGCTGCGTGACTACGACCAGCCGAGCGGTAGTTTCCGCGTTTTCGGTAGCAACGGTCCGATCGGGTGGACGGAAAAGCCACTCGTTTCAGGGCCAGGCGTTATCCTTGGACGAAAGGGGGCCTACCGTGGAGTGGAATTTTCCCGCGAGCCGTTCTTCGTTATAGACACCGCCTATTACGTCGTTCCAAAGACCGAGTTAGATATGCGATGGCTCTACTACGCTATTAAGTATCACAAGCTTGGTGAGATTGACGATGGTTCACCAATTCCATCAACAACTCGGTCGGCGGTCTATGTGAGGGATTTCGATGTCCCACTCTTAGCCGAGCAAAAAGCCATCGCGGCGGTGCTTGGGGCGCTGGACGACAAGATCGAGTTGAACCGGCGGATAACCGTGACGCTGGAGGCGATGGCGCGAGCGCTGTTCCAGAGCTGGTTCGTGGATTTCGACCCCGTCCGCGCCAAACTCGACGGCCGCGCCCCCGCCGCCATCGACCTAGCCACCGCCGACCTCTTTCCCGAGCACTTCGAGCATGGTGAACATGGGATGCTCCCCGTCGGCTGGCGACATGTGACCATCGAAGAAGTCTGCGCCATCAACGCTTGGACGCTCGGCAAGAACGATGAATTGGAGACGCTCGAATACGTCGAGATTTCCGAAGTTAGTCGCGGCAACATCGCCAATATCGCTATCTATCCGCGTGGCGAAGAACCCAGTCGGGCTCGCCGCCGCCTGCGCCACGGTGACACTGTTCTTTCCACCGTTCGCCCCGACCGAGGCTCCTATTTTCTTGCACTAAACCCACCGGAGAACCGCGTCGCCTCAACCGGATTCGTGGTGCTTACACCAACGAAGGTTCCGTGGTCATTCGTCCACGCAGCAATGATTCAGTCTGAAGTCTCCGACTACCTTGGTCAGATGGCCGATGGCGGAGCCTATCCGGCCGTGCGTCCGGAAATCATCGGAGCCATGAAGATTGCGCTACCAAACGAACCAAAGATTCTCGACGCCTTTCACCGCACCTGCGCACCGCTCTTTGAGCGAGCTGAAATCAACCGCATCCAATCTCGCATCCTTGCCACCCTGCGCGACACGCTTCTACCGAAGCTGTTGAGCGGCGAGCTTTCCGTTTCCGAAACCACTAAAACGAAAAAGAAAACACAATGAACCTGATGCAACTAATCAAGCTGGTTTTGGATGACGCATACGCAGCAATTGTTGCGCCAGACGACGCTACAAAGGATGCTCAAATCAAGGTAGAAATGACGAATCTGTCGGCCGAGTATGGGAATCTAACAAGCAAAGCATGCGCACCAATCGACTATAGTAATGCCGTGAAGCGATTCGCATATATCTACAAGTACACTGTCGCACATGCGGATTACATCATGCAGCTCATCAAAGCATCGAACGAGCTGCGCGAGTTACTTGACAAGAGATCCATCGAAGTAGCATGCCTCGGTGGTGGTCCCGGCAGCGACCTGCTCGGAATTCTGAAATTTCTCATCCAGACAGGAGCAAAAGATCTCAGCTTGAAATGCTACATCTTCGACAAGGAACGGGCATGGGGCGACTCATGGAGTGATGTGGCGAGCTTGCTCAAGCCGCCATTCCAAATTTATCCAGTGTTTCAACAGATGGATATCACAGATGCAACAACTTGGGCGAGCTATCAGAAATTCCTTCGTGCGGACTTGTTCACACTGAGCTATTTTCTATCCGAGGTTTGGAAGATCAAAGACGCGGCAGAACCTTTTTTTGAGCATTGCCTGTCTCAAATGAAATCCGGTTCAATGATTCTCTTCGTCGACAACAATGATTCACGCTTTCGCGATTGGTTCGATGCAATGTCAAAGAGGCACAAGCTCGTTGTGATTGAATCGGCAGAAGGTGAGCTATGCTTTTCGAACGATGAAGAAAAAGACGATTTGGGCGTTTACTTCCGTAAGTTTGGGTGGCCGAAGAGAAAGAGCGATGCCGCGTGGCGGATAATGGCGAAAGGTTAGGACATGATCATCTCTGCCAGCTACAAGACGGACATTCCCACCTTCTACGGGGAGTGGTTTATGAATCGTTTGCGCGCTGGCTACTGCAAGATGGTCAATCCTTACAATCGGCGTGTCATTCGTGTTTCGCTTCAACGAGAGAACGTCGAAGGCATCGTGTTCTGGACAAAAAATGTTGGACCATTTTTGCAACATCTGCCCGAGGTAAAGCAGCGTGGTTTTCCGTTCATTCTTCAGCACACCATCAACGGCTATCCAAGAGTGCTTGAACAGTCAGTCGTGGATGCGCAGAAGGCTGTGGCGCATTTGCGCCAAGTCTCCGATGCGTTCGGTCCTCGGGTTTGCGTTTGGCGCTACGACACGATCATCAATTCTTCGCTCACTCCCCGCGAATACCATATCGACACGTTCTCGCGCCTAGCGAAGTCGTTGGAGGGCGCGACCGACGAGGTCGTAATTTCGTTTGCGCATCTCTATCAAAAGACGCTGCGGAACATGGAAAAAGCAGCCAAAGAGCATGGATTCACATGGTCCGATCCAGCTGATGATTGGAAGAGGAGTCTTGCTGCAGAGCTTGTTTCGATAGCCGCAGGTCATCGGATTCGCCTGACAGTTTGCAGCCAGCCTCAGTTCATCATGCCCGGCTGCTACGAAGCACGATGTGTTGATGCGGACCGGCTTACCGATGTTGTCGGCAACCAGGTCAAGGCTGGCCTGAAAGGAAATCGGAAGGAGTGCGGATGTTTCGAGTCCCGCGACATAGGGGAATACGACACTTGCCCACATGGCTGCGTGTATTGTTACGCGGTCCAGAATCAGGCGCTCGCAAAGGCGCGTTACAAGCAGCACGACCCGATGGGGGAGTCGCTGTTCCCGTTACCCGCCGACGCAGTTGAATCTGCCAAGAACGATGGTCAGCTCGGGCTATTCGGTGAAGCCGATAACCGTTAATCGCTTTAAGTGTTCAGAGCCGCCTCCGAACAATATGAAGACAGCTTCGCACATGTGGCGCATGGTTGCGCACATTTGCTGGAACCTGAAGATGACATTACGATGAGCAACGGGAACCAGGTGAGCATTTTCGCGGAGAGTGAATTGATGCGGGAGGCAGTTATCCGGAAATTCCGGATAGTTCGCCAGGAGCTTGACTTTCATTTAGACGCAAACCGCCAAAGATCATGAACCTCAACGAAGCTAACGTCGAAGAAGCAACCCTTGAATGGTTCGGTGAGCTGGGCTATGCCGTCGGGCCCGGGCAACTATTCAGCGGTACTTGCAAGTTCGATTTGAGAGCAGGATGAACCGATGAGCAAAAACAAACCTACGCCCACTCCCGGCGGTCGCTCCAAAAAGAACACCGCGGTCTCCCTGGTTCGCTCTTCGGCGGAGGAATACCTGACCTTTGTGGCTGCCAGCGGTCAAGGCGGCGTCGAAGCCCTTTACGCCGATGAAAATGTCTGGCTCACGCAGAAGATGATGGGGCAGCTCTACGATGTGGAGACTCACACCATCAACTACCACCTCAAGAAAGTCTTCGCCGACCACGAGCTTCCGGAGGATGCAGTTATTCGAAATTTTCGAATAACTGCCGCCGACGGCAAAACCTACGACACCCGGCACTACAACCTCTCCGCCATCATCGCCGTCGGCTACAAGGTGAACTCGGAACGCGCCGTCCAGTTCCGCAAATGGGCCTCTGGCATCATTGAATCTTTCACCATCAAGGGCTTTGCGATGGATGACGAGCGTCTGAAAAACGACGGCTCCATTCTCACCAGGAAGTATTTTGAAGAGCAGTTGCAGCGCATCCGGGACATCCGTCCCGTTTTGCAACCAACTGTTTATGCATTGAAATGACCATGGCAACGACCATCCAACAAATTGACTCTTGGCGCGCGGCCCGCTCAGAACATCAGCGTCTGGAATTCAAGGAGGCGAAGACGCAGTTCGATAACCGCAAGCTCTACAAATACTGCGTGGCCCTGGCGAATGAGGGTGGCGGGCATCTGCTGCTGGGCATCGAGGATGCGCCGCCGCGCCGCGTGGTGGGAACGACGGCGTTTAGCGCCCCGGTTGAGATGGCGGCAAAGATGTTTCAGACACTGGGTTTCCGTGTGGACATCGAAGAGGTTTCGCATCCCGATGGTCGAGTGCTGGTTTTTCATATTCCCGGGCGCCCTTTGGGTACGGTTTACGATTTCGAGGGTTCCTACCTGATGCGGGCGGGCGAGGAGCTGGTACCGATGAGTGAGGACCGCTTGCGAGCGATCTTTGCAGAAGGCCAGCCGGACTGGCTTTCGCAACCGGCCATGCAGGATTGCGACGATGACAAAGTCGTGCAACTGCTGGATACGCAAAGTTATTTTGACCTGCTGCACTTGCCCTATCCGGTGAATCGAGCGGGAGTGTTGGAACGCTTTGAGAGCGAGAAACTGATTCGGCGCGAGGATGGCGGATGGTCGATTACCAACCTGGGAGGAATGCTTTTCGCCAAGAAACTGGATCAGTTTGATCGGCTGGCTCGCAAGGCGGCGAGGGTCATCGAGTATGAAGGTACGAACAAGCTGAAGACAAAGACTGATAAGCCGGGCGTCAAGGGCTACGCGGTCGGTTTCCAGGGGTTGGTCGAGTTCATCAACGGACTGGTGCCGTCGAACGAGGTCATTGAGCAGGCGCTCCGCCGGGAGGTGAAGATGTTTCCGGAGATCGCGGTGCGTGAATTGGTCGCCAACGCGCTGATTCATCAGGATTTTACCGAGTCCGGCATGTCGGTGATGGTGGAGATATACGCCGACCGCATGGAGATATCCAACCCGGGAAAACCGTTCATTTCGCCGGACCGTTTCATCGATGAATACCAGTCTCGCAACGAGCGACTGGCCGACCTGATGCGTCGTCTGGGTATTTGCGAGGAGAAGGGCAGCGGCGTGGACAAGGTGATCCAGGCAGCCGAAGCCTTTCAGCTTCCGGCTCCGGACTTCCGCGTGGGAGAGAAGCGCACGTCGGTGGTGCTTTTTGGCCACAAGGATTTCGAGGAAATGGACCGGAACGACCGTATTCGGGCGACCTATCAGCACAGTTGTCTTCGGTATGTAATGCACGAAAAGATGACGAATCAGAGCTTGCGGGAAAGATTTCGACTTTCCGAGAGGAAAACCGAGGCAGTATCCCGCGCCATCCGCGATACGGTGGACGCTGGAAAGATCAAGCTGGCGGACCCGGAACAAACTTCATTGCGTTATCGGCATTATTTGCCCTTCTGGGCCTGATTTTCATTTAGATGAAAACTGCTGCATGATGCCGGAAACATCCTAACTCATTGAAAATATTAGATTTTTTCATTTAGACGCTAATCGCCAAAGGCAATGAACCTCAACGAAGCCATCATCGAAGAAGCCACCCTTGAATGGTTCAGCGAGCTGGGCTATGCGATCGCCCACGGCCCGCAACTTGCACCCGGCGAACCGGCGGCAGAGCGAACATCGTTTGCCGACGTGGTACTGGCGGAACGTTTGCGCAGGGCAATCCAGCGGCTGAACCCGATCATTCCCGAAGAAGCACGCGAAGACGCCTTGCGCAAGGTGCTGCGCATAGGCACGCCTTCGCTGACGCAGACCAACCGCGCCTTTCACCGGATGCTGCGCGACGGCGTGCCGGTGGAATACCCGCGAGCCGATGGCAGCATTGCCGGTGATCATGTGCGGCTGGTCGATTTCGGCGAGGTCGGCGTGAACGATTGGTTGGCGGTGAACCAGTTCACGGTAATCGAGGGACAGCACAACCGGCGGCCCGATATTGTTGTCTTCGTCAACGGGCTGCCGCTGGGCCTGATCGAGTTGAAGAACGCAGCCGATGAGGAGGCAACGATCTGGAACGCCTATGCGCAGCTCCAAACCTACAAGGCGGAAATTGCATCGCTGCTGCATTACAACGCGGCGCTGGTGGTAAGCGACGGCTTGCAGGCGCGCATGGGCTCCGTGACGGCGAACCAGGAATGGTTCAAGGTCTGGCGCACGATTGACGGGCAGCATGATGCCGCACCTCAATCTTTGGAACTGGAGATCTTGATCAAAGGGGTGTTCGAGCGGCAGCGCTTCCTCGATCTGCTCCAGCATTTCATCGTCTTCGAAGAAGACCCGGACTCGGGCACGCTGCACAAGATCATCGCCGGCTACCACCAGTTCCATGCGGTGAATGCGGCGGTGGAGGAAACGATGCGCGCCAGCGGCATGGCCGAGCGCAACACGCTGCGTCAGGACGAGGGTACCTACTGGGCGGGCCGCATGCATGGCGGCAGGCCGGGCGACCGGCGCGCGGGCGTGGTCTGGCACACGCAGGGCAGCGGCAAGAGTTTCTCCATGCTGTTCTATGCCGCGCGCGTGGTGCGGCATCCGGTGATGCAGAATCCGACGCTGGTGGTGCTGACTGACCGCAACGATCTCGACGACCAGCTTTTCGGCCAGTTCCAGCGCTGCCACGACATTCTCGGCCAGACGCCGGTGCAAGCGGGCGGGCGCGAGGATCTGCGGGCGCTGTTGAACCGCGCGAGCGGCGGCGTGGTGTTTACGACCATTCACAAGTTCATGCCTGAAAAGGGCGACGGGTTGGATTCAAGAATGCCGGAGCTGAGCGCGCGGCAGAACATCGTGGTGATCGCCGATGAAGCGCATCGCAGCCAGTATGGATTTGGCGGCAAGGTCAATAGGCAGACCGGCGAGATGTCCTACGGCTTCGCCAGCAACCTGCGCGATGCCTTGCCGAATGCGTCGTTCATCGGCTTTACCGGTACGCCTATCGAGAAGACCGACGCGAACACGCGAGCGATTTTCGGCGACTACATTTCGATCTACGACATCCAGCGCGCCGTTGCCGACAAGGCCACGGTGCCGATTTATTACGAGAGCCGGATTTCCAAGCTGAGCCTGAACGCCGCCGAGCTGCCGAAGCTGGACGCGGAGTTCGATGAGATCACCGAAGGCGAGGAGCTGACCAGGAAGGAGAAGCTCAAGACGAAGTGGGCCGCGCTGGAAGCGCTGGTCGGCGATCCGAAACGCATTGCGCTGATCGCCACCGATCTGGTCGCGCATTTCGAGAAGCGCGTCGAGGCGATGGACGGCAAGGCGATGATCGTCTGCATGAGCCGCCGCATCTGCGTGGATCTCTACAACGCGCTGATCAAGCTGCGCCCCGAGTGGGCCAGCGCCGATGGCGACGACGCCGAAGCCGAGAAGGGCAGGGATTGCGTGGTGAAGGTGGTGATGACCGGCAGCGCCGACGACGGCCCGGACTGGCAGCCGCACATTCGCAGCAAGGACAAGCGCCGCAAGCTGGCGAATCGTTTCAAGGACAGCCGCGATCCGTTCCGCATCGTGATCGTGCGCGACATGTGGCTGACCGGCTTCGACGCACCGTGCCTGCACACGATGTATGCCGACAAGCCGATGCAGGGCCACGGCCTGATGCAGGCCATCGCCCGCGTGAACCGCGTCTTCCGCGACAAGCCCGGCGGTCTGGTGGTGGATTACCTCGGTCTCGCCGATCAGCTCAAGCACGCGCTCGCGACCTATACCGAGAGCGGCGGCCAGGGCAACCCGACCTTCGATACCGCGCAAGCCATCGCCGTGATGCTGGAGAAACACGGCATTGCGAGCGGAATGATGCATGGCTTCAATTGGGACAACTGGACCACCGGCAAACCCGCTGAACGCCTTGGCCTGATCCCCGCCGGACAAGAACATATTCTTGAGCAGGACGATGGCAAGAGTCGCTGGGTGCAGGTCGTGATGGAGCTTTCGCGCGCCTTCGCCCTCTGCGCCGCCAGCGACGAAGCGACCGAGATCCGCGACGATGTGAGTTTCTTCCAGGCGATCCAGGCGGCGCTGAACAAGCAGAGCAGCAACAACCGCAAGACTCCGGAGCAGATCGACGCCGCCATCCGCCAGCTTGTCTCCAAGGCGATCACGACCGAAGGCCAGGTGATCGATGTCTTCACCGCCGCTGGTTTGCCCAGGCCGGATATCAGCATCCTCTCCGACCAGTTCCTCGCCGAGGTGCGCGGCCTCAAGCACAAGAATGTCGCCGCCGAGTTGCTGGAGAAATTGCTCAAGGACGAACTCAAGGTCCGCTCCAAACGCAATCTCGTGCAGAGCCAGGTGTTTTCCGAAAAGCTCAAGCAGACGCTCAACGCGTACCACAACCGCGCCATCTCCACGATGCAGGTGCTCGAAGAGCTGATCAAACTTGCCAAGGACCTCGACGCCGCCATCAAGCGTGGCGAACGCCTTGGCCTGACCGAGGATGAAGTCGCCTTCTACACTGCACTCGCCGCCAATGAATCTGCCGTCATCGCCATGGGCGACGACAAACTTAAACTTGTCGCCGCCGAACTCGTCACCCAGGTGCGCAAGAGCGTGACGATTGACTGGACACTGCGCGAAGGCGCGCGGGCAAAGATTCGCGTGATGGTGAAGCGCATTCTGAACAAGTATGGCTATCCACCGGACTTGCAGGATGAGGCGGTAAAGATTGTGCTTGCGCAGGCGGAGTTGCTGTCTGCGGGTTGGGCGGAAGGATAGGCGGCGTTTTGTTCCGAAGAAGCGTATAGACCAACCCGGGAAGCCACCGACTGGGCCATCGACTCTGCAAGCTGGCGAAGTTTCAGGAGGCAGGTGTTCGGGTCATCGGCGAAGTAGCGCTCGGCCAGCAAACCCAATCGCTCAAGCTGCTCGTCGTGAGACTTGAGTTGCGAAAAATTGCTTTGCCGGCGAACACCGGTCATGAGTTCTTCCTATCGCAACTCGTACCAGACGCCCCGGCCAGCACCGCGCTGACTAAGGTGGCCTTGTTCAACCAAGACCCGGAAATGCTGCTTGAGCGTGTTGCGATTTCCGTTGGTCAATCGAATCGCATCGCCCATGGTGATGCGTCCATGTTCCCGTGCGAACTCGACGATCTGTAGCGAAAGCTCAGGGAGCGAGGCCAGCACCAACTTTTCACGCTCGACCTTGCGATTGAGACGGCGGACCTGTTCAGCGAGCGCGCGCAGGAAGAATGTCAGCCACGGCTGCCAATTCGGCGCACTCGTGCGGATCGTGCCTTGCGTTTGTCGCAGCGCCAGGTAATAGGCCTCCTTGCTCTGCTCGATCACGCTTTCCAACGAGCTGTAAGGTACGTAGGCGTAGCCCGCCTGCAATAGCAACAAGGTGGTGAGCACCCGGCTAAGCCGACCATTGCCATCCTGAAATGGATGGATTTCGAGGAAAACCACGACCCAGATGCCAATGAGCAGCAAAGGATGAAACCGTGCCGCTTGGCGCTCCGCGTTGAACCAAGTGATGAGTTCAGTCATCAAGGACGGCGTATCGAATGGCGTCGCTGTTGCGAAGACGACGCCTAGTTGTTTCCCATCCTCATCAAAAGCCACCACGCTATTCGTGGAGGTTTTGTAATTGCCGCGATGCCAAGCGTCTTTCTCGCTGTAGGTCAGGAGATCGCGGTGCAGTTGCTTGATGTGGTTCTCAGTCAGTGTGATGTCCTGCCAGGACGAAAACACCAGTTCCATCACCTCGGCATAGCCGGCTACCTCTTGTTCATCGCGGGTCGCGAAAGACTTGATCTGCAAATTGGACAGCAGGCGCTCGACCTCGCGATCGGACAATCTGCTACCTTCGATGCGTGTGGACGAACCGATGCTCTCAATGGTAGCGACCCGCCGGAGTGCGGATAGCCGATCCGGTGCAAGCGTGCCGAGCGCACGCCATGCACCCTTGAACTCATCGACACCGGCGATGAGGCTCAGGATTTCTGGTGTTATCCGAACGGCATTCGTAGCGATCATGGATGCCAATATTACACCCATTTACACCCATTTCAATGTGGCAATTCAAAAAATGCGCATGGCTTAATTTTTTGCCATTTGGCAAGTAATTGGTGCAAAGCTGATGCAGTGTTTAGTGCGTTGCATTGACGGCTGAATCCAAGCGCGCATGAATACCCTCGCTCCGTCCTAAAAAACAAAAAGCCCGCAAGGCGCGAACCTTGCAGGCTTTTTTAGCAGTGCGAAAGGCAATCTGCCTTTCGCCGGCCGGCTGATTTACATCATGCCTTCCATGCCACCCATACCGCCCATGCCACCCATACCGCCGCCGCCCATGCCGCCAGCCGGCTTGTCTTCAGCCAGCTCGCACACCATGCAATCGGTGGTCAGCATCAGCGAAGCGATCGAAGCGGCATTTTGCAATGCCGAACGGGTCACTTTGGCTGGGTCCAGCACGCCCATTTCAACCATGTCGCCGTAGGTGCCGTTGGCAGCGTTGTAACCGAAGTTACCTTTGCCTTCCAGGACCTTGGCAACCACGACCGATGCTTCGTCGCCGGCGTTTTGAACGATCATGCGCAGCGGCTCTTCCATTGCGCGCAGAACGATCTTGATGCCTGCATCTTGGTCAGCGTTGTCGCCCTTGACCTTGATGTTGGCGCGTGCGCGCAGCAGTGCAACGCCGCCGCCGGGAACGATGCCTTCTTCAACGGCAGCACGGGTTGCGTGCAATGCATCTTCAACGCGGGCTTTCTTTTCCTTCATTTCGACTTCGGTGGCTGCGCCAACCTTGATCACCGCAACACCGCCTGCCAGCTTGGCAACGCGCTCTTGCAGTTTTTCACGGTCGTAGTCCGAAGTAGCTTCTTCGATTTGCACGCGCACTTGCTTGACGCGCGCTTCGATTGCGGCTGCTTGACCAGCACCGTCGATGACGATGGTGTTTTCCTTGCCGATTTCGATACGCTTGGCTTGGCCCAGATCGGTCAGTGCAACCTTTTCCAGGGTCAGGCCGACTTCTTCAGCAATCACTTGACCGCCGGTCAGGATCGCGATGTCTTCCAGCATTGCCTTGCGACGATCGCCGAAGCCAGGCGCCTTGACTGCGCAGGTTTTCAGGATGCCGCGAATGTTGTTGACCACCAGCGTTGCCAGAGCTTCGCCTTCGATGTCTTCAGCGATGATCAGCAGCGGACGGCCGGCCTTGGCGACTTGTTCCAGTACCGGGAGCAGGTCACGGATGTTGGAGATTTTCTTGTCGCACAACAGGACGAACGGATTTTCCAGAATCGCGGTTTGCTTTTCAGGATTGTTGATGAAGTATGGGGACAGATAGCCGCGGTCGAACTGCATGCCTTCAACGATATCGAGCTCATCGTTCAGGGATTTGCCGTCTTCAACAGTGATGACGCCTTCCTTGCCGACTTTTTCCATCGCTTCAGCGATACGCTCGCCGATCGAGTAGTCGGAGTTGGCTGAGATCGCGCCGACTTGGGCGATTTCCTTGGTGGTGGTGCATGGCTTGGCGATTTTCGCCAGCTCTTCGACGGTGGCAGCAACTGCCTTGTCGATGCCGCGCTTCAGGTCCATCGGGTTCATGCCGGCGGCAACGAACTTCATGCCTTCACGGACGATTGCCTGAGCCAGCACGGTTGCGGTCGTGGTGCCGTCGCCTGCGTTGTCGCTGGTGCGGGAAGCAACTTCCTTGACCATTTGCGCGCCCATGTTCATGAGCTTGTCTTTGAGTTCGATTTCTTTTGCGACCGAAACACCATCCTTGGTAACGGTCGGGGCGCCGTACGAACGCTCCAGAACCACGTTACGGCCTTTAGGGCCCAGGGTGACTTTAACGGCGTTGGCCAGAATGTTGACGCCTTCGACCATCTTGGCACGGGCGGCGTCGCCGAAAATAACTTCTTTAGCTGCCATGTTCGTTGCTCCTAAAATTCGTTGATTTGTATAGCCTGAAATTCAAAGTATCAAATTGCGCTATCCAGGCATGAGCCCGGACATTGCATTACTTTTGAACGATTGCCATGATGTCTTCTTCGCGCATGACGAGCAATTCTTCGCCTTCGACCTTGACGGCTTGTCCGGAATACTTGCCAAACAGAACGCGGTCGCCGACTTTGACGTCGAGCTGGCGAACTTTGCCGTCTTCCAGGATCTTGCCGTTACCGATGGCGAGAACTTCGCCTTGATCCGGCTTTTCAGCAGCAGTTTCAGGAATGATGAGGCCGGACGCAGTTTTGGTTTCCTGGTCGAGGCGCTTGACGATGACGCGATCGTGCAAAGGACGAAGGTTCATACAAACTCCTTAAATTTCAATAGGTTATGATTATTTGCGGCAAAGCTGCTGCAAAACGAAATTCACAATACAGCTTGGCCGCACTGGAAAATTCAGGTGGCTAGGGGAGTTGTTAGCACTCTCCTCTAGTGAGTGCTAATTATATGGGCGACCTAATGGTTTTTCAAGGCATGGTTTGATTTATTGGAATTACTTTGGGAATCCATGCCCTGTTAAATGTCTGTTCTTTGCTCAAGAAAGGGGGACATTGTCGGCGCGCCTCAGAATGATTTCCGGGGAAACTGCTACTCACTCTGTAAACATACGGAATTAAGCGTATGGAACGAAGCGCGTGTATTTTTACAGTAATTTCGTTCCACCCAGTCTTGAGATCCGCGCCGAGTGTAAAGGTTTCTCTGATCCAATCGTCTTGGTTTCTTTGCAACTGGAGTTTTGGATGCTATAAAGCAAAGGAACTGACATATTTCATGGTTATTTAGTACTGTATTAATATGCAGTATATGATTGAAATGCTTATGTAGTAACGGTTTCAGCAGACTTGCCATGACTGGATAGGCGGACACGCCGCCGGGATAGGCAGAAATTTTTTCACCCTATTTATAGTTAAACAGCTATGACCGAATTGCTCTACGTTGCCTTGTCAGTAATCGGTTGTTTAGTCATCATTAGCTACGGCACATGGGTTTTTTTGGTAAAGCTGAAGGCGAAAGACCGACCAGTGAAAAGCTTCTGGCAGTGGCTGAAAAACATATTTGAAGGAGTGATGGGGTTATGACTATGTTTGTTGCTAAGTCGTTTTTCTTAGTTCTGCCATCACCGCCGTTTAACACGTTATTCAACACTGACGCACCTGCGGTGCGCCGGTTAATGCGGCGTTATACGTAGAAACAGAGAGGACCAGGTGCCTTCAGATCTTTTTAAATCGGAAATCTACGCGCGGATATATAAAAATCGGATTTCTCTACGATTGATTCGAAAAAATAAAAACTTAGATGCGTCTTCTGAACAGCCATTTACATCCCATAGGCTCCTAGTAGGAGATTTCGTGGTTGCGGAAAAATTACTTAAAAGGCTCGTAAAAGAGTTGGTCGGGAATTTCTGGTTTGCACCGGCTCCCTGTATTTTGGTGCACGCAATGGAGATGACAGACGGTGGACTGTCACAGATTGAGGAACGGACATTGCTTGAACTAGGCTTGGGTTCTGGCGGAAGAAAAGTAAAGGTATACGTTGGCCCGGAGTTGAGCGACCAAGCTGTTATCGACAAATTGGACGAGCGGTGAAAACGTATAACATGACGCTGCACACTGTCACCTGCCCTGCGGTGCAGGTGAGCTTTCACGTTGAGGGTGTAGAAAAAGTCCAAAAATGCGATTTTATCGATTTTCACCTCTATATAGATCAATGACTTACAGCGCACGAAAATCGCCAAAACCATTTTTCCTACTAATGTCATGGACTCCCTCCATCTCCGAAATTAATTACACTGGAGGGTAAGCGAAGCGTGGGCATCGCATCTGAACAGGGAGGAATGCATGGCAATCGTACGAATTGGTCTTGATATCGCAAAGCTAGTATTCCAGGTGCATGGTGTGGATGGGCATGGCAAGGCAGTTCTGAAGAAGACCTTATCGCGCTCAGAAATGCTGGGCTACTTTACGAAGCTTGCACCCTGTTTGATCGGGATTGAAGCCTGTGCCGGAGCACATTACTGGGCACGCGAGCTCGCCAAGCTTGGGCACGATGTACGACTGATGGCATCGCAATTTGTGGCACCCTACCGCAAGAGCGGCAAGAATGACGCCAATGATGCCGACGCGATTTGCGAAGCGGTCGGGCGACCCAACATGCGGTTTGTGCCGGTCAAGACGGAAGAAGCGCAAGCGATTTTGACACTGCACCGAGCCAGGGATCTACTCGTCGCTGAACGGGTTGCCTTATCCAACCAGATTCGTGGGTTGCTCGGTGAGTTTGGCATTGCCGTTGCAGGCGGCATGGCCAGGCTGCGCAGAGTCATGTTGGAAATAGGTACAGGAAACCGTTCACTGCCGCTGCTGGCGAAGGAAACCATAGGCGAGTTGTATGAGCGCTTGCTGGTATTGGACCAAAGAGCGGAAGAGTATGAGCGCAAAATCAGTGTGCTGGCCAGGCAGAACGAAGTCGCCAGCCGCCTGATGCAAATTGAAGGCGTCGGGCCAATTACGGCCACAGCCTTGGTAGCCAGTGTGGGAGACGCTAAAGTGTTTCGTAACGGGCGGGAGTTTGCCGCATGGCTCGGTTTGACGCCAAGACAGCATTCCAGCGGCGGCAAGAGCAGGCTGGGCGGCATTACCAAGCGCGGCGATGTGCGGCTGCGCACGCTGCTGATCCACGGCACACGTAGCGCGATGCGCTCAATGCCTGGCAAGACAGACCGCAAGAGCCGGTGGGTAGTTGAACTGCAAAAGCGGTCTTGCAACAATGTGGCGGCAGTTGCATTGGCGGCAAAGCACGCAAGGATCATGTGGGCGATGCTGGCACGAGGAACCGAATACAAGGTGGCCGCTTAACTCACGGGGGAAGCAGTCGATCATTAACCAAAGGAGTGTCCCGCCAGCGATTGCGAGCAAGACGGGTTGATGGAGAAATGAGTCGGACTCACGCAGACAAGAGCCTGGTAACGACGTAGGCTGAGGTTAAGCCGTCCTACTAATGAGGCAGTGTGCGAGCGAATAACATCAGGGCCGGTACCGACGGGGACCACAGTAGGCCGGATAGATTTGTGCAGTCGATTTCATTCAACAAAAACCAAAAACGCTTGCAAAACGGAGGGAGTCCATAGAAGCGTCGTTAGGTGGCTGCGCACATGGCGAATCAATGTGATTAACAAGCGGAAGAAAAGATAAATATGGTTGTCATAGTAGTGGGGGTCTGGAAAACTTGCGAATGAGATTTTTGAAGTTCTGACTGCGATGGGTGACGATAAGGTCATTGCCTGGGCAAATCGGAATCTGGACGGTGAAAATGCCGTGGTTGTTCACGCGGGTTCAGGTCGTGATCTTAAAGACGTAATTTGCTATTGCGAGAAGACCGATTCGGTTCTAATCGAACTTGCGACTGGATCAGAAATTACGAATCAGGAGGTCAGCTTTCCTGTCATTCTGTGCCCCAACACCAATGTGTTGATGCTAAAGTTTATGGCACTCTTGGACGACGGTGGGCATTACTTTAAAAACCACAGCATAGAGATGACTGAGTCCCACCAGGCTGAAAAGACTTCTATTCCCGGAACCGCTGTGAGCTTGGCTCAATCACTTGGCCTGGAACGTGATGAAATTAGATCAGTAAGAGATCCGGCAGAACAAATAGGGCGTTTGCAGATACCTCAAGAATGCCTCGCGCGACATGCCTATCACCGAATCGTTATTGAAGATTCTTCTACGAGGCTCTCGTTTGAAACGAAAGTATTTGGACGTGCACCATATGCCGATGGTCTTGCGAAGATCATTTCGGCCGTGCGGGCTAACCAGTTGGAGAGCCGACGATACAATATTATCGAGTTCGTGAAAAATGGCTGGATCTGATTTTTCTGGTTTTGCACCTAACTCGGCAATCGGCCCATCATCAACAATGATGCCGTTGATCCGGTCGTCTGAACGTTAGGCGCCCCAAGGACTCCACGATGATCACCAGCCGCTACTGCACGACGATGGCCGACCACAACTCGTGGATGAATGCGAAGATGTATGCACTCTGTGCAACCCTTTCCGACATTGACCGCAAGAAGGACCAGCGCGCGTTCTTCCACTCAATTCACAGCACGCTCAACCATATCTTGTCCTGCGACCTCATGTTCCTGGCCAACTTCAAGGAGAACACTGTCTTTGCGGAAAGCGAAGGCGATCTCTACGAAGACTTCAGTGAGTTAAGCAAGAATCGACGTATCGCTGACGCCAAAATCTCGCAGTGGGCAAAGTCCGTGCAGCTTGATTGGCTGGAAGCCGCCTCGGAGTACACGCACTTTGAAGACGGTGTGGCGCGCACCGTAACTCAGGGGTTCTGGGTCGTTCACATGTTCAATCATCAGACTCATCATCGCGGCCAGATCACTACGCTGCTCACACAGTTGGGCCACGACATAGGCTCTACCGACCTTCACATGTCCGTACCACTTCCCTCATGAGGGCGCCTACCCCGTCCGTCGAAAGAACATTCCCCGGCCTATGATCCGGCGATTCTGTTCAAAATCGTGCTGCTGGCGAACGCGCCCGCCGCGAGAACGTCCTGTCTGATCCTTGACAGATTAGGACGATTGTCCTAATCTATTTTAAATGTAAGAGGTTCGACCCACACCTGCTGCGCCAAGCCGAAGGAGATCATCATGTGTGCAGATTTGTTCGAGCCGATTCAGTTCGGCGGCCTTAAGCAGCCTGACGCGTGAAGCGCGGTTGGCAGGAGAGATATTTTTCATGAGCGACAAGACAACCCGCGATCACATTGTGGAAGCTGCCGATCAGTTTTTCTATCGGCAAGGTTACGAGCATACTTCGTTCTCGGACATTGCGGATGCCGTGCAGATCTCGCGCGGCAATTTTTACTATCACTTCAAATCCAAGGATGAGATTCTGGCTGCCGTGATTGAGGTACGTTTGGCTAATACACGGAAGATGTTGGAGCAATGGGAAATCGAAGGGAAACAACCCGCGGATCGCATCCGGAGTTTTATCCATATTCTGATCGCGAACCGGGCCCACATAAAACGTTACGGCTGCCCGGTTGGCACGCTATGCACTGAGCTTGCGAAACTGAATCATGCCTCGCAAGCAGAGGCAAACATGCTATTTACGCTGTTTCGGACCTGGTTGCGCAGGCAATTCACGCTGCTCGGCCGCAAGACAGACGCTGACGCGCTGGCGATGCATCTTCTCGCCCGCAGCCAGGGAGTCGCGACGCTGGCAAATGCCTTTCACGATGAGAAATTCATCAAGCAGGAAGTAAAACAGATGTGCGACTGGCTGAGATCGTGCGTGGAAAGCGCCGCGCTCAATGCACATGACGAGCATGGGGCAGGCGAACGCGTGAGGCGCTAAGGCGGGAGGAACCCCAAGAGAGCAGATCGATGGCCGGCTGTATCCAGCCGGTGGCGCAGGCAAACGCGTTTCGCCGTGGCGGCATGCAGGCTGAGTACCATTCCAACCAAGTTGATAGGAGAACAAATCCAATGTTTATCGTACTTCTTAAATTTTCCGGCAACAAAGGCCATGCCAGCCAATTCATGGAAGGCCATAAAGAATGGATCAAACGCGGTTTTGATGACGGCGTATTTTTGTTGGTTGGCAGTCTTCAGCCTAATGTGGGCGGTGGGATTGTGGCACACAATACCTCGCTGTCAGATCTTCAAAACAGAGTGAGCGACGATCCGTTTGTCGTGGAAAATGTTGTAAGCGCGGAGGTTCTTGAAATCACACCATCAAAAGCCGAGGAACGGCTAAAGTTTCTTCTTGGCTGAGTAACTACCCCGTAATGTAGAAAAATTTCCAAAACCCACATTGCGCGATTTTTACTGCTATAAGAATCAATGACTTTCAACGCTAAAAAATCGTCAAAATACATGTTTCTACAGCGCCGTTAAATTCGATATGTTGAATTCCTTTGAAGAAAAACGCTTCCGTTTAAAAGAGGCTGAAATATATGCTCGCATTGGCGGGCGCGGCCCGCCGCTTGTGCTGCTGCATGGTTATCCACAGACGCATTTTGCATGGCATTTGGTGGCGCCAATACTCGCGGAACAATTTACCGTAGTTGTCCCCGACCTCCGTGGTTATGGCAGGAGTATCGGTCCTGAACGCGACGTCGACCATGAAGGTTACTCAAAACGCAGCATGGCAAAAGACATTGTCGAAGTCATGAATGAGTTGGGGTACACGTCGTTCTTTGTCGCAGGGCACGACCGAGGCGGTCGCGTCGCTTATCGAATCGCATTTGATTTTCCGGACAAGGTGAAGAAGCTCGCCGTGTTGGATATCATTCCGACACCTGAAGCTCTTGAGCGCATCAATGCGCAAAGTGCCTGCCGTATGTACCATTGGTTCTTTCTTGCTCAACCTTATCCAGTACCAGAAGAGTTGATCGAAAAGGCGGCTGGCGACCATATTCAGCACTTTATCGAGACATGGGTTGGGCGTAACAAGAGCATCTCTTCGGTCGCAATGAATGAATATCGGCGATGTTTTGAGAATCCGCGTTCAGTGCTTGCGGCATGCGAAGATTATCGCGCCGGATTAGGTGTGGACGCAGAGCATGATCTCGCAGATCGCAATGCAGGCCGAAGAATCACCTGTCCCATGCTGGTGGTCTGGGGTGAAGAATACCGCGGCACCAAAGCTTCTGATCCAAAAGGAATTTGGGACAAATGGGCCGTGAACGTTCAAAGCATATCGGTCCCGACTGGGCACTTTCCACTGGAAGAGGAACCAGCCATCTCTTCCGAAGTTCTTATTCAATTCTTTATGGAATCCAACGCCTAATTAAATATCGATGCGTAAACGCGCCGATTTACAAGCAGCTAGGCGACCTGACTTTGCCACGCTACGTTGAGAGGGCTCCAGACATGAACCATCCAATGCAGTGCCGGTGCGGAATGTTGAAAGGCTACGTCAGCCACCCGGAAAAAGGGTGCCGGGGCGTGTGCTATTGCAAAGACTGTCAAGCCTTTGCGCATTTCTTGGGAACGACCGACGATATTCTGGACGAGATGGGAGGAACGGACATTGTCGCAATTCTTCCCAAGTACGTCACCTTTACCCAGGGCTTCGAAGCCCTCGCTTGCATGTCGCTCACAGAGAACGGACTTCTCCGCTGGTATGCGAGTTGCTGCAATACGCCAATCGGCAACACCTCGCGCGACTTCAAAATTGCCCATGTAGGACTCGTTCACACTTGCCTGGAGAATCCATCGAGAACCTTGGAAAACTCCTTCGGTCCGGTTCGCATGCGGGTAAACACAAAGAATGCCAAGGGCAAGCCAAAGTCGATGCCGATAAACACATTTGTTTCGATTCTTCGGTTTTTGGTCTCGCTGATTCGCGCTCGCCTGGATGGCAGCTACAAGCACACACCGTTCTTTGTCTCGGATCGGGGAACCCCTGTCGTGCCGCCAAAGGTGCTCACCAGCATCGAACGAGAGCGAGTGATGAATGCCGTTTGATTCTTCCATCCGAGGAAGCCACCGGCAACCCGTTGCCTGCCTTTCATGTCAAACGTTAGAACATTCATGCCAATAGCGATAATTGCATTCACGGGGAAAAGGCCGTTGAAATCGCGTTCAACGCTCATATCGCGGAAAAGCGCGGCCGAGCCCCACCGTATTTAGCCGAATTGCAACAAATTGTGAATCATTGCCGTTGTGTGTCCTGGCGTACAGTTCCATGGCTGTCAACCGCGTAACTTCGGGTTATTCGCAGAGATTGTCTGAAAGCGCTGCAGCACCGGATCATAAGTCTGGCGCAAGCCGAATTTGTGGTGTGCGGCAGGTTCCAGACAGGTACTCGTCGCATGTTCCGATCAAACTACGTTATCAAAACCGGAGGTTGTATGCCAACCGTATTAAACACAAGCTGTGCCACTTCGATTGTGCCATTCAACCAAGCCGCTGCTTGGAATCGCGAGGGGAACTGGGATGAATACCAATACCAGAACGCTCGCTGCCGCAACGTGGACAACGTGCCCAGGACTTCTTCCGGATTGCTTGCTCACAAGCGTAAGTGCGCCCTGGCTTATCTCGGCAAGCGTGCGCAGCTTCATGGCGGCGTGTGCAGCAAGATGATGCCGCGCGTTCTGACGCCGAGCGTGATCGCGGACCTTGAAGCGAGCAATCAGGCGAAACGTTTCAGCCTGTATCCGTGGATGGAAACGCTGATGAACCTGACGGCGGAGATCGAGCGCACCCAAGACCAAAGTGCGAATCCGGACAACGTGATTTCGCTGGTGCCGGTGTCGACGTATTATCGAAATAATCTGCGTCAGCTTAGCAAGCGGCAGCTTGGCACTGACGCTCCATTCTCCCGCATCTCCGTTCGCTCCCGCCTGGCGCGAAAATTACCCAGATAAAGTGAATGGCGAGTGACGTCCGTATCGAAGGAAATCTGTGCGGAAAAATAAATCCGCGATCCTCCGAAGGGTTCGGCATGTCATCTCCGGCACGGCTTCACGCCGTGCCGGCTTAAAGATCGACCAATACCTCAAATCCACCATAGATCATGCGCTTTCCGTCAAACGGCATGGAAGCCGGATTCATCATGTCGGCCATGCGTGGGTCCTTCATCACTTTGTCGTTGACCTCGTCGCGGTGGGCGCGTGATTCATACACGATCCAGGAAAAAATGACGGTTTCATCGGCTTCGAGATTGACGCTTTGCGGAAACGAAGTCAGCTTGCCGGGCTTTATGTCGTCGGCAATGCATTCGCGGAATTGCAGCGCGCCGTGCTCGCGCCAGATCGCGCCGGATTTGCTTGCAATTTCACGGTAGGCTTCCACATTTTTCTTGGGCAGCGGCAAAATGAAACCGTCAACGTAGGGCATGGCATTCTCCTGAAAGAAATAGATCCGTTGCGCCGGCAGTGCATATTTACCAGGCAATCACAACCTCCAGATTAGTCGGGGATAGTCAGGAAAACAAGGCGTTTATCGATCAGGCGAACTCGGCATTCAAGCAGCGCCGCTTTGCGTGCCGCGCTCCAGCGCGAGCCCAGAATGCGCGCGCCGGAAGGTTGATGATCACGTCGATCCGGTCGGTGGACGGTAGTTCGCGCATGCTGTGAATGTCAGTGCGCTGACCTTGCTCCAAGGTCGCTACTCCCACAAACAGGAGATTGACGTTCGGTAGATATTCTGGAATGATGCCGCACCGATAATTAATAAAAATATACTGATCAGGGGAAAACGGTGTGGGCATCTATTTACAGTCACCCTATAAGAATCTGTAGGTGACAAGATGCGATTTTGTTAGCTCTCGCTTAAATCAAGCTAGTTCGCTTGGCGTAGCAGTCGAAAAATGATTCCTTTCAAATGTTTTTTTCACTAAGCATCGACAGCTGTATCGATCATTTCAACCAACTGGCTAAAAAATAAGCAGTACAACTAAAACAAGAATATCAAAGCCAATTGGCGATATTGAAGTTGCACCATATTGGCAAAATCAGAGAGGTTTAGATGCGCTTCAATAATAAAATAAAACAAGTTTTTATCACGGTTATTCGATTGGCGGTACAACGGAAAATTGCTCTCGATCTAGTGGTTCTCGAACGCATTCTCAACTACGTTTTCATTGCGTTCTTGCTAGGGTCATCCAGCGTTCATGCCATGGGTGTATCGCGCGGAAATGATTGTGATGCGACTTACACTTTTAATGGGTTCCCAGATTATTGGGCAAGCGCTAATGGGCAAACTAAACCGTTTATTGGCCACTCTTTGGCTGGTGGGGGTGGCTATTGCGAGTACGGTTATTTTATTTCTGGGAACGGAAGCGCACTTTCAATTACGAACAATCAGCTAGCGAACGCATATGTTTTATGCTCCGATGGAAGTAAGGAGATAGACTACCATACCGATCTTCGACATTATTGCCTCAAAGTCTGCCCTGCCGGCCAAAAGTATTACGAAGATGTAAAGCAGTGCAGGGATGTTATTCCTATACCTACGGACAAGGCACCCCCTGCCAAGCCAAGTAATAATGGCGCTAGCTGCTCACCAAAACCTCAGCCATGCGTTGCCGACCCGATCAATCCGGGCACTGGCAACCACTGGCAAGTTGAGAGTGACTATGCAGCGGGCGAACTATCGTTTGCGCGCACCTATAACAGTAGCCCCTTTAGCACCGATGCCGGTGTGGTCCGCAACTTCGGCGCGCAGTGGACCCATTCCTACGATTCCAGCAGGCTGAGCCGTATCCCAGATCCTACGCAATATCCGGTGAGTTGCTATACCAGGCAAGACAACGGTGCCATCTTTTGTGAAGGGCCAAAGTCCAGTACCAATCGCGATGGTGTCGCCATCGTTCGCCCCGACGGCAAGAAATACACCTTCAGCAAGAGCGGTGCGGCGTGGATTGGTGATGCCGATGTGAACGACCGCATCACCGCAAGCTATGGCACAGACGGTATTACTATCATCGGCTGGACCTATGTATCAGTCCGGGGCGATGTCACTGAGCGCTATGACGCGACTGGCTTGCTGCTGTCGATCACGACCCGTGCCGGCACCACGCAGCGCATGACATACAGTAATGGCGCAACCAACGACACCCGTGTCGGCCGTGGTCCGGCCGATGCACCGGCTTGTTCCAACGTGCAGGCCGGCGCGGCCTTGCCCGTCGGGCGCCTGTTGTGCGTGACCGATCACTGGGGCCGTCAGCTGCAATTCGAATATGACCCCGGGGGCCGCATCACCAAAGCCATTGATCCTAGCAATCAATTCTATTTATATGAGTACGATGGCCCATCTGGTGGCTGTCTTGCCGCCAGCACTACTAATCGTGCGTGTTCAGCCAACAACCTGACTAAAGTTACCTATCCGGACCATAAGAGCAAGACCTACTTCTACAATGAAGCGGTGCACATCAATGGTGGCGTGGCCTGTGCCAACACCGTTGTTATTGGCAATGGCTTCGGCGGCCTGCTCAACCAGTTGACCGGCATTGTCGACGAGAATGGTGTGCGCTATAGCAGCTGGACCTTTGATTGCCAAGGCAGGACCACGTCCAACGAACTGGCCGGTGGCGTGGGCAAAGCCACGCTGGCTTATGGCGCATGGAATGCCGACAATGCAACTACGACGGTGACGCATTATTTGGGCACCCTAGCGAACCCGCAGACGACCGTGCGCAGCTACACCTATCAAAAGGTGTTGGGCATTGCTAAGAATGCCGGCATCGATCAGCCATGTGCCGAATGCGGTCCTATCAAGAGCCGGATATATGACGCTCATGGCAACGTTGTCAGTCAGACCGACTTCAATGGCAACAAGACAACGTATGTGTATGACCTGGCAAGGAATCAGGAAATGAGCAGTACCGAAGGATTCGGTACTGCGCAAGCGAGAACCATCACGACTGCATGGCACCCGACCTATCGCCTGCCGATAAAGATTGCCGAGCCGTTGCGTATTACGACGAACACATACGATGCCAAAGGCAATCTGTTGAATAAAAGCGTAGAGGCTACATCGGATGCGACCGGTGCCCAGGGCCTGTCTGCAACATCAGTTGGTTCAGCAAAGGCATGGGCCTATACGTACAATGACGTCGGCCAGGTGTTGGCTGCAAAAGGTCCGCGCACCGATCTCGATGACACGACCCGCTATGCGTATGATGCCGCTACTGGCAACCTGCAGACCATCACCAATGCGGCCGGGCATATCACGATCTTGTCGCACTACGATGCCAATGGCCGGGTCGGCAGAATTGTCGATGCCAATGGCTTGACCACTGATCTGGCGTATTACCCCCGCGGCTGGCTGAAGAGCAGAACCGTCACCGGCAATGGTGTCACGGAATTGACGAGCTACGGGTACGACGGTGTGGGCCAGTTGAAGAAGGTGAGTCTGCCGGATGGGTCGTGGATCGGCTACGATTATGACGATGCGCATCGCTTGACCGATACCTACGACAGTCTCGGCAACCGCATCAGCTACACGCTCGATGCAATGGGCAACCGGATCAGTGAACAGGTGACAGATCCGTCCGGCGCATTGGCCAGGCAAACGACCCGCGTCTACGATGCCCTGAACCGGCTGCAGGCCGTCACCGGCGCGGGACCGTAACGCGCAACGGGACCGCCGTCCTCTCCCACAAACAGGAGATTGACGCTATGCACGGTTTCTGGAATGATGCCGCCACAGAATGAATAAAAATACAATGATCAGGGAGCCGTCCGCCATGCGCCACACCTCTTTTACGCTGCGCCCGTTTGCCGGCGCGGTCTTGCTTGCGCTGCTGCCGGGTCTGGCGCTGGCCCAGCAAAACACCACCTATCAGTACCAGTACGATGCGGTCGGCAATCTCACGCAAATCACCGATCCGCTGCAACGCGTGACCACCCAATCCTACGATGCGCTCAACCGCCTCAAGCAACAACTGCAGCCGGCGCCTGTCGCGGGTGCACCCCGTCCCGTCATCGGCTATGCCTACGATGGCCAAGACCAACTGGTGTCGGTGACCGACCCGCGCACCCTGGTCACCACCTACCAGATCGATGGCCTGGGCAACCAGACCGCCATCGTCAGCCCCGACACCGGCACCACCCGCAAGACGGTCGATGCCGCCGGCAACATGCTCACCAGCACCGATGCCAAGGGCCAAACCACCGCCTATCAATACGATGCATTGAACCGCATTACCCGGATCACCTACGCCGGCGGCCAAGTGGTGAACTATGCCTACGATCAAGGCACCCACGGCATCGGCCGTCTGACCCAGATCAGCGACGCCAGCGGCACCATCGCCTATGCGTATGATCAACACGGCCGGCGCACCAGCGAAACGCGCACCATCAACAGCATCCCCTACGTCACTACCCATACCTACGATGGCGCCGGACGCCTGGCCACGACCACCTACCCGAGCGGGCGCAGCATTGCCTACAGCCGCGATGGCCTCGGCCGCATCAGCGCCATCGCCAGCGCTAAAGATGGCGACACCGTCCAGATCGTCCACAGCATCGCCTATCAACCGTTTGGCGGCATCAAATCCTATGTCAACGGCGCCGGCACCACGGTGCAGCGCAGTTATGACCTCGATGGCCGCCTCACCAGTTATATGCTGGGCGGACAACCCCAGACCTTGACCTACGATGCCGCCTCGCGCATCACCTTGCTGTGGGACACCGGCAATGTGGCGCATACCCACCAGTACGGCTATGACGACCTGGACCGCTTGACGCAGTACACCGGTCCCGTCAGCAACCAGAGCTTTGGCTATGACGCGGTGGGCAACCGCACCCAACAGCAACTGGGCAGCACGAATACAAGCTATCAATATGGCGCCGCCAGCAACCGCCTGACCCAGATTGCCGGCAGCCAAACGCTGGCGTATCAAAGCGATGCCAACGGCAGCGTGGTCCACAATGGATTGAACCAGTTCAGCTACGACACGCGCGGCCGGATGACCAATGCGGTCACCGCACTGGGCCATGTAGCCTACACCGTCAATGCGCTGGGCCAGCGGATTGCCAAGGCATTGCCCAACAGCAGCACGCACTACCACTACGACGGCAATGGCCAGTTGATCGGCGAGAGCACCGCGCAGGGCGTGTTCCAAAAGGAATACGTGTACTTGAACGACATGCCGGTCGCGCTGTTTCAATAAGCCACCGTTGCCGTCCTGCACCACAGCGCACCAGAACACGTCATACCGAGTGCAATACTTACAATCACAACGCAATGCCGGGTTGCCGTCGCAGCCACGAAGGGGAGAAGCACGTGTTCAAACGATTCGCAATGGTCCTGCTGCTGTGCAGCCTGGCCGCACAGGCCACCGCCAAAGACAAGATCAAGGATAAGGAGAAAGACCAGGACAAGGTCGCCGTCACCTTGACGGCGCCGGCCGCCCACAGCAGCGCCACCGCGCCTGCCACGATCACCGTGACGGCGGATGCCAGCGCCAAACAAAGCAATCATCCGGTGGTGCAGGTCGATTTCTTTGCCGGCGCCACCCTGATCGGCAGCGCGACCACACCACCGTATACGATCACCTGGCGCAATGTGGCCGCAGGCAATTATCAGTTGACTGCGCAAGCGACCAATGACAAGGGTGACCGCGCCACGTCGGATACGGTCCCGGTCAATGTCAATGCACCGCCGACCGTGACGCTGACCGCGCCACAAACCAACAGCAGCTATACCGGGCCGGCCACGATTCCCTTGAGTGCAACGGCGGCCGACAGCGACGGCACGATTGCCAAGGTAGACTTCTTCCACGGCACGCTGCTGCTGGGCACCGCCACCACCGCGCCCTACAGCATGACATGGAGCACCGTTGCGCCAGGCAACTACAGCGTCACGGCAGCGGCCACCGACCATCAGGGTGCGACTGCGACATCATCGGCCATCGCGATCAACGTCAATGCCCCGCCCACCGTTTCTCTGACTGCGCCCGGCAACAATGCGTCCTATATTGCTCCCACCACGATCACGTTGACCGCGACGGCTGCCGACACCGATGGCACAATTGCCAATGTCACGTTCCGGCACGGCAGCACGGTGCTGGCCACCGTCACCCAGGCGCCGTACCAGTTCGCGTGGACCGATGCGCTGCCCGGCACGTACCCATTGACCGCCACCGCGACCGACAACCAGGGCGCAGCGACCAGCTCAGTATCTGTGACCGTGACCGTGGTCGCCAACCAGTTGCCCCGTGTCGCGTTGACTGCGCCGGTGAATGACCAGCGCTTGACCGCCCCGGCGTCGCTGCTGTTGAATGCCACGGCCAGCGATACCGACGGCACCATTGCCCGCGTCGAGTTCTTCCATG
>Ga0209343_10001662_pt1 | contig 29684 bp, 28 predicted proteins | sample RifCSPlowO2_02_FD_184026 | JGI IMG/M metagenome (GOLD analysis project Ga0209343, IMG submission 184026) | Groundwater microbial communities from Rifle, Colorado - Rifle CSP2_plank lowO2_0.2 (SPAdes) (version 2) | ecosystem: Environmental > Aquatic > Deep subsurface > Groundwater | place... | reverse complement strand
GTCATGCAGGGCGTACGCGGCCAGGTATCCTGGGCCATGCACACCGGGCTGCCGGATGCAACGTTTCCCCCTTTTCCGGTCAATGGCGCGGGCAACATGGTGCCCTGGGTACCGGTCGAAGAGGACTGCGGTCAGGGTTTGGCCTGGTTTGTTGGCGCCAGTTACCAACCCGACAGCCAGCCACCGGCGCCAGACGAAAAAAATCATGCGGCCAACCTGGCCCGTTTGCACCAGCTGAGCCCGAAGCTGGGACAAGCGCTGGCGGGCAAGTTTGCCGCAGGTGCGGTCAACGCCTGGAAAAACACGCGTTGCGTCACCGCTGACCGGTTGCCAGCCGTGGGCCCACTCGACCAGGTTGACCACCCGAGCCTGTGGATGTGTGCTGGCATGGGTTCAAGAGGCCTGAGCTTTTCAGTGCTTTGCGCCGAATTGCTGGCGGCGCGCTGGAGCGGCGAGCCGCTGCCGATTGAGGCGGGCCTGGCCCGCACACTCGGAGCAAGGCGTGGAGCCGACTGTCATTGAAATCGGCTTGACAGATCGCCTGAACTACCAGTATCCTGCGCGCCATGAGAATTCCAGCCACCCTTGCCCTCCTGATTGCTCTTTTGTTTGCTGCCAGTGCGCAGGCCAATCCGTCAGGGGCGAGTGATGACATGGATCAATTCTTGATCAATGAAGGTCTGCTGGCACGCATTGATCAAGTTCGACAGTCGGTCGGCTTGAAAGCCTCCGAGTTGGTCTTCACGGCCATGGGTTTTCTGGGTGTTCCCTACCGGCGCGGCGGCAACACGGCAGAAACCGGCTTTGACTGCAGCGGCTTTGTCCGGGCTATGTATCAGCAAACGGTTGGCTTGATCTTGCCGCGCAAAGCGGAACAGCAAGCGGCAGCCACCAAGATTATTAAACGCGCCGACCTGCAGCCAGGCGATCTGGTGTTCTTTAATACCCTGCGACGCGCCTTCAGCCATGTGGGCATTTATATTGGTGAAGGCAAATTCATTCATTCCCCCAAACCCGGCGCTCACGTGCGGGTCGAAGACATGGGCGTGGCTTACTGGAGCCATCGCTTTGATGGCGCTCGTCGAGTGCAAACTGCCGCACCTGATGCGCCTGTGCTTGAGCCTGAGGCTACGCCGCCAATTGAACCCACACTGCACTGAATAGAATCATTCCCGCCAACTGGACCAAACGGCAACCGTCTCAGAACCGGATGAGTGCGCATTTCGCGCCACTGCAGGGGAATTACGCAGTGAATCTACTTTGACGTCAAAGACACTTCAAGCCAGGCGAGCGGCACCTTGGTGCGGCCATCTCGATAGTGCCGAAATACTCAGATGCACCTGAGGTCGGTCTGAACCAACCTGACACACCCGATGACTATGGCCCCCCAAAAAATTTCCGCAACACAGATGCTGCTGTGCGGCGCTGCCATCGTGACGCTGTCCATGGGCATACGCCACGGCTTTGGCTTGTGGCTGCAACCGATCACTCAAAGCCAGAACTGGAGTCGGGAAACCTTTGCCTTCGCCCTTGCCATCCAGAATCTGGTCTGGGGTTTCACCGGCATTTTTGCCGGCATGTTGGCCGACCGCTTTGGCGCCTTCAAGGTCATTGTGGCGGGTGCCGTTTTGTATGCGCTTGGATTGGTGGGCATGGCGACTGCCGCCACGCCACTGGTTTTTGCCTTGACCGCTGGCGTGTTGATTGGCATGGCGCAGGCTGGCACGACCTACGCTGTCATTTACGGGGTGATTGGACGCAACATCGCGCCCCACAAGCGCTCCTGGGCCATGGGTGTGGCAGCGGCAGCCGGGTCGTTTGGGCAGTTTTTAATGGTACCCACCGAGGGCCTGTTAATCAGCAGTCTGGGCTGGCAAGAAGCCCTGATCGTGCTGGGTGCGGCCTCCCTGATGATGGTACCGCTGGCTTGGGGTTTGCACGAACCGGCGTTGGCGGGCAGCTTTGCCGTGCGCCGGGAACAGAGCATATTTCAGGCATTGGGAGAGGCTTTCAAGTACCCCAGCTTCCAGTTGCTGATGGCGGGATATTTTGTTTGTGGCTTCCAGGTGGTGTTCATCGGAGTGCACATGCCGAGCTACTTGCGGGACAAAGGTCTGTCGCCCCAGGTGGCGAGTTACGCGCTGGCGCTGATTGGCTTGTTCAACGTCTTTGGCACTTATGCGGCCGGGGTGCTGGGGCAGCGGATGCAGAAAAAAAACATTCTGGCGTTCATTTACCTGACCCGTGCTTTTGCGATCAGCATCTTTCTGGTTGTGCCCTTGTCGCCGGCTAGCGTGTACATATTTTCCAGTGTCATGGGTTTGCTGTGGCTCTCTACGGTCCCGCCAACCAACGCCACGGTAGCGCAGATATTTGGCGTGGCGCATCTTTCCATGCTGAGCGGTTTTGTCTTTTTCAGCCACCAAATCGGGTCTTTCATGGGCGTCTGGCTAGGCGGCTACCTGTATGACCGCACCGGCAGCTATGACCTGGTCTGGTACATCGCCATTGGATTAGGCGTGCTGGCGGCGCTGGTCAATCTGCCCATCAAGGAAGCCTCCATTGTTCGCAGCCAAGCCATGCAGGGCACATAAAGCGTCATGAAACCCGGCCTCAAAATTCTGCTCTATGCAGGCGCCATTTGCGTGCTATTGGCTGTGTTTGCCCTGTACACCCGTCCTGACTTTTTGGTCACCTTGGCCAATCAGGTTTGGGCCTGCTTTTGAGGAAGGTCATCATTTTGGATTTATTGTCAGCCGCTACGGCGCATGGCCTGGGGCCTGCATCGAGTTGGGTGCAGCGTTGGTCTCACCTTGTTGCGCGCCATGGGTCCGTGCTGGACATCGCGTGTGGGCAAGGCCGTCACATGCAATGGTTTGCCGAACAAGGCCACGCGGTTACCGGTATTGATCGCTCACCCGATGCAATTCGGGCGGCGAGTCGAATGGGTGAGGCTGTGTTGGCTGATATCGAAAACGCGCCCTGGCCGCTGATGCACAGAGGCCATGCCCGTCAATTTGACGCCGTGATTGTCACCAACTACTTATGGCGACCGCTATTTGAGGTAATTGCCCAAAGCGTCGCGCCGGGCGGCGTGCTGATCTACGAAACGTTCGCCCAAGGCCATGAAACCGTCGGCAAGCCCTCGAACCCTGATTTTCTGTTGCGACCGAACGAGTTGTTGACAGCTTTCAAGAGCCTGCACATCGTCGCTTTTGAAGATGGTTTTCTGGATCACCCGCCTCGCTTTGTACAACGGATCGCCGTTGTGCAGCCCGATTTAGGCGAAGGAACCCGGCAGACTCCAGCGCGATACACGCTCTAGGTAGAATGCACGTTTACTGTTAACTACCCCTCTGACATGACATCCTCAACCAGCCAAATCACGGGCAGCATCGTGGCGCTTGTCACCCCCATGCTTGATGATGGCAGCGTGGACTACCCCGCCCTGCGCAAACTCATCGACTGGCATATCGCGGAGGGCACCGACTGCATTGGCGTGGTGGGCACCACCGGTGAATCACCCACGGTCAACGTGCAGGAGCACTGCGAAATCATCCGCGTCGCGGTTGAGCAGGCCGCAGGGCGCGTGCCCATCATGGCCGGCTGCGGCGCCAACTGCACGGCCGAGGCGATCGAACTGACCCAATTTGCCAAAAAAGTCGGCGCAGATTGCCAGCTGCAAGTAGTGCCCTATTACAACAAGCCGACCCAGGAGGGTCAGTACCGGCACTTCAAAGCAATTGCAGAGGCGGTTGATCTGCCCATGATTCTCTATAACGTTCCCGGTCGTGCCGTGGCAGACATGGCACACGATACCGTGCTGCGTCTGGCCCAGGTGCCTGGTATCGTTGGCATCAAGGAAGCCACCGGTCAAATTGATCGAGCGCAATGGTTGATCCGCGAAGCGCCCAAAGGCTTTGCCATTTACTCCGGCGATGACCCAACGGCGGTTGCCCTGATGTTGTGTGGTGGCCATGGCAACGTTAGCGTCACGGCCAATATTGCACCCCGACTGATGCACGAGCTGTGCGTGGCCGCGATGGCCGGTGACACAAAACGCGCCATGGAAATTCAGTTCAAATTACTGCCTTTGCACAAAAATCTGTTTATTGAGGCCAACCCGATCCCCGTCAAGTGGGCGGTGGCGCGGCTTAAGCTGTGCGGCGGTACCCTGCGTCTGCCCATGACACCTTTGACCCCAGCCAACGAAGCGGCGCTTGAGAGCGCTTTGCGCGCCAGCGGTTTGCTCTGATCGACTCGGTCTGCCATCATTTATTACCCTTGGGAACCTATTTGTGAATCATTTTTCCAGACTCTCACTATTAAGCCTGTCATTGGCGTTAGCAGCATGCACGGTGCTTGATGGCGACAAAATCAACTACAAAAGCGCCAGCAAAGGCACTTCGCTTGAAGTGCCCCCAGACTTAACCCAACTGTCGCGCGAAACCCGTTATGCGGTGCCTGGTGGTGCTGTGTCGGCATCGAGTTTCCAGTTGGGTCAAGTGACTCAAACGGTACCGACCGCAACCACCTCGCTGGGAGATGTGCATATTGAACGTGCGGGCAACCAGCGCTGGTTGGTGATCAACCGTCCGGCCGACAAACTTTGGGAGCCGGTGCGCGACTTCTGGCAAGAAAATGGTTTTCTGCTGGCCATCGACCAAGCCAACCTTGGCATCATGGAAACTGACTGGGCCGAAAACCGGGCCAAAATTCCACAAGACTTTATTCGCAACACGCTGGGCAAGGTAATTGATTCCCTGTATTCAACCGGCGAACGAGACAAATTTCGCACCCGGCTGGAACGTAATGCAAGCGGTGGCACCGATGTTTTCATCAGTCATCGAGGCATGATTGAGGTGTACAACAGTAGCGCTAAAGACACCACGGTGTGGCAGCCCCGCGCCGCCGACCCAGAGCTTGAGGCGGAATTCTTGCGTCGGTTGATGGTCAAGTTGGGGGTAAGCCAAGAGCAGTCCAAGGCACTATTGGCGGCGGGCGCCAGCCCGAGCAGCTCCCGCGCGACGGCGATCAACGGACAACCCGTGGTCCAAATCGACGATGGGTTCGACCGGGCTTGGCGCCGTGTTGGCTTGTCGCTTGACCGTACCGGATTCACGGTCGAAGATCGCGATCGTGCACAAGGCGTCTACTTTGTCCGCTACGTAGCCCCTACAGCGGACAAGGCAGAGCCAGGCTTCCTGGGTAAACTCTTTGGCGCATCAAAAGCTGATGCTGCGCCATTGAAATACCGCATTGCGGTCGTCAGCCAAGGAGCGTCAACGACGGTTTCGGTGCTCGATGCTGGTGGAAAACCTGATACATCCGCCAATGCGCAACGAATCGTGAACGTTATCGCCGACGACCTCAAGTAAAAACAGCGCCGCAGGATCAACCCGCCAGTCGATCAAGAATCCAGCCTGCGGCACACTGACCAAAGGTGGCGGTCACGCTCACCACTGAGCCGTAGCCATGGCAATTGAGTGTTCCGTCCCCCTCGACCGCACAGGATGCGTCAGGGGCTTTCACCGCCTCTCGGCTAAAAACACAGGCGACCCCAATTTTTCTTCCTTGACGCGGCGCATCGTGTTCCTTGCGCAAACGGTAGCGCAACTGCGCCAGCAAGGGGTCATGGGTTGTGTGCGTGAGATCATCAATGTCAACCAGATGGGCTTGGCGTTTGCCCCCTGCCGCACCGACTGAGATAAAAAGGGTACGGGTGTTTCGCGCCCACACCGCCATTGCCGTCTTCGCCTTTACCTGATCGCAGGCGTCAATGACTGCAGTAACGCCCTGGGGTAACAGCGTGGGCCAGTTGCCCGGCTCCACAAATTCCTCGACACACGTCACTTGGCACGCCGGATTAAAGGAAAGAATCCGGTCTCGCATCGCCAGCACCTTGGCCTGTCCCAAGCTTGCCTCGACAGCATGTATTTGACGGTTGATATTGGATTCGGCCACGTGATCGAGATCAACCAGCGTCAAATGCCCCACCCCGCTACGCGCCAGCGCCTCCGCAGCCCAAGAACCGACACCGCCAATGCCAATAACCGCCACGTGAGCTGCAGCGATGCGTTGCGCTCCCAAGACACCGTATAGACGCGCCAACCCGGCAAAGCGTCGATCAGTAGTCATGCCATGACCTGATGAGGCCAGTCGCAGTGCACTACTTGAGCCGTGGCAGTCTCTCTTTGGCAGCCATGGCCGCCTCTGACTGAGGATAGGCCTTGATCAGATCTTCCAGTGTTTTGCGGGCACCGCGCGTGTCCTTGAGTTCAATCTGGCAGTTGGCAATGGACAACACCGCCTCGGGAGCCCGCACGTTCTCCGGCTCCCTGGCAATCAGGGAGCGAAAATTGATCATCGCCTCTTTGTAGTCACGAGTTGCATACTGCGCGTTGCCAAGCCAAAACAACGCAGACGGCCCATAACCCGATGCAGGATAGCGTTTGAGAAAATCCAAGAAAACGCTTTGTGCGGCAGGAAAATCACCTTTCCTGAACACTGCCAACGCCGCCTCAAAGTCACGCTTTTCAGCAGGTTCAGCCATAAACTCACGACCGTCAACGGTGACTTTGGTGGGTTCAAACTGACGCAGGCGGTCATTCACCCCCTGTGCGGTATCTTTCTGTTGACGCTGCAACTCCGCGACATCACGCACCAGCTGTTCATTCAGGCCCCGGAGCGTTGCCACTTCTGAGCGCAAGGTTTCAATCTGGCTTTGCAGGTCAAGCAAGCTCCGCCGAAACGAAGCAGTGTCATCACTGACACGGCTTACGCCTTGCGCTGACTCCGTGCGAACGGCGTCGATACGCTGGCGCATGTCAAGGATGGCCCTGCGCGCCTCCTCGTCATCGAACAACCCCGCACCGGCCGTTGCTGCACCCAAACCAAGTAAGACGAACGCAGCAATTCGACGGAATATTTTCACAGCATCCACTTCCATCACTGCTATTTGTATCTAATTTCGGCACGCCTGTTTTTGGCCATGGCAGCTTCGTCAGAGCCTTGTACGGCTGGCTTTTCCTTGCCAAAACTGACCGCTTCGACCTGGCTGTCGACGACACCGAGCAGGCCCAGCGCACTGCGCACCGCCTCGGCCCGCTTCTGCCCCAGGGCAAGGTTGTATTCCCGACCACCACGCTCGTCGGTGTGGCCTTCAATCGCCACTTTGCGGCTCTTGTCAGCCTTGAGATAACGGGCATGGACTTCAATCAGAGACTGGAATTCCGGCTTTATCACATAGCTGTCGTAGTCAAAATAGACCACCCGAGGCCCCCCAACAATGGCCGCATTTTGTGACGACGCACCCACATCCACCGAGGTCACATCGCCCTTGCCAACCGCACTCCCGGAACCGTCAGCGCCAGGCGGCAGCACCGATGTCCCTGTCTTGTCCACAACCGGCACCTCATCAAGATTCGTGGTCGAACCACAACCCGCCATCAAGGCGGTCACAGCGAGAATCAAAAAAATACGTTTCATCAAATTACCCTTTTTAAATTATTGCTTCTGGAATGGACCCCAGCCCGGTTCGCGAATATCGCCATTTTGGCCCGTCAGACGGGCCTTGAGTTTACCGTCCACTGTCGCCGTCATCAGTGCCTCCCGGCCTTGACTCTGGGTTGCGTAAACAATCAAGCGGCTGTTCGGTGCAAAACTGGGGCTTTCGTCTGCGGTCGTATCGGTAATCGCGGTCACCGCGCCACTTGCGAGCTCCAGAACATGCAGTTTAAAGGCGCCACTCACCCGAGAAATATAGGCCAGCCAGCGACCGTCCGGGCTGATGGCCGGAGAAATGTTGTAAGTACCGGTAAAAGTCACTCGCTCCGCGCCGCCGCCCGTGGCTGGCATCCTGTAGATCTGCGGCGCTCCGCCTCGGTCACTGACGAAATAAATGTTTTTACCATCGGGTGCATAAACCGGCTCCGTGTCGATACTGCTGTTCTGGGCCAGCCTGCGCGGCTCCCCACCGCCAGCGTCAATGGCATACAGCTGAGAGCCTCCGTCGCGGCTCAGCGTGACGGCCAGTGTGCGCCCATCGGGCGACCAGGCCGGCGCGCTGTTGGAACCCCTGAAATTAGCAATCAGACGCCGCTTGCCAGTGGCGACGTCGTGGGTATAAACAACCGGCTTGCGGGATTCAAACGACACGTACGCAATTTGACTGCCGTTAGGCGACCAAGCTGGCGAAATGATGGGCTCGGGGCTGGCCAACGCCGGCTGGGCATTTTCGCCGTCAGCATCCGCAACCCACAGCTGATACCGCTGAGCGGCCTTGGTGACATAGGTGATGCGGGTTGAAAATGCACCTTTATCGCCAGTCAGTTTTTCATAAATAAAATCGGCAATGCGATGCGCTGAGAGGCGCAAATCTGCCTGAGTCACGGCGTAGCTCTGACCACCAAGATCCTGCCCCCGCACGACATCCCACAGGCGAAAGCGCACGTCGTACCGGCCGTCAGCCAAACGGCTCACGCTGCCAGTCACGAGCGAGTCAGCCCCTTTTTGCCGCCACAGAGCCACATCGGGGCGAGTGCCCTCGTCGAGTGCCGCTCCAACCGTATCCACCCCACGAAACTGCCCGCTGCGCTCCAAGTCGGCCTGGACGATGGCAGCGATCTTTTGCGGTGCGCTGTCTTGACCGCGAAAGGCCGAGACGGCGATTGGCAACTGCGTTAGACCTACACCGGAGACTTCGACGCGAAATTGTGCCAAGACCGGAAGACAAGCCATACCCACCAACAAACATAACAAAATCCGTTTTTTCATCATCTGCATTTTATCCCAGCCTCACAATGGCAACATCGTCATTGACACGCATTTACAAACACCTTGAAGCAGCTACCTAGACCCCAGTTCCAGACCTCACGATCATCTTAAACTAGACTACCACAAGTCATCTCGCCTAACGAGGTCTACTCTTACGTAGCCCAGTCGCAACTGTCTTCAAGTACCACCAACGCCAATGAGCAAGATATCTGTATACATAATTGCCTACAACGAAGTCGAAAAGGTCACAGCGACCATTGAAAGCGCCCGTTGGGCAGACGAAATTGTGTTGGTTGATTCCTGGAGTTCAGACGGTACGCCCGAACTTGCCACCAGTCTTGGTGCCAGGGTAGTTCAGGTCGATTTCAAAGGATTTGGCGACCTACGCAATCAGGCTATTGCTGCCTGTTCTCATGAATGGATACTCAGTCTCGATGCAGACGAAAGATGCACGGAAGAAGTCGCAACAGAGATTCGTCGCCTCGTGAGCGATCAGAATTCAGCCGATGTTTATCGTGTACCCCGGCGGAATTTTTTTATGGGACGCTGGATCAAACATTCAGGTTGGTATCCCAACTATCGTCAGCCGCAGTTGTTTCGCAAAGGTCGCATGAGCTACGATCAAAAGGCGGTGCACGAGGGCTACCTGCTCAACACGTCAAAGCCCGTTGGTCATCTCAAAAATGCGATTTGGCAATTCCCGTTCAAGAATATGAGCGAGGTGATGCACAAAGCCAACCGCTACTCCACATTGGGTGCACAGCGCATTGCGCAGCAGCGGCTATCGATGGGTAGCGCCTTGTCTCATGGCATTTGGGCGTTTGTGAAGCACTACCTGTTCAAGCTTGGATTTATGGATGGTTGGGCCGGTTTTGTGATCGCACTTCAGAGTTTCGAGGGAACTTTCTATCGCTATGTGAAAGCCATCGAAATTCAAAAAGGCGCCCAATGGCAGGCGCCCGGGCAAATCAACAAATGACGAAACCGACTTCTCTGAGTAATCGTGCCTTGTATGCCCGGTTGCTGTCGTATGTGCAGCCCTACTGGAAAGCAGTCTTTCTAGCGATCATAGGAATGGTGGGAACTGCGGCTACGGAGCCTGTGTTTCCAGCCATCATGAAATACCTGCTGGACAACGGTTTTCAGGCCAAAGACCCGCGAATGATTTGGCTCATACCCATTGGCATCGTGACTCTATTCTTGGTGAGAAGTGTCATTGTCTACTGCACCGGCTACTTGATGATGTGGATATCCAGTCGACTCGTCACCGACCTGCGACGAACCATGTTTGCCAAACTCCTTGCGCTACCGACCCATCACTATGACGAGCATTCGGCGGGGCAAATGATCTCGCGGTTGGTGTATGACGTGAACAATGTAACCGAGGCTGCTACCAGCGCTCTGATTACGTTGGTGCGAGAATCACTGACGGCCGTGGCTCTGATAGGATATCTGCTCTACCTGGACTGGAAGTTGACGCTCATCACTTTGGCCATCGGACCAGTGATTGCCTTCACCGTTAAATCATTCAGCAAACGAATGAGGGCGGCAAGCCAAAAAAGCCTGCAGGCGATGCGCTTCATCTCGCACACCATTGAGGAAACAATTTCGGCCCAGCAGGTGGTCAAGATCTTTGGTGGGCAGGAGCGGCAACAACAACAGTTTTTTGAAGCCACGGAACAATTCCGCCGTGCCCAGATGCGTGAAGCCATTCCTGCGTCGGCGGTGACGCCCATCACGCATATCGCTGCGTCGGTGGCGATTGCGATCATTGCCTTCCTGGCTCTGAGCCAGTCTACGGGGCAGGCTGGCGCATCAGCGGGTAGCTTCATCTCGTTTATCACGGCCATGCTGATGCTGATTTCACCAGTCAAGCAACTCGCGACCGTGAATCCTACCATCCAGCGCGGCCTCGCGGCATCGGAGAGCATCTTCGAGCTACTGGACACAGCGCAGGAAGAAGACCGGGGCAAACAGCAGTTGCTTCGCAGCAAGGGGGAAATTTGTTTTGACAATGTCAGCCTTCGTTACCTGGGCGCAGAGCGGTTTGCCTTGAATGACATCAGTTTCCGGATTAATGCGGGCCAAACAGTGGCACTGGTTGGCGCTTCTGGTGGTGGAAAGACCACGATCAGCGCCTTGATTCCGCGCTTCTACCCGGTCACATCAGGCCGAGTTTTAGTTGACGGCATTGACATCAATGACATCACGCTGGCCAGCCTGCGCCAGAATATCGCGCTAGTCAGCCAGGACGTCATCCTTTTTAACGATTCCGTCGAAGCCAATATTGCGTACGGGTCACTGAAAACCTGCAGCCGGGATGATGTGATCAGGGCCGCGCGCGCGGCCAACGCCTGGGACTTTATTGAACAGCTGCCCAATGGCCTGGACACGCCCATCGGGGAAAATGGCGCCAAGCTCTCCGGCGGTCAACGTCAACGCCTGGCCATCGCACGCGCCTTGCTCAAGGACGCGCCCATTCTGATACTCGACGAAGCCACTTCGGCGCTCGACACCGAATCCGAACGTCAGGTGCAGGCCGCGCTCGCCGTCCTCATGAATAATCGAACCACACTGGTCATCGCCCACCGGCTCAGCACCATTGAACATGCTGATTGCATACTGGTCCTGGACCAAGGGCGCATCGTTGAGACCGGCACCCACGCCGAGCTGCTGCGTGCTGGCGGCTATTACGCCAATCTAAGTCGGCTACAGGGATGAGCATTCCCATCCTGATGTACCACCAGCTCGATACCCCGCCTGCGCGGGGTACACCGTTGCGCGGGCTGGTCGTATCACCTGCCTCGTTTGCTCGCCAAATGTTTTTTTTAAAATACATGGGCTACAGAGGCCTGTCCATGCGGGATCTTGAACCTTACCTGAAAGGTGAACGGCGGGGACGCGTGGTCGGCATTACATTCGATGACGGGTACCAGAATAACGTCCAGAACGCGCTACCCGTTCTGAAAAAACATGGCTTTACCGCCACCTGCTATGCGGTGAGTAGCATGACCGGTTCGGTCAATAGTTGGGACCGTGATATTGGCGTGGCGCAGAAGCCATTGATGACAGCGAATGACTGGCATGTGTGGCTGGACAGTGGCATGGAAGTCGGCTCACACACCTGCACGCATGCAGACTTGAGCAAGCTCAGCGCAGAAGCAGCGTTCGATGAAATTGATGCATCCAGACACGAACTTGAAGACGAACTGGGTTGCGAGGTAAGGCATTTCTGCTACCCCTATGGCCGATTTGATGCCACGCATTGCCAGATGGTGCGGCAGGCCGGTTACATCACGGCGACGACGACACGGCGCGGTCGGGCTCGGCCAAGTGACGACTTGTACACTCTGCGCCGGGTACTGGTCGCGCGAGCTACCACCCTGATTCAATTTGCGTTAAAGATCATGACCTCCTATGAAGACCGACGTGGCTGAGATATCCATGAATTTGTACAACAAGAAAAATGCTGATTATTTTTCTCATGCACGCACTGAAATCGAACCATTGCTTCCCAAAGAAAAGGCGCTACCGCTGAGAGCTCTGGAAATTGGTTGTGCCGAAGGCCACACGCTTGCATGGCTTAAAAGAACAGGCTACTGCAACTGGGTTGCAGGTGTTGAGCCCTACGCAGAACTGGGTGCCAATGTCGATGCCATTGACCAGTTTTTCAAACTGGACATAGAAAAAGGGTTCCCGAATATCCCCCCCGCGTCAATAGATCTGATCTTGTGCCTCGATGTTCTCGAACATTTGATCGACCCATGGAAAACGATTCGCCGACTCGATGGCCTGCTCAAGCCTGGGGGCACATTGATCATCAGCCTGCCCAATATTAGAAACTACCATGTGCTGTTCGATTTGGCATTTCGCGGCAAATTTTCTTATGCCGAATCAGGCATTCTCGACCGAACTCACCTGCGATTTTTTACCCGGGCCACCGCCATTGAATTGGCGGAGTCAGCTGGCGCAACGGTTACCGCAGTGGTAGGAACCGAGACGAGCAGATGGCAAAAGCGCATGCTCGGAGCCATCGGACTGCGTGACCTGATAGCGAAACAATTCTTGTTGTCAGCCACGAAACCTGGGCCAACACCTCGTATCGAAATTAGGTAGTGCCCATGTCATTGACACTTTTTTGCAAGAGCTATCGAACGGACCTCAAGCGAGCAATTCGATTGGCAAAATCGATCAGGCAGTTCAATGTCGAAAATATTCCGTTTTATCTATCAGCACCAATAGCTGATGTCCCGCTTTTCAAAGAGCACCTCGCGGACCTTGATGTTGAGGTGATCGCTGATGAACTAATTGTTCAACGCAACCCAAGGTTGAATTTCGACCGGATCAAATCCCTGCCGGGTAGCGTTTCCCAACAGGTAATCAAGTCAGAATTTTGGCGATTAGGTTTGTCCGATGTGTATATGTGTCTTGACTCTGACGCTGTTTTTATTCGCCCTTTCTATCAGAGCGATTTTCTATGGGCCAATGACCTTCCTTACACCGTTATGGACGAAGGTCACGAATTGCTGGAAGCATCACTTTCGTCCGGTAAGCCTCAGGTTGTACGTCATTTTTTTCATGAGGCCGCGGACGTTCAAAACCGATTTGATCGCACAGGCAAGGCTTTTGCCTTCGGGCCTTTCCCCGTGTTGTGGCACAAGTCCGTTTGGACAAGCCTTGAAACCCAATATCTGACCCCGCGTGGGATGAGCTTGCTGGACGCAATTCTTCTGGCCCCGCTGGAGTCGCGCTGGTACGGCGAAGCACTGCTCCGTTATCAGGCCATTCCCTTGATGCCCTGCCAGCCTCTTTTCAAGGTCTATCATTACGCTTGGCAACTGGCTCAGGACCAGCGTGCCCACATCGGGCTGGATCAACTGGCGCAACTCTACAGCGGCGTCATCTACCAATCCGCTTGGGAACGCGAAATGGATTGGCCCCGAGAGGGTGGCACCTGGCAGTCCCGAATTGCACGTCGTTTAAGACGCCGATTGGGCCGCACCTGACGGTTTCTCATTCCGAAAACGAGCAGTTTTCCTTTTCCAGAACCATCTTTTAAAAAAGCTCCGCGGCGCATCGCCTTCCAGCGCGCCTATCCGCAACTGACGCCTTGCCTCCAATGCAGGCGTCCATTGTCCTGCCTCCTTGAGTTCCATGTAGGCCTGAAGCACTGCAAGATTTCCCAGGCGGGTGTGCAAAAAACGCGCCTCCGGGTGCTTGATTCTCAGCAATCCCTTGTTGCGTTTCATTAATGCTTTGGCCGAATTACTGGTCTTGAAAGTGGCACTGCCCAAGTGAAGAACAAAAACATCTTCGGTAATCAGCTGCCGATAGCCGGCCTGTGCCAGACGAAGGCTGAAATCAAAGTCTTCGTAATAACCCAGCCCAAAGGCCGGGTCCAGGCCACCGAGTTCATTCCAGACATCGCGACGGATGGCAATGCAGAAAAAATCACAACGGTAGGCTGGCATCAACTGCCGCGAAGGATGGTCGTGCAGCCACTCGCCTATTTGCAGCCACTGCTCATGCGTGGCACCGGGTTGCCACAGCCGCTGACCATTGCCAGCGACATTGGTGACAGGCCCGAGCATGGCCACATCAGGCGGAACTTCATGCAACACGCGGCGCAAGGCATCTAGTGCATTCTTCGGAAAAACAGTATCGTTATTGATTAGCAGCAACCATTGGCCGCGCGCCCGTTCAGCGCCCCAATTCATGCCACCGGCAAAACCACGATTGGTGTCGCTGAGCAGGCACTTGACCTGCGGATGGGCAGCACACCAACTCGTCGTCTTCTGCGCTGAACCATCGGACGAACCGTTGTCTATCACCAGTACTTCAATGGCAGGATCGTCAAGCCACGGCACCAACGATTCCAGGCAGACGCGGGTGGTCAGATCGAAGTTGCGAAAGCCCAAAACGATGAGAGACAAGAGGGGCTGCATCAGGCGCGCGATTCAGGTAACTGATCCACCCAGCCGAGCAGTTGTGCCACGGCCGCCTCAGTGGTGTACGGACTGGCCTGGCCATTGTCTTCGAGACCAGCGGCCCGCCACCGGTCAAAAAGCTGCTCCAGGGCTGCCGCCAATTGACGACTCACAGCAGCGCTGTCTGTCCCATCTTCACCCGACAAAACTGCCACATGCCCCTGACCCCGAATCAAAGAGGCCATCTGCGGGTTGCGATGCACGACCGCCAGGATAGGCCGCTGCATCCATAAATACTCGTACAGTTTTGACGGAAAATACTCTGAGCAGAGAGCATCCTCGCCGTGCAACAGCAACAGCACATCTGCCGATCGCATTCGATGCAATATCTGCTCTCGTCCGCTCAAGCCGGTTTGAGGATCCGCTTCAATGCGGCCAAAGTCCCGCAGGCAGTTTGCCACCCGGGAGCTGGCAAGCGCCGCCGAGGAAATTTTGTCCAATGACCCGCCGTAGACATGCAATTCAGTGGCCGCCACCAAATCGGGCCGCCGCTCGTTAAGTAGGTCCAGTGCCGCCACGATTGGCCCCAGATGCCTCGTTGGCGCGAGCGAGCCGAAATGCCCGATGACAAACTTCTCATGGGACTGATAAGGAGGCAATACCTCAAAAGGTTTGTCGATGCCGGGCAGCATCACCTTGCCCCGTTCGGCCAATTGGGGATGGCGCTGACGAGCACTGGCAAGGGCCTGCTCGGTAAACCAGATTCCGATATCCGCGTGGGTGCAAATCAGACGCTCGACTTCGGCCTGCATCTTCTGCCGGGCCGAGGCCGGCGATGTTCCAGGTACCACCATCGGATCATGCACCTCAGCCAGCCAGGGTGTACCCGTCACCTGCTTCAATGAACGCGCCGCCAAGTGCGCGGCAAATGCACCGCCCGTCGAATAAATCAGGTCAAACGGCTTCTGTCGGGCCAGGGAACGACCTTTCAAATAGGCACTCAACCACCAGGACCAGGAGCTTTCAACCGGGCGCAGCAGCTTTTCAATCAGCATCCATGGCAGTAAAAAAATGGATGCCAATAACATCACCAAACGATAGCGGATGCCACTGCCCCAGCGACGGCGCAACACGTGTCGCAATTCAAAACGGATACCTGCAGGTCCCATCGGCCATAACTGGTGGTGCTCGATAAGGGAGTCATGTGTGCCAGACACACCACTCAACACCACAACCTCGATCCCGGCGCGAGCGAGATGAGGCAACTTGTCTGTGATGGTGTGACTGGCGGCCCGGCCATCCATGTTGAAAGCGTGGCTGATGACAAGCCATCGTTGACGGGAATTTGCGGTCATGGGAATAACGGGAGCCGAACAGATCGGAAATAAAAAAAACAGTTTCACTCAGGAATCTAGTGCTTCGAAACCACCTGCGAGTACAACTGCTCATATTGTAGGGCGGCCCTCTCCCATGAATGCAGATTGGCAAACGCCAATCCATGGCGACGCAGATTTTCCGCAAGGCTCGGCTTGTCCAATACGGAACTGATGAGCTTGGCCAAAAGCTGCGAGTCTTTCGGGTCTGGCAATAGCAGCGCTTCTACCCCATGGGTGAGTTGCCGGGATATGCCGCAATGCTCAGGTCCACTCACCACCACCGGCAATCCATGCGCCATGGCTTCAAGCACTACCATGGCAAAGCTGTCCTCCAGCGTAGGATGCGCCAGACAATCTGCGGCCCAATAAGCGGCTGAGAGCCCGTCAAGTGATCCAAGAAAATGAACTCGCCCCCGCAGTCCCATCCGTTCGGCCTGCTGGCGGTATCTGGGTGCGGACTTGGGGTTTCCCACCACGATCAACCGGGTATCTGAAGGTAAATGCACCAAGGCCTGCAATAGCGTGTCCAGGCCCTTGCGTGCGTAGTCATTGGCAACAAAAAGAACCCATTTACCATCCTGCGGCAGCCCTAGTTGCTGCCGTGCCGCCGAGCGCGAAATGGGCTGTTGCGCGCGGCTCACGCCAGGGAGAATGACCGCCACCGAATTCCGACTATGTGGATAGGCCCGCTCACACTCCATGCGAAGGTTGTCCGAGGTCGCCACAACTTTTCGCGTGAGGCTGCTCCTGAAGCGAGCACCCTCCAGCAATACATAGGTGATAAGTCGCGGACTGAGCGCCACCTTGACCCATTGCAGGAAGCGGCGCGCCCCACTGCGAGCAAATAACAAGTTGCGTCGTATCGGCCGGACATGGATGGTCTGAATCTGTCCGTGCCAGGTATTCTCATGGGAGTGCACCACATCAAAGCCACGTCGGGTCTGCAGCCAAGTTGCCGTGGCAAACACAAGCTGATTGATCCAGCGCGGCCTGCGACCAAGGCAAAAAACTCGGTGATAGGACACCCCATCGACCGGATGATTTGATTCCTGCGCAAACACATGAATCTCGTGCCGCGAGGCAAGTTGCTCAACCAAGGCCACTGCATAGCTCTCGGCGCCCCCGCCCGATCTTGAAAATACCCGATTGATGACGGCAATACGCATGGGTCTACAACAAGACAATATCGTACTGCTCCTGCCCCATGGCGCTCTCGCTCTGCAACGACACCGGCTTGCCGATGAATTCACTCAAACCCGCCAGATGCTGGCTTTCTTCATCCAGAAACAGCTCAATCACCTTGGGGGAAGCGATCACCCGAAATTCGCGCGGGTTGAACTGGCGTGCCTCGCGCAAAATCTCGCGAAAAATGTTGTATGCCACTGTGCGCGCAGTCTTGACAATGCCTTTGCCTTCGCAGGTGGGGCACGGTTCGCACAACATATGGGCCAGCGATTCACGGGTGCGTTTGCGCGTCATCTCGACCAGCCCGAGCTGCGAAAAACCGCCTGCCATGGTCTTGACACGGTCGCGCGACAGTTGCTTGCGGATTTCAGCCAACACCGCCTCGCGATGGTCCTCGCGCACCATGTCAATGAAATCCACGATGATGATGCCGCCCAGGTTGCGCAATCGCAGTTGCCGTGCAATCGCCTGAGCGGCTTCCAGGTTGGTCTTGAAAATGGTGTCGTCAAAATTGCGCGCACCAACAAAACCGCCTGTGTTCACATCCACCGTGGTCAAGGCTTCGGTCTGGTCCACGATCAAATAACCGCCGGACTTCAGATCCACCCGGCGCCCCAGCGCCTTGGCAATTTCTTCGTCAATGGCATACAGGTCAAAGATAGGCCGCTCACCCTTGTAGTGCTGCAACTTCTCGGCGGCGGCCGGCATGAATTCAAGACCAAAAGCCTTGAGCGCTTCAAACTGCTCCCTGGAATCCACCTTAATGGTTTGGGTGTTTTCACACACCAGGTCCCGCAACACCCGTTGCAATAAATTTAAGTCCTGGTGCAATAACGACAGAGGCGGCAGCCGTACCGAGGCGCCCTTGATGCGGGCCCAGGCTTTACGCAAATAGCCGATGTCGTCCGACAGTTCCAGGTCAGAGGCGTCTTCTCCATTGGTGCGCAAAATGAATCCGCCACCTTCGGTGCCCACCAGCTGCTGCAGGCGCGTGCGCAGTTCGTCGCGCTGGTTTTGCGGAATTTTTTGCGACACCCCGACATGGTCATCCTGTGGCAAGAAAACCAGCATGCGCCCGGCGATGCTGATCTGCGTGGACAGCCGAGCGCCTTTGGTGCCAATCGGATCCTTGATGACCTGCACCAGCAGCACCTGGCCCTCAAACACCTGCTTTTCAATCGGGATCTGCGGCTGGGTGTTGCGCACCAGGCTTGGGGGCTCACCCTCGGGTTGGCGGTGCCAGACATCGGCCACATGCAGAAACGCAGCGCGCTCCAGCCCGATGTCGATAAACGCCGACTGCATGCCCGGGAGCACGCGAACGACCTTGCCCAGATAGACATTGCCGACCAGCCCACGCTCCAGTGTGCGCTCGACGAGCAGTTCCTGCAGTGCGCCGTTTTCAACAATGGCAACCCGGGTTTCCTGCGGCGACCAGTTGATCAAAATGTCTTCTTGCATGGGGGGCCTGTTTAAACCTTGAAACCGAATGACTGCAGCAACTGTGCCGTCTCAAACATCGGTAGCCCCATGATGCCAGAGTAGCTCCCACTCATGTGCGAAATAAGCGCCGCCGCCCTGCCCTGCACGGCGTAGGCACCCGCTTTGCCCAAGGGCTCACCCGATGCAACATAAGCTTGAATCTGGCGCGAGCTCATGGCAGAAAAAGTCACGCGCGACTCGCACAGTACCTGCTCGCGTTTGCGTGCGGTGCCGAGAGCTACTGCGGTCAAGACACGGTGCGTGGTGTTGGAAAGCTCCTTCAACATGCGCGTGGCGTCAGCAGCATCAGTGGGTTTTCCAAAAATCTTGCGCCCCAGGGCCACCGTGGTATCCGAGCAAAGCACCGGCGCCGCCGGCAGACCCCGACGTTTGAGTCGCTGCAACGCCGCGTCCAGCTTCAGCTGCGTCACCCGTTTGACGTAAGCGGCCGCAGCCTCATTGGGGAACACAGCTTCCAGCGCTTCTGCGTCTTCATCGGCGTCCGGCAATAGCAGCTCATGGCGCACGCCCAGCACCGCCAGCAACTGGCTGCGCCGTGGGCTTTGCGAGGCGAGGTAAATGAACTTACTCACGGAAACGACTCACGGCAAAGACCTTGAAATATCACTCACGATGATAGGGATGGTTGGCATTGATCGACCAGGCACGGTACAGCTGCTCAATCAGCAACACCCGAACCATGGCGTGCGGCAGCGTCAGGTCGGACAGGCGAATGCGCTCATGGGCGGCCTGTTTGAACGCCGGGTCAAGCCCATCCGGCCCGCCTATGACCAGCGCCACGTCGTCGCTTTCCAGCTGCCAGTTTTGCAGCTTGGCCGCCAACGCCACCGTGGTCAAAGGGGTGCCGCGCTCGTCAAGCGCCACGATACGGCAGCCTTTGGGCAATGCCGCCTCTATGCGCCCCCGCTCAGCGGCAACCAGGGCTTCCACCGTCTTGGAGCCGCGCGGCTCAGTCTTGACGGCTTTGAGTTCAACTTTGAGCTCGTAGGGAAAGCGTTTGGCGTAATCGTCCCACGCTGTCTGCGCCCAGTCCGGCACCCTTTGGCCGACCGCAACAATCACCAACCGCACAAAGATCCGTCAGGCTTTACGCACAGCCGTCTTCTTGGCCGGTGCTTTTTTGGCGGCTACGGCTTTGGCCGCCACCTTCTTCGCCGCCACTTTTTTGGCCGGATCGTTGACGATGACCTTCTTCACAGCCACCTTCGCCACCGCCTTGGCAGCGGGTTTGGGAGCGGCTCTCGGCGTGATCGCCTCAGCGCTCACTTTGGCTGGCGCCTTTTTGGCAGCTACTTTTTTAGCCGGTACTTTTGCCGCCGCCGATTTGGCCGCCAACGCCGCCTTTTGCAACTGTGCTTTGGATGGGAAAGCCTCCGCCACGCCCTTTTTGGCGGCGTTGGAGCGCCTGATATCGGCTATCGGTTGAGCGACTGCTTTAACGGCTTTAACGGCTTTCACTTCTTTGACCGGCTTGGCAACTTCCTTCACGACCGGCTTGGCCGCGCCGAATTTGAGTCGCACGGGTTTGTCACCCCACAATTCTTCCAGGTTGTAATACTGTCGAAAATTGGGCTGCATGATGTGCACCACAGCCTGGCCGCAATCCACAATGATCCACTCGCCATTGGTCTCGCCTTCCATGCGTGGTTTGGCAAAACCGGCATCCCGCACCGCATCGCGCACGCTGGCAGCCAGCGCCTTGGTCTGCCGGTTCGACGTGCCCGAGGCAATGATGACCCGCTCAAACAAGGCGGACAGGTGCTCGGTATCAAAGACCACAATGTCCTGGGCTTTGACGTCTTCGAGGCCATCAACAATGGCACGCTGGAGTTTTTGGATGTCTTTTTTGGCGATGGTGGAGGAGGTAGTGGTAGTCATCAAGCAGTCTGGTAAAGGTGGTGGTGGGCAATATAACGTGCAACAGGCTCAAAAACCATATCGGCAACGCTTAGATGTGCGGCAAATCGGGCCCGAATGTCGGTTGCGCTGACATTCAAGGCGGGCATGAGGAGCCGCCGGAATCTCGATTTATGCGTAGTTTCTAGATCAAATTTGGCTCTAGCCCCCGTCGAATAAGCGCGAGTAGCTACGCAAATTATAGCAAGTTGCAAAATCTCCTGCCAATCATGCCAACTTGGCAACGCTTGCGCCTGGTCTTCGCCCAGAATCAAAAAGAACTCGGCCGTCGGCCACAGCGCCTTGAACTCGCGCAAAGTATCCACTGTGTAGCTCGGGCCGACGCGCTCGAGTTCTCGCGGATCGACCACCACGTTCGGCAGCTCGGCAAATGCCAGTTGCGCCATGGCCAGGCGGTGTGGCGCCGGGCTCAGAGTCCGCGTCTTGTGCCAGGCTTCGCCGGTCGGGACCACTCGCAGCTCATCAAGTTGCAGCTCGACCAGCGCCGCCTTGACCAGCGCCACATGGGCCACATGCGGGGGGTCAAACGCACCGCCAAAGACACCGATGCGCCTCACCTCAAACCCAATCCCGGCGCACCAGAAAGCGGGTGTACAACTCGGCCTCCGGCGAACCCGCTGCGGGCACGTTCTGATACGACCAGCTCGCCAGCGGCGGCATCGACAGCAAAATGGATTCCGTGCGCCCGCCCGACTGCAGGCCAAAGTGCGTGCCACGGTCCCACACCAGGTTGAACTCGACATAACGACCGCGCCGATAAAGCTGAAATTCGCGCTCGCGCTCACCATAGACCGTATTTTTACGGCGTTCGACAATGGGCAAATAGGCGTTCAAAAACGAATCGCCGACTGCCTGCATCATGGCCAGACTGCCCTCAAACCCCAGCTCGGAAAAATCATCAAAAAAGATACCCCCCACGCCGCGCGGCTCGGCGCGGTGCTTCAGGTAAAAGTAGTCATCACACCAAGACTTGAAGCGCGGGTATTTGTCGTCACCAAACGGCGCCAACGTGGCTTTGCAGGTGCTGTGGAAATGCCGCACGTCTTCTTCAAACCCGTAATACGGCGTCAGGTCCATACCGCCGCCAAACCAGCACACCTGCGTGCCGTCAGCCGCTTTTGCCGCCAGCATGCGCACGTTCATGTGCACGGTGGGCACGAAAGGGTTGCGCGGATGAAACACCAGCGACACACCCATCGCGTCGAACGGTGCACCCGCCAGCTCGGGGCGATGCTGTGTAGCCGAGGGCGGCAACTGGGGGCCGCTTACTTTGGAGAATCCGCAACCGGCCCGCTCGAAAACCGGACCCCCTTCCAGAATCTGCGTAATGCCCTTGCCTTGCAACAACTCGCCCGCTGGCTTTTGCCACGCGTCAAGCAAAAACGCCGTGCCGTCGATGTCCGCAATCGCCTTGGTAATGCGCGCCTGCAAACCTTGCAGATAACTGCTGACCGCTTCGGTGTGCGCGCTGCCCACTGCCACTGCGCTCACGCCGCCGCTCCCTTGACTGCGCGGTGACCGATGTCCTTGCGGTATTGCCTGCCCTCAAAGTGAATCCCCAGCGCCACTTCGTAGGCGCGGGCTTGGGCCTGGCGCACGTTGTCCGCCAGCGCCGTCACACACAAGACCCGGCCACCGGCGGTCACCACGTCATCACCCTGCATCGCTGTGCCGGCATGGAACACCATCGCATCTTCGGTTTCCTTGGGCAGGCCGGTAATCACATCGCCCTTGCGCGGCTCAAGCGGGTAACCCTGCGCCGCCAGCACCACACCCAGCGCCGTGCGACGATCCCACTGCAGCTCAATCTGGTCGAGCTTGCCGTGCGGACCCGGCTCGGTGGCGGCCAGCATCACCTCCACCAGATCAGACTTGAGGCGCATCAAAATCGGCTGGGTTTCGGGGTCGCCCATGCGGCAGTTGAATTCGAGCGTCTTCGGGTGGCCTTCGGCGTTGATCATCAAGCCGGCGTACAAAAAACCGGTGTATGGAATGCCGTCTTTTTCCATGCCACGGATGGTCGGCAAAATGATTTCACGCATGGTGCGGGCGTGCACATCGGGCGTCACCACCGGCGCCGGTGAATATGCACCCATGCCACCGGTGTTGGGCCCCAGATCACCATCCAACAAGCGCTTGTGATCCTGGCTGGTGGCCAGCGCCAGCACATTTTTGCCGTCCACCATCACGATGAAACTGGCTTCTTCGCCGAGCAAAAATTCCTCGATGACGACCCGCGGTACGGCTGGACCGTCCGCGCCCGGGTTGTGGGTGACACCCGGTGTGCTGTCTGCCAGCATGAAGTCGACCGCTGCGTGCGCCTCGGCCAGACTCAGAGCCACGACCACACCCTTGCCAGCAGCCAGGCCGTCGGCCTTGACGACGATGGGCGCGCCCTTTTGCGCCAGGTAGGCATGCGCAGCCACCGGGTCAACAAAGGTCTCGTACTCAGCCGTCGGGATGCCGTGGCGCTTCATGAAGGCTTTGGAGAAGGCTTTGGAACTCTCCAGTTGGGCAGCAGCCTGGGTCGGCCCAAACACGCGCAGACCGTGTTTGCGAAACTCATCAACCACCCCGGCGGCCAGCGGCACCTCGGGTCCGACCACCGTCAGCGCTATCTTGTTATCAAGAGCCCAGACCCGCAGCTGCTGCACGTCGGTGATATTGATGTTCTCAATGCGTTTGTCCAGCGCAGTCCCCGCGTTGCCCGGCGCGACAAACACCTTCTGCGCCTTGGGCGACTGCGCCAGCTTCCAGGCCATGGCATGTTCACGGCCACCACCGCCAATCACGAGAATATTCATAGGGCTTCGGCGTCAATCTCTGCGTTGTGATAAATCTCTTGCACGTCGTCCAGGTCTTCCAGCGCATCGAGCAATTTCTGCATCCGCGCCGCATCGTCGCCGGTGAGTTCAATCGGGTTCTCGGCGCGCATGGTCACATCGGCCATCTCAGGCTTCAAGCCCGCGGCTTCAAGGGCATTCTTGACGGCCTCAAAATCCGGGTAAGCGGTCAGCACCTCGATGGCACCATCGTCATCGGTGATCACGTCTTCGGCGCCCGATTCCAGCGCGACTTCCATCACCTTGTCTTCATTGGTGCCGGGTGCAAAAATCAACTGACCGCAGTGCTTGAACTGGAACGCCACCGAGCCTTCGGCGCCCATGTTGCCGCCAAATTTGGCAAAAGCGTGGCGCACTTCAGCCACGGTGCGCACCTTGTTGTCGGTCATGGTGTCCACCAGGATCGCCGCGCCGCCGATGCCGTAGCCTTCGTAGCGAATCTCCTCGTACTGCACCCCTTCGAGGGTGCCGCTGGCCTTGTCAATGTTGTACTTGATGCGGTCCGCCGGCATGTTGGCCGCCTTGGCGCGCTCCACCGCCAGGCGCAGGCGCGGGTTGGTGCCCAGATCGCCGCCACCGGCGCGCGCCGCCACCGTGATTTCACGGATGATTCGGGTCCAGACCTTGCCCCGCTTCTCGTCCTGGCGGCCCTTGCGGTGCTGAATATTGGCCCATTTACTGTGTCCTGCCACGGGGAATCCTTCAAAAGTTCGTTACGCTACTGGTTCGATTGTACTTTTTGGGAATCTTATGTCTGATCCGATTCTGATTGCACAACATGGCAACACCGAATGCTTTCTGCGCCCTGACAAAGCCAACCGGCACGGACTCATCACCGGCGCCACCGGCACCGGCAAGACCATCACGCTGCAAACCATGGCCGAGGGCTTCTCGCGCATCGGGGTGCCGGTGTTCATGGCCGACGTCAAGGGCGATCTGACCGGCCTTTCCCAAGTCGGCGCTTTGGGCTCAAAACTGGCCAAAGTCCTGACGGAACGTGCGCTACCAGCTCCTGAATTCGTAGCATTTCCGACCACACTGTGGGACGTGTTCGGCGAACAGGGCCACCCAGTGCGGGCCACCGTCAGCGATTTGGGCCCGCTGTTGCTGGGGCGCATGCTCAACCTCAACGAAACCCAGGCCGGCGTGCTGCAACTGGTGTTCAAGATCGCCGACGACGACGGCCTGCTGCTGCTGAACATGAAAGACCTGCGCGCCATGTGCCAACTGGTGGGCGACAACGCGTCCCAGTTCACCACCGAATACGGCAACATCAGCGCCGCCAGCATCGGCGCCATCCAGCGCGGGCTGATGCAAATCGAAGCCCAGGGCGGCAATCAATTCTTTGGCGAACCGATGCTCAACATCGCCGATTTTCTGCAAACCGATACCAACGGGCACGGGGTGATCAACATCCTGGCGGCCGACAAGCTGATGACCGCGCCGCGCCTGTACGCCACGTTTTTGCTGTGGCTGCTGAGCGAACTGTTCGAGAATCTGCCCGAAGTAGGCGACCTGGACCAGCCCAAGATCGTGTTCTTCTTTGACGAAGCGCATTTGCTGTTCGCTGACGCACCAAAAGTGCTGATTGAGCGCATTGAGCTGGTGGTGCGCTTGGTGCGCTCCAAGGGTGTGGGCGTGTTTTTTGTCACGCAAAACCCGCTCGACATTCCGGACTCGGTGCTAGCCCAATTGGGCAACCGCGTGCAACACGCCTTGCGCGCCTTCACGCCACGGGATCAAAAAGCGGTCAAATCGGCCGCCGACACCATGCGCCCGAATCCCAACCTGGACATCGGCGCTGCCATCACGGAACTGGCAGTGGGCGAAGCACTGGTGAGCTTTCTGGACGAAAAAGGCCGCCCCGGCATCACGCAGCGGGTCTACGTGCTGCCACCTGCCAGCCAGATTGGGCCGATCACGCCTGAGCAGCGCACAGCCCTGATGGCAGACTCCATCGTCGCCGGGGTTTATGAAAAGACGCTGGACCGGGAGTCAGCGTTCGAGAAAATCAAGGGCCGCACCGCGGCACGACTGGACGCAGCCGCCAGTTCGACCAGCGCAGCCACCCGCGACACCGAGCCACGAAGCAGTGGCCGGGCCAGGGCGCCGGCCGAAGCGCGCAATGACAACGCCGCAGCGGCACCGGCCGGCGGCGGTCTGCTTGACAGCCTGGGCTCCATTTTTGGCGGTGGCGTGCGCCGCACGCGCACCTCGGCCGGCGAACAACTCATCCGCAGTGCCGCCAGCTCGGTCGGCCGCGAAGTCGGGCGCCAGATCATCCGCGGCGTGCTGGGTGGCATTTTTGGCGGCAAACGCTAGTTGCCACGCGCGCACAATCGACCTTTTGAAGCCTATCCACGGCAAGCGGCTTTCTTGACGGACTCGAACCACACGGACCTTAAAGCAATTTCACGCTTGCCATTCATTGAGAAAATTAGCCCCATGAGCAGCCCCAACACCGACCCCTTCGTTCACGTCATCAACCACCCGCTGGTGCAGCACAAACTGACGCTGATGCGCAAAAAAGAAGCGAGCACCAACAGTTTTCGCACCCTGCTCAACGAAATCAGCATGCTGATGGCCTATGAAGTGACGCGCGATATGCCGATGCAGGAAGTCGAAATTGAGACGCCACTGGAAACCATGAGCGCCAAAGTGATTGACGGCAAAAAACTGGTGCTGGTGTCGATCCTGCGCGCGGGCACCGGCATTCTGGACGGCATGCTCAGTGTCGTGCCGGGCGCCCGGGTCGGGCACATCGGCCTGTACCGCGACCCCAAGACGCTGCAGGCGGTGGAGTACTACTTCAAGATGCCCAAAGATATGCAGGAACGCGACGTGGTGGTGGTCGACCCGATGCTCGCCACCGGCAACTCCGCCGTGGCGGCGATTGAACGCGTCAAGGCGACCCATCCCAAGTCGATCAAATTTGTCTGTCTGCTGACCTGCCCCGAAGGCATCGCAACAATGCGCAAAGCGCACCCGGATGTGCCGATCTACACCGCAGCCATCGACCGCCAGCTCAACAGCCACGGTTACATCCTGCCGGGCCTGGGTGACGCCGGTGACCGGATTTTTGGCACGCAGTGAGTTTTATTTTTATATGCCAAATAGGGCGCTAACCCCCGTAATGCTTACGCGAGTAGCTACTTATTTGATAGCAACTCATGCTGACGCGTGGGCGACCAACATCACACCCGCTGTGGCGCAATCAGCTCGGCGTAGTCATATAAGGCACCCAAAATGGCCTCACCCCGCTCATCGGCGGATTCCGCCAAGCTGTCGAGTTCTTGAAACAGTTGCTCAATGGTGAGTGCGCCACCCTCGCCGTCGAACAAACGCGCGCCGCGGTGGGCTTCCCAGCGCGCCAACTCGTCAGCGCTCAGGCTTTGCGGAAAATTGCGCGCCCGGTAGCGCCACAGCAGTTCGGTCAGACGCGCATCGTCAAACGCAGGTCGCGCGCTGGCCAATTCCTGGGCCTTAAGCTGGCGCAAATCATTCAAGCGGCGGCGATCGGCGTTGCCAACAAAACCACCGTAGAGGTCCTCGTCCACGTCCGGCGTCGCGGCCGCTGGGCGTTTGAACACCGCGGGCCAGATGCCGCTCATGTCGGGCAAGGCTTGCGCTTGCGCGGCGTTGGCCAACTGCGCGTCCAGATCCAAACCCCAGCGCTGCGCCATGGTGCTCGACAAGGTCTTGTAGTTGCCAATCACCGTCGGAGACTTGTTCAGGTGAATCGACTTGACCGGCAGGCGCTGCACACCCTCAGGCAAATCCGCCGTTTTGGTGAACAAGCGCAGGCGAATCTGCTCGGCGTTCATCTGCACCAACTCGCGCGGGTCAAACGCCAGATCCCAGGCCAGCAACTCGTTTTTGTTGGCCGGGTGCATGGCCAGCGGCCACATCAACGCCAGACAGCCGCGCTCGGGCGCAAACATGCCCGAGATGTGCAGAAAAGGCCGGGCCTGGGTCAAGGTGGTGGGCAAGCCCAGCTCGGCCATCACGCGGTCTTTTTTGTGCAGGCCAAAACAGAAGTCAAACAGCTTGGGCTGCGCCGTTTTGATCAAGCGCGCCAGCGCGATGGTGGCGCGCACGTCGCTCAAGGCATCGTGGGCCGCTTCATGCAGCAAGCCGTTGGCGGCGCTCAAATCGGTCAGCTTGAAGCTGGGTTTGCCCTCGGCATTGAGCGGCCACTCAATACCTTCGGGCCGCAAGGCATAGGCGGTGCGCACCACGTCCAGCAAGTCCCAACGGCCGCAGTCGTTTTGCCACTCGCGCGCATACGGGTCGATGAGGTTGCGCCAAAACATGAAGCGCGTGATCTCGTCGTCAAAACGAATCGTGTTGTAGCCCACCCCCACCGTGCCCGGCAGGCTGAAGGCCTGCTCGATCTGCGCCGCAAACTGGTACTCGGGAATTCCCTTTTCAAGACACAGTTGCGGCGTAATGCCGGTGATCAGACACGCTTGCGGATCCGGCAAGAAATCAACGGCCGGCTGGCAATACAGCATGAGGGGGGTGCCAATAACATTGAGCTCGGCATCGGTGCGAATGGCGGCAAACTGCGCCGGGCGCGCGCGCCGGGTGTTGATGCCAAAGGTCTCGTAGTCGTGCCAGAGGAAGGTGTGATGGGAAGGAGATGGAATCATTTTTGGCGGCCAGCGATGAAAATGGGTTTGTTCATTATTCAATTATCGCGAGGCCGTTGTGGGGCCGACACCGCGCCCCTCAACGCCGCCGCGCCGAGCGCACGCCCGGCAACTCCGCCACCACACCCAGCACCTTGTGCAGCCGCCCGGCATCCGACACTTCGACCGTGAAAGTCATCAAGGCGATGCCCTTGACGGACTGCGTCTGCACACCGATCACGTTCATTTTTTCTTTGGTGAAAACCTCGGAAATGTCGTGCAGCAAGCCCTGCCTGTCAATGGCGTTCACCGCCACGTCCACCGGGTACACCGCGCTGCCCGCCGACCCACTCGCACTGCCTGGGGGCTGGCCCCATTCCACCTCGATCACGCGCTCGCCATTTTGGGCAATCATCTCGCGCAGGTTGGAGCAATCGGCGCGGTGCACGCTGACCCCTTTGCCCCGGGTGACAAAGCCACAAATCGGGTCAGGCGGGGCCGGTTTGCAGCACTTGGCCAACTGCGTCATCAATGAATCAACACCCACCACCAACAAGCCACCCTTGGCCGGGTTGCTGGCGCTGCGCGGCTTTTTCAGCAGCGGCCCATCGTCGGCCTGCACCGGCTCGGGTGGGCGCAGCAGGGTCTCGATATTGCGCAGCGAAAACTCGTCCTTGCCCACCACTTCAAACAGATCGTCGGCCGAGTTAAACCCCAGCTGCGCGGCCAGGTCCTGCAATTTGAGCGCCGTCTTGCCCTCGCGCTGCAGCAGTTTCTCGACCGCCTCCCGGCCTTTGGCAACCGTTTCATGCAGGGCCTGGGCGTTGAACCAGGCGCGCACTTTGGAGCGGGCCCGGTGGCTCACCAGATAGCCTTGCTCTGCCATCAGCCAGTCGCGCGACGGCCCGCCCTCCTTGGCCACCGTCACTTCCACTGTCTGGCCGTTTTTTAGCGGCGTGTTCAGAGGCACCATCACGCCATCAATTCGGGCCCCACGGCAGCGGTGCCCCAGATCGGTGTGCACGCTGTAGGCAAAGTCGACGGCGGTGGCGCCTTGCGGCAGCTCCACAATGGCCGCCTCGGGCGTCAAGACATAAATGCGGTCATCCAGACCGACATCCTGCGCCGAAGTGCCCGACAGATCACGCTCCCACGCCAGCAACTGGCGCAGCACGGCAATCTTGGCATCGTAGGAACTGGTGGCCGAGACGCCAGCGTAGCCTTTGACACCTGCTTCCTTATAGGCCCAATGCGCCGCCACGCCGTGCTCGGCATGGTCGTGCATGGCCTGGGTGCGAATCTGGATCTCGATCGGCAGCCCCGTGGCATCGCGCACCACCGTGTGCAGGGACTGGTAGCCGTTGGCCTTGGGTTTGACAATGTAGTCGTCAAATTCTTCGGCGATCGGCGTGAACTGGCTGTGTACCCAGCTCAAGGCGGCGTAGCAGTCCGCGATGTCCGCGACCACAATGCGCAGCGCCCGAATGTCATGGACCTGGTCAAATGCGAGCGATTTGCCACGCATCT
>Ga0209343_10001661_pt1 | contig 29708 bp, 23 predicted proteins | sample RifCSPlowO2_02_FD_184026 | JGI IMG/M metagenome (GOLD analysis project Ga0209343, IMG submission 184026) | Groundwater microbial communities from Rifle, Colorado - Rifle CSP2_plank lowO2_0.2 (SPAdes) (version 2) | ecosystem: Environmental > Aquatic > Deep subsurface > Groundwater | place... | reverse complement strand
CCCATCCATGAGCACACCTAAAGTTTTTATTTCCCTATGCAGCGCCATGTGAAAGTTGCAGAAGGTGGGGCCAAGTGTGTACGGGCGTTTTGCCCACAGTGCGGTTTCCCGGTGTTTGCCATGGCCTGGATCGGAAAGACCTTCCGCATCAAGATGTAGCGAGATCAACTGTATGCGTCTGCAAATTCGGCAACCTCAATCTGTCGGCCTATTGGCCGCACTCAGCATCGCAACGATTGTGATGTCGGTCATCTTTTTACTCTGGGAACTGCGTGCACGTGAACTGGAACACTCGCGGCAGGAGACTGCAAGCCTGACGCAAATGCTGATGGAACAGACACAGCAAAGTTTTGAGAACGCAGACCTCGTCATCCAGGGCGTACAGGAACGCCTGTCGAATGCATTCGGGAGCCGGTTCGCCCCCGACAGCCTAGCAACCCATCTGCTGCTCAGTTCACGCGTTTCCGGCATGCCTCAAATGAGCGCCCTCTTTCTGGTGGATGCGCAAGGCACGGTGATTAACTCGTCCCGGACTTTTCCAAGTCTGGGCTTGTCGGTTGCAGACCGGGACTATTACACCTATTTTTCCCAGGACCGGACGAAAACCTTCTTCGTCGAAACACCGGTACGCAGCCGGTTTGACAATGCCTGGACATTGCATATGGCGCGGCCGCTGTTTGAACCCAATGGGAAATTTCGCGGTGTCGTCGTGGCGGCAATGAGCATCCCCCAATTCGAGCTGGCGTTCAATATGGTGAAGCTCAATTATGTTCGCCCAATCGCCTTGTATCTCGCCGACGGCACACTGATCGCCAGCTTGCCGCACCGCGAAAACATGATTGGCGCGCGCGCACCTGAGTTCAACCATGAGGATTTACCCGCCAAGGCCAATGCCATTCGAACGATTCGCCATACCAGCGCAGGCGGTGAGCAGCAAGTGGTTGCACTCGGCCGATTGGCGAAATATCCCTTGCTGGTCAGCGTCACCGATGATGAAGCATTGAGCCTTGCCTCCTGGCGGGAAACCGCCGTTCCTATTGCCCTTGGGGCCTTCGTAGTGAGCATTTTCATCGCCCTCATCGCAATGCTACTGGTCCACAAGCACAAGAGCAGGGAGGCACTGGCAGTGGCGCTGCGCTCGGCCAACGATCTGTACCTACATACCGTTAACTCGGTCATGGACGCGATCGTTGCCATCGACGCGTCCCGCAATATCGTGTTGTTCAATCCGGCAGCTGAACACATGTTCGGACACCGGGCGAGTGAGGTCATCGGCCAACCCTTTGAGATACTGATTCCAGAACGGGTACGTACAAGGCACCATGGCCACGTCGGCTGGTTTGCAGATGCTGAAGCCGGATCAAGAGCCATGGCCCCCCAGCTGGAGATCACCGGCAGGCGTGCTGATGGAAAAGAGTTTCCGATTGAATCGACCATCTCCAAATACCTGATTGGCGGCAAACTGCAAATGACGGCCGTCCTGCGCGACGTTACCGCGCGCCGTCAAGCCGAAATTGAGTTGCGCGAGGTGAACAGTCAACTGCGTAGCCTGTCTGCCTCCCTGCAGTTGGTGCGTGAACAGGAGCGAACGCGAATTTCCCGCGAGTTGCATGACGAGTTGGGTCAGCAACTGACGGGGCTCAAGCTGAGTCTTTTATGGCTTGGCACCCGGCTGAAGGAAGGACGCACGGCAGCGCCCGATACCGTGGATGAAATGCGTTCTCTGCTAGATACGGCCATCGCCTCGGTGAGACGCATCTCGACGGAACTCCGGCCGCTCATCCTTGACGACCTCGGCTTTGCTGAGGCGGTGTCATGGCAAACTCGGGATTTTGCAAAACGTAGCGCGCTGGAAGTCACCCTGAACCTCCCGGCTGCGGATCTTGTTCAAGGCGATGCGCTGGCGACGGCACTGTTTCGAATTGTGCAGGAGTCGCTGACCAATGTGGCCCGCCATGCGAACGCAACTCAGGTGGAAATCAACCTTACCACCGAAGGAGACAAGCTGATATTGACCATCAAGGACAACGGCCAAGGCATTCAAGACCATGCGAGGCAAGGCGGGATAGGCTTGGTGAGCATGCGTGAACGGGCCATCTCCATCGGCGCGCATTTCAATATCGTCAGTCGCCCGCACGCAGGCGCTACCATTGAGGTGACCGTTCCGCTCAACGTAGCGACGCAGGATGGAGATGACGCATGAAATTTGAAGTATTGGTGGCAGATGACCACGCAATTATTCGAGATGGGTTAAAGAAAATCCTCGCCGATACAGACGATCTGATCGTCGCCGGAGAGGCTTGCAACGGCAATGCCGTGCTGGAGAAAGTGCGCGAGCGTGACTGGAGCCTGGTCGTCCTCGACCTGTCCATGCCCGGGCGAAACGGACTTGAACTCATCAAACTCATCAAAAGCGAGCGGCCGAAACTTCCTATCCTCATTTTCAGCATGCACCATGAGGAGCAGTATGCGGTGCGCGCGATCCGTGCTGGCGCGTCGGGTTATCTTGCCAAAGATGGTGACAGTGAAATGCTGCTGCCGGCGATCCGCAAGGTGGCTGGAGGAGGCGTTTTCGTCAGTCCAAAATTGGCTGAATTGCTCGCCGTCGACGTTTCTCCGAATGGCCATAACCAACCGCATACCTTGCTCTCCAACCGTGAATTCGAGGTTTTCAGCCGCATCGTGCGCGGCATCAGTCTGACCGAAATTGCCGAAGAATTCTCCCTGAGCATCAAGACTGTCAGCACCCACAAATCGCACATTCTGGGCAAGATGAACATGGCTAACCACGTCGACCTTGTGCGATACGCCATCGACCGCAACTTGCTCGATTTCACAGGCGAATAGACTGCCTCTGATCTGCAGTGGGAATATTCCTATGCCGATCTTCATCGGCATCCTATATCTATTGAGCGGCCTTTCGCTCAAAATTCACCGCAGCCTATGGCAGGTTTGCATTTGCCAAACCATTTTCTGGTCATCCCAAAAAGCATTCAAAACAAGGTGACACGAGGCGTATTGGTCTTGGTGTGGACCCCACCATTCAGGCGACCATTCCGCCCAATGTACCGCCGCTGGATGGAGATGCAGCATGAAGCTCGAAGTGTTGGTGGTCGACGACCACGCGGCTATCAGAGACGGGTTAAAGAAAATCCTTGCCGATACAGACGATTTGATCGTTGCCGGCGAGGCTGGCAACGGCAATGCAGCGCTGGAGAAAGTGCGCGAGCGTGACTGGAGTCTGGTCGTCCTCGACCTGTCCATGCCCGGACAAAATGGACTTGAACTCATCAGGCTCATCAAACGCGAACGGCCGAAACTTCCTATCCTCATTTTCAGCATGCACCATGAGGATCAGTATGCGGTGCGCGCGATCCGTGCTGGCGCATCGGGCTATCTCTCCAAAGATGGCGACAGTGAATTGCTGCTGCCGGCGATGCGCAAGGTGGCTGCGGGAGGGGTGTTTGTCAGTCCGCAACTGGCCGAATTCCTCGCCAGCGAGGGTTCACCGAATTCCGATGGTTGAGAACGCAGCGCTATCTGATGGGGAATAGGTCACAGGCAAACTTCATAGGAATATTCCGATGGCCATTTTCATCGGCATCCTATATCTAATGATCGAACCGGCGATCAAAATTAACAGCATGTAAATCTTGGGTAAATCTTAAGACGGCAACTTCCACATTAAGGACTCTGATATGCGACTCATTCCACCAAGCAGTAAAAAATTTGCGCCCATCATGATTTCAGTCGCCATGGCGGCAATGTTCAGTGTGTCGGCCAACGTGCTGGCCGCAGAAGTGGATGCCGATGCAGCTATCGCCCTGGCCAAAAAGAACAACTGCTTTAAATGCCATGCCATTGACAAGACCAAAAAAGGACCGGCCTACAAGAAGATTGCCGCCAAATACAAGGGCAAGGCCGACGGCGAGGACAAGCTGATCAAGAACTTCACCACGGGCCCGAAAGTCAAGCTCGAAGACGGAACGGAAGAAGATCACAAGGTGATCGATACCAAGGATCTGAAAGAGCTCAAGAACCTGGCGCAGTGGATTCTTTCGCAATAAGTTGATGCCGGCGGGATGGGCTTGCCTTCAGGTAGTCCCGTTCACCTTGTCTGGCTCTACGTAACCATTACTTCAAAGGGTTTCATCATGAAAAAAACTTTGCTACTTCTCAGCCTTGCCGCACTTGGCATCGGTTCCGCTTGCGCCGCCGACCCAGCCAAGATTAACTGGTCGAATATTTCTGTGGTCAAGGTCCCGCTGTTCTACCCCGGCCAATCGACGTACGAATGGCTGCGTAGCGACGCACACAAGGGGGCCGCGAAGGAAGTCAAACGCGGCGATGCCTGCATGTCCTGCCACGATGAAGACGGTGCTGAGAAGGATATTGGCAACAAGATTGTGAAGGGTGGCCCACTCGAACCCATGCCAGTCGCGGGCAAGTCAGGCTACAAGGAACTCAAGGTACAGGCTGCGTACGACGACAAGAATGCCTATCTGCGCTTTCAGTGGCCAACCGATAACGCCTACCCGGGCAGCGAACACCAATACCTGCGCTTCGATGGCAAGGAATGGAAAGTCTCCGGCTATCCCAAGCTCGACAAGGTGGTGCAGGAAGGCAAGCAGCCCGGTATCTACGAAGACCGGATGTCGGTCATGATTGACGACGGCAAAGTGGCCGGCTTTGCGCAGCAAGGCTGCTGGCAATCCTGCCACGACGGCCAACGCGACAACCCCAAGCAGTTCACCAAGGAAGAAGTGGCGGCCAACCCCTTGCTGACAGCGATCAAAAAAGGTGACGTCCGCAAGTACCTGCCCGACACCCGCACTGACCCGTCCGACTGGAAGACAGGCAAGACGGTGGAAGAAATCGCCAAGCTCAAGGCCGCCGGCTACTTTGTTGATCTGATTCAATGGCGCGCACACCGCAGCCACGCGGTCGGCATGGCTGACGACGGCTATGTGCTCGAATGGCGCCTGGGCGATGCGGGCAAGGACGTGTTCGGGGGCAATGCCGACGCGAAAACCCATGCGCCCAAGTTCATGTGGGACGCGAAAAAGGTCGGCTATAAATCGATTACCGCCGACCAGTTGCGCAAGGGCGACCATTTCCTGATCCGCGAGCAGAACGCCGTGCCGTTTGACCCGAATGCCGGCTGGAAAGAGGGCGACATGATTCCCGACTACCTGACCAGCCGCGAAGACGCCAAGGGCTCGGCCGCCGACAACAACGCTATCGCCAGCTGGAAAGACAGTATGTGGACGGTGGTGCTGATTCGCCCGCTGGGTCTCACCAACGACGACGACAAGGCTCTGAAAGAGGGCGGGGTCTATAACGTCGGCTTCGCTGTGCATGACGACAACATCACCACGCGCGGCCACCAGATCTCCTTTGTGAAAACCCTGGGGCTCGGTGTCAAGAAGGACGCCAAGGTGGACATCAACGCCGTCAAACTGCCGTAATCTGGCAGCAACAGCCTGCCTGGGCCGGAGTCTGCGCCCCGGTAGGCTGTTTTTCTTTGGCATCCGTGGATCGAGCCGCCGCGTCTCAGCATCGGGGAAAACATGCGCACCAGTCAATTTGCAAAATGGATCATGGCCGCCGCCGTTTGTCTGTCGGGAGCCCTAACGGTCTTGCCCGTGACGGCTGCAACTACAGAGAAAAATGCGCCCGCAGCGCAAAAACTTGACAATGCAACGTGCCAGTCTTGCCACAACGGCAAGGTCGGAACGAAGGAAATACTGGACGCTGACGGTGAAAAACGCCCACTGCATGCCATCAATCCAGACAAGTACGGCAAGAGCGTACACGCCAAGATGGATTGCATCGCCTGTCACACGAACATCACCGACAACGTCAGCCCGCACAAGAAGAGCACTGCACCGACACAAGATTGCGCGCAGTGCCACCAGACTTTGTGGGACCAGGCGGCAAAAGCCGATGCAAACGGCGGCGCGTCGCGACTGGAAATCGTGGCCAAAAATATTGAGGCCTATAAAAAATCGTACCACGCCCTTCCGGACAAGGACCATCCGACGCAGGCCAAGGCCACCTGCACCCAATGCCACGATACGCACAGTTTTAACGTGCCTGTCGATAAGAAAAGCCCGCAATATGCCGCTTGGCGGAATGAGATTCCCGCCCAGTGCGGATCGTGTCACGACGAGCAACTGGAGACCTTCACGTCCTCCGTGCACGGCGCTGAACTGCTCGACAAAGACAATGCCAAGGCGCCCGCTTGTACCAATTGCCATACCACCCACGAGATCACGAATACCTCGCTGGTCTCGTTCAAACTCCTGAACACCGAGGCCTGCGGCACTTGCCACAAAGAACGTCTCGCGTCCTACAGCGACACCTACCATGGTCAGGTTACAAAGCTGGGCGGCGGAGAGACGGCCAAGTGCTTCAACTGCCACGGCAGCCATGATATTCTGTCGGCGAAAGATCCCCAGTCGAAGGTGCATCTCGACAATCGGCTGAAGACCTGCCAATCGTGCCACGACGGGAAAAAACGGCCACTGGCCACCGCCGGTTTCGTCTCCTTTGGCCCGCATGCCAACAGCCACGATTTCGCCAAGTATCCGCAGATGTGGATTGCCACCAAATTCATGCAAGCCCTGCTGGTCGGCGTCTTTGCCTTCTTCTGGCTGCATTCCGGCTTGTGGTACTACCGCGAATGGAAAGATCGCAAGTCACGCGTAGCGGTGTCGTACATCCGCACTGAAGGGCTTGCCAATGGGCCTGAAAAAGTCTTTCAGCGTTTCCCTGTGGGTTGGCGCATCGCCCACCTGGCATTTGCCCTGATTACCATGACGCTGGTGCTCACCGGTACCTCGGCACTGTTCTCGCACACCACATGGGCGCCGATCGTGGCACAGGCACTTGGCGGAGCCAAGGGTCTCGCATTGATCCATCGCGTCGCGGCAGTCATGTTCATCGGCATCTTTTTCATCCACTTTGTTTATGTGATGCAAAAACTGCTGCGCGACAAGAAGTTCCGCTGGTTCGGCCCGGATTCGCTGATCCCCAACTGGAAAGATCTTGCTGACTGCTGGGGCATGTTCGTCTGGTTTGCCGGCAAGGGGCCGAAACCACGTTTCGAGCGTTGGGCCTATTTCGAAAAGTTCGACTATTGGGCCGTGTTCTGGGGTGTCACCATCATTGGCACCAGTGGCCTGCTGCTCGCCTTTCCGACCGTTACTGCCGCATTCCTACCTGGATGGGTGTTCAATATTGCGACCGTAGTTCATGGTGAAGAAGCCTTCCTGGCGGCTGTATTCCTCTTCACGGTGCATTTTTTCAACAACCACTTCCGGCCCGACAAGCTGCCGCCACCGGACATCGTGATGTTCACCGGCACGCAGTCGCTGGAAGAGTTTCGTGCCGACCATCCAGCCCAATACCAGCGACTGGTGGACTCGGGCGAATTGGAAACGCTCCTGGTGGAAGCGCCTTCGCAACCGATGGCCCGCGCCTCCAAGATCCTGGGCCTGGTACTGATCGCCGCCGGCCTGACCTTACTGGTTCTGGTTATCAATGGATTCTTGACTGGTGGTTGATGGCGTTCTTGCACAGCGACTTCCATACTCACTTTCATGAATCCTGAGCGACGCCCCAGATGATGAATGAAACTTGAGGGTGGAGGTCCCGGGGTAGAAGTCGAGAAAATTCTTTGGGGCTGGCACCCCGATATAGCAATCGCGAATCAAAATGCAGCCAAAAACTGTATTTTGATTGGTCCCAAGAATGGGAGTTGATGTGTGCTTTCTGTCATGGCTGATGAGCGCGAATTGTCTGGCCATGCTGGAGTGTCTCGATGATCTGCATGGCGTGCCACAGTATTTGCGCACGAAGGTGGGTTTAAGGGAATCGACGTCTCCCTCTCCTTGGCTGGTTGCTTCGACAACTGACACGGGTGCTCCCGGCAAATTCCGTGCTTTTTGCAATCCTTTCCGACGGTTGGCATTGGCGATCCGTAGCCGTTCGGTGCCCACCACCCTTGACGTGTAGCCCTGGATTTTCCACGCTCGTTGCTTTCAATATCTTCCACGGCGTGTCGAACAACAGATACAAGCGACTGGCCATTGAACACACGCGCAAGGTGTTGGGATACCAGCCGCAGGACGATGCCTTTGCTATTCTTGCGGGTGACAGTCCCGCGTGGCCCTGCGGCAGATAAATTCTGGTTCGCAACGCGTGAGCTCAAACCTTTGACATGAAAGTAACCATCACATGAACATCGTCTTTCTTCCGGGGGCGGGCTCCGCCGCTGTTTTTTTGCATCCCTTGAGGGCATTGCTGCCAATGCGATTGCGCCCTTGGTCATGGACCATCTCAGCCGGTCAACGCAAGGTGGGGAGTACTTTGCAATGAAAGTGGACGGTTCATGCCACTGTGGTTCGATTCGGTTCTCGGCGGAGGTTGACCCAAGCAAGGTCATGGTCTGCCATTGCACCGACTGCCAAAAACTCACCGGTTCTGCCTTTCGGGTGGTGGTTCCCGCACCCATTGCGTCATTCGTGCTGCATGGCGAGCCCACGCGCTATGTGAAGGTTGCAGAAAGTGGGGCCAAGCGTGTTCAGGCGTTTTGCCCGCAGTGCGGTTCCCCGGTGTTTGCCCTTGCCCAGGAGAATCCTACGCAGGTCAGTCTTCGTGTCGGTGGGCTTGACCAGCGAAACCTGCTTTTGCCTGGCCTTCAGATATGGAAGCGCTCCGCACTGCCGTGGGTGGATACGCTGACTTCGGTGTGTGCTTCCGAGCAGCAGGAGGCGCTTCACCTGCGGTAACCGGGTCACGCGGAGCGGATGTCCTTGCTTTCGCCGACGGCGGCCTCAATAACCTCCCGTGCTATTGCGGTCTCCTGCTCGGACCGCGTGATCGCCAGCAAGACGATCTGCCCGTGGGAGATGGCATCGCGCACCAGTTCGGACAGCCATCCTTCTTTTTTGCCGGGCGCATTGGCAGAGCCGGAGACGGAACCGGCGGCTGCCCCCAGCGTTCCGCCCAGGACCGCACCCCAGCCGAGCATGGCAAGTGGGGCAACCAGGGGGCTGGCGACAAACAGGGTCACGTTCGCCGCCACCAGTGCCACTTCCGCCAGCGCGCCCAGGCCGGTTCCGATGGCGGTGCCAATGGCGCTGTCCACCAGCACGTCTTTCAGCGCCGCATTGCTGTCGTGTTTCGGCAGGGGTTCTGAAGGGACGGTGTCGGAGACGAAGATCTGCAGTTGTTCGGGCGGGATGCCCCGCGCAAGGAGCCGGGACTGCGCGATCTTGGCGTCATCGCGGTTGGAAAAGAAACCCGATACATGGTGGTGGTATTCGTTCACGCTATTCCTCCTGGCCGTGGCCTGTGCAATGTGGCGAGAAGTGCACACTAACCGCCTTGCCCCAATCAGCCCGTGTGATTTCGCATAGATGCGGGGGAATGTTGGATGCCGTATTTTCACTGGGATGCGAGGGGCTAGGCGCCGTGAAAGTGCGATACTTCGCTTGGCCCGACGACCCCTTGGATTGGTCATTTTTGTCCATGTGAAGCCTATGCAGCCCCTCCAACTCGATAGCGTGACGCGAAAGATGTTGTTGCCACTGGTGTTGGCCAGTGCGGCCATGCTGCTGGGCGTGCTGGCCATACTGATGCATGTGCAAGGGCAGACGGTGGATGCGGCAGGCATCGCAACCGCCAAGGCAGTGGCCAGCCAGATCGTCAATCTGCGAAAGTTTTATACAGCTGAAATCGCCGCCAGGGCCACCCAGTCGGGCATGCGGCTGAATTACGACTTTGACAAAAGTGAGCACACGCTGCCACTGCCCGCCACCCTGGTCAAGGCCTTGGGCAAGACCATCGCGCAGGAATACCCGGGCATGTCGATTCGCCTGTACAGCCACTACCCCTTTCCCAACCGGGTGGCGACCGAAACCTATGACGATTTTGAAACCCGTGCCCTGGACGCGCTGATTGCGCAGCCTGACCAGCCGCAGTCGCGGATAGAGCGGCACGGTAAGCAGCGTCTGTTCCGCTATGTGGTGGCCGACCGCATGCAGGGCGGCTGTGTGGAGTGCCACAACGCACGCAGTGACTCACCCCGGCGTGACTGGAAGGTGGGGGATGTGCGTGGTGCCATCGAAGTCACGGTGCCCGTCGACCAAATTGCGGGCGAAATCGACCGGGGCATTGTGAGTGTGGGCTTGGCGGTGGTGGTGGGGATTTTTGCCCTGGGCAGTGTGGCCACCTTGGCCACCCGGCGCGCATCGGGGGCGCTGCACCAATTGAACGATGAACTGGAGGGCCGTGTCAGCGCCCGCACTGCGGACCTGTCGCAAGCGAATACCGATCTGCGCGAGGCGCTGAGCCATATCGAGCGCAGCGAGCCGCTGGCCGCCCTGGGGGCTTTGATCGCCGGTATGGCGCACGAACTGAACACCCCCATGGGCAATGCGACGCTGGTGGTGGGCGCTTTGACCGAACAGGTGAACACCCTAGGCGCTGCCGTGGCCGGCAACCAGTTGCGCAAGTCCCAACTCCAGGAGTTTGTGAATTCAGCCAACGAAGCCTGCGCTTTGCTGCAGCGCAATGTGTACCGGGCCAGTGAGCTGGTCGCCGACTTCAAGCAGGTGGCAGCGGACCAAACCAGCTTGCGCCGACGTGAGTTCAGTCTGGCGGAACTGGTGGGCGAGACCCTGCACACCATAGAGCCCTCTTACAAACACCAGCCGGTCAAGGTGTTCACCGATGTGCCTGCCGACATTCGGCTCGATAGCTACCCGGGCGCGCTGGAGCAGGTCATCACCAACCTGGTTAACAACGCCGTGTTGCATGGCCAGAAGGCGAACACGCCCCTGACCATTCGCATTGGCGCGCAGCGCATGCCTGAGGCGGACGAGGTCAAACTGACCGTGGGTGACGATGGCCTGGGCATGGGTGCCGAGGTGGTGGCGCGCGCATTTCAGCCCTTTTTCACCACCCGCCTGGGCAACGGGGGCACCGGTCTGGGCCTGTATTTGGTCAAGCAGCTGGTGCAGGACTCGCTTGCCGGAAGGCTTACCTTGGATTCCCAGCCAGGGCAGGGCACCCGCTTCGAGATGGTCCTGCCGCTCACCGCACCACCGGCCGCCAGAGATGCCAAAGCGGCCTAGGGCAGGTTTTGCTTTTGCTATTCTTTTGATAGCTGATTGCGCATATTCCACGGGGGCTAGAGGCCAAAAGTACCCGTAATTCCTGGCCCTGCAGCGCCCCACGTTGGCGCGATTGAACAATCGATTGGCGGCATTGCGAAATGGCAGAAGGGCGGCCTTGGCCTACAGTCTGGCGCACCTACAGGCAACAAGGAGCAGGGCATGCGGCGATGGAATGGCTGGGGCGATGACGCCACCTCAATGGACTTGAACGACGGTGCACGCGCCATGATGGCCGAGCGCCTGGGCCCGGGCCACCCGGGGCGGGATGCCACACGCAAGCAGATTCTGAAAAAAGTCCCTGCCTCCCGCTTGGAGGGGGCGCACCCCTTGATCCAGACCGACGCCGCCACGCGTTTTGCCATGGGCTTGGGCGAGAGTTTTGCCGACTGGATTCGCAAGCGTTTTGGCGCGCTGCCGCCGGTGCCCGATGGTGTGGCCTTTGTCGAGTCCACCGAGCAGGTGCGCGAACTGCTGGACCTGGCCTATGCCAACAACTGGATGGTGATTCCCTTTGCCGGTGGCACCAGCGTCGCCGGGCATCTGGACTGCCCCATCAGCGAGCGACCCATTTTGTCCCTCAACCTGAGCCGCATGAACCGCCTGTTGCACCTGGACAAGCGCAGCCAGTTGGCCACCTTTGGCGCTGGCACGGCGGGGCCGCAGGTGGAGTCTGCGTTGCGCGCCCAGGGCTACACGCTGGGGCATTTTCCGCAGTCGTTTGAGTACTCCACGGTGGGCGGCTGGGTGGTTACGCGCTCCAGCGGCCAGCAGTCGCTGCGCTACGGGCGCATTGAACAGTTGTTTGCCGGTGGCCGCATGGAAACCCCGGTGGGCACGCTGATGCTGCCCACGCTGCCCGCCGCCAGCGCGGGGCCGGACCTGCGGGAACTGGTGATGGGTTCGGAAGGACGCTTTGGCGTGCTGACCGAGGCCACGGTGCGAATCAGCCCTGTCCCAGAGCATGAGAGCTTCCATGCCGTTTTCTTGCCGGACTGGGATGCCGCAGAGGAGGCCGTGCGCACACTGGTGCAACGCAAGCTGCCGCTGTCCATGCTGCGCCTCTCCAACGCCATCGAGACCGAAACCAACCTCACCCTGGCCGGTCACGCCAAGCTGATTGGCTGGATGGAGCGTTACCTGGCCCTGCGCGGCTGCGGCAAGGGCAAGTGCATGCTGATGCTGGGCGTCACCGCCGACCAGCACACGGCCCGCAACGCCCTGCACGAAGCCCGCCGCACCCTGGGTGAGCATGGCGCCGTGTACATCGGTACGGCCATGGGCTCCAAATGGGTGGCCAACCGCTTCAAAGGCCCCTACCTGCGCAACACCTTGTGGGAGGAGGGCTACAGCGCCGACACCATTGAAACCGCCGTGGATTGGCCCAATGTCAAGCCCCTGATGCTCGCCATGGAACAAGCCTCGCGCGATGTGTTTGCGCAGTACGGCGAGCGGGTGCATGCCTTCACCCACCTGTCGCACATGTACCCGCAGGGCAGCAGCATTTATTCGCAATTTGTCTGGGCCACCGCGCCGGGCGGTTTTGCGCCCAACTTCGAGCGCTGGCAGCGGCTCAAAGCAGCCGTGGCCGCCGCCATTGCGGCGCATGGCGGCACGGTGAGCCACCAGCACGGCGTGGGCCGCGACCATGCCACGCATTTGAAGGATGAAAAAGGCCCGCTGGGCATGGCCACACTGGCCGAGCTGTGCCGCCACTTCGACCCCACCAAGATCATGAACCCCGGCAAGCTGCTGCAGGACGAAGGCCCATGGGCGCAGTAAACCACTTGGCCACCCAACGCGCCCAGGGTCTGGCGCAGCTGCAGGCCCAGGCGTGGGACCTGGTGGTCATTGGCGGTGGCATCACCGGTGCGGGCGTGGCGCAGCAAGCCGCCCGCCGGGGCTGGAAGGTGCTGCTGGTGGAGCAGCGCGACTTTGCCTGGGGCACCTCCAGCCGTTCTTCCAAGCTGGTGCACGGGGGCCTGCGCTACCTGAAAGAAGGTGACATCAAAACCACGCTGCACTCGGTGCGCGAGCGCGAGCGGCTGATGCGCGAAGCCCCCGAGCTGGTGCAGCCGCTGAGCTTCATCTACGCCGATTGCAAGGGCCGCAAGCCCGGGCGCTGGCTGATGCAGACCGGGCTGGTGCTGTACGACCTGATGGCCGGCCAGCGCAGCCACTTCTATGCCAATCTGGAGCGTACCCGCACGCTGGCGCCGGGCCTGAACCCGCCCCAGCTGCGCGGCGCCCTGGTGTTCAACGACGCCAAAACCGACGATGCCCGCCTGGTGCAGCGTGTGCTGATGGAGGCCCAAAAAGACGGCGCCACCACCCTGAACTATGTGGCCGCCCAGCGCCTGACCCTGCGTGATGGCCAAGTGTGTGGCCTGGAGCTGCAGGATGCACTCAGCGGCCAGAGTTACGCCGTGCGGGCCCGCTCGGTGGTGAATGCCACCGGCGCCTGGGCCGACCGCCTGCGCGCCGACCTGGGCGCCAAGCCCCTGCTGCGCCCCCTGCGCGGCAGCCATCTGCTGGTGCCCCACGCCCGGCTGCCGGTGCAGCACAGCATCAGCATGATGCATGTGCGCGATGGCCGCCCGGTGTTCCTCTACCCCTGGGAGGGCTGCACCCTCATCGGCACCACGGACCTGGACCACCAGGGCGACCTCAATGTCGAGGCCTGCATCACGCCCGCCGAGGTGGACTACCTGCTGGAGGCGGTGAACGACCAGTTCCCGCAGGCGAATTTGGGCCGTGCCGATGTCATTTCCACCTACGCCGGGGTGCGCCCGGTGGTGGACGACGGCAAGGGCGATGCCTCCAAGGCCACGCGCGACCATGTGGTCAAGGACGAGTCGGGCCTGATCACACTCACCGGCGGCAAGCTCACCACCTTTCGCCTCATGGCGCAGGACGCGCTGGCGCTGGCCGCGCCCCATGCCGGCAAGCCCTTTGCACGCGACCAGGCGGTGGTGTTCACCCCCAGCACGGGCCGCCCGGAGTGGAGCGATGTGGTGCGCCAGCGCCTGGCTGCACGCTTTGGCTACCGCGCCGCCGCGCTGGCAGCGCAGGCGCCTGCCGACGATCTGCAGACCATTGCCGGCACGCAGACGCTGTGGATTGAACTGGCCATTGCCGCTCGGGACGAAGCCGTGGTGCACCTGGACGACCTGCTGCTGCGCCGCACCCGGCTCGGGCTGCTGTTGCCACGCGGGGGGCTGGACCAGATTGCGCGGATACAGGCCCTGTGCGAGCCGCATTTGCAATGGGGCGAAGACGGCTGGAGTGCCGAACTGCAACGCTACCGCGCCTTGGTGGCTGCGCACTATTCGCTGCCCCGTGACGGTGCCCGCTTCTGAGACCTGCCCTGGAGACCTGCTGACCATGCCTAAGACCTACATCCTGGCCATCGACAATGGCACCCAAAGCGTGCGTGCGCTGCTGTTTGATTTGCATGGCAACCTGGTGGACAAATCGCAGGTGCACATCGACAGCTACCAGTCGCCCCAGCCGGGCTGGGTGGAGAACGACCCCGAGGCCTTCTGGCAGTCCCTGTGCCAGGCTTGCCAACACCTGTGGGCCAATACCAATGTGCCCAAAAGCGCCATTGCCGGTGTGGTCATCACCACCCAGCGTGGCACCACCATTGCCCTGGACAAAGCTGGAAAACCCCTGCGCCCGGCCATCCTCTGGCTGGACCAGCGCCGCGCGGACGCACCGCCCAAACTCAAGTGGTGGTGGGAGGCAGCCTTCAAGCTCATCGGCATGCGCGACACGGTGCGGCATTTTCAGAAAGAGGCCGAGGCCAACTGGATCGCCCAGCACCAGCCCGACATTTGGGCGAAAACCGGCAAATACCTGCTGCTCTCGGGCTACCTCAACTACCGTTTCACCGGGCGTTTTGTCGATTCCGTGGCCAGCCAGGTGGGCTACGTGCCGTTTGACTACAAAAAAGGCTGCTGGGCTGCTGCGTCCGACTGGAAATGGCAGTCCATGCCCATCACCCCCCGCATGCTGCCCGAGCTGGTGCCCGCAGGCACCATCATCGGCCAGGTAGGGACTCTGGTGGCGTTGGAAACCGGCATTCCCGAAGGGCTGCCCGTGATTGCGGGGGCTGCGGACAAGGCCTGCGAAGTGATCGGTGCGGGCTGCCTCACCCCCGAGATTGCCTGCCTGTCCTACGGCACCACCGCCACGGTCAATACCACCACGCCGCGTTACCTGGAGGCCACGCCTTTCATCCCCCCGTACCAGGCGGCGGTGCCCCGCCACTACAACACCGAGATCCAGATCACCCGGGGCTTCTGGATGGTGAGCTGGTTCAAGGAGCAGTTCGGCCTGCACGAGCAGCAAATTGCCAAAGAACGTGGCGTAGCGCCAGAGACCCTGTTTGACGAACTGGTGAATGCCGTGCCGCCGGGCGCGCAGGGCCTGATGCTGCAACCCTTCTGGAACCCCGGCATCAAGGTGCCCGGCCCCGAGGCCAAGGGCGCCATCATCGGCTTTGGCGATGTGCACCAGCGTGCCCACCTGTACCGCGCCATTCTGGAGGGCCTTGCCTATGCCCTGCGCGAGGCCAAGGAGCGCATTGAAAAACGCGGTGGCACCCGCATCACCAAGGTGCGTGTGTCCGGTGGCGGCTCGCAAAGCGACGCGGCCATGCAGATCACCGCCAATATTTTCAACCTGCCGTGCGAGCGGCCCCATTTGTACGAGACAAGCGGGCTGGGGGCGGCGGTGCTGGCGGCGGTGAGTCTGCAATTGCACCCGGATTTCGCCACCGCCATCCGGGAAATGACCCGCATCGGCCAGGTGTTCCAGCCCGAGCCCGCGCACGTCCATACCTACGAGCAGCTCTACCGACGGGTGTACTGCCGCATGTACCAGCGTTTGCAGCCGTTGTACCTGGCCATCCAGGAGATCACCGGCTACCCGCAAAAGAGTTGAGGCGGGGGGGGGAAGGGCGTGACAGACAAGATCTGTAAGTGAAATTGACCTGTATCAAAATTTCCCCTGGTTTTTGACGCCACAGGGGCAGGCCTCAGGGAACGGGCGATGGCTGCGGGGTAAAGTCGGCAGATCTCTGCATCTCGACGGCCCATGCCAACGATCCCGACGGTTTCCCCGCTGAACTCGATACAAACCCGAGTCACCCTGACAACGCTGCTTATTTTTTTGCTGAGCCTGTGGTCGTTGTCGTACTACGCCAGCCAGATGCTGCGCAAAGACATGGAGCGTTTGCTCGGTGAGCAGCAGCGCTCGGAGGTTTTTTATCTGGCTGCCGAGCTCAATCATGGGCTGGAGGAACGTCGCGACGCCTTGAAAACAGTGGCCCGCAGCGTGAGTTCGGCCATGCTGGGCGATCAGGCGGCCTTGCTGGCCCTGCTGAACGAGCGCCCGCTGCTTCGCGGTTTGTTCAACGGTGGCTTGCTTGCTTACCGCTGGGATGGCTCGGCCATGGCAGCGCTTGCGCTGGCGGGCGGCCCCGTCGCAGACCGTGTGGGCGACCTTGCCCCTTTGTTGCCTGCGCTGTTGCAGGATGGCATCGCAATGGGCCGCCCCGTTTTGGACCCGAATTCGCACGCTGCGGTATTTGGCATGCTGGTCCCGATCCGTGATGCGAAGGGCCAGGCCATTGGCGCTTTGGGGGGCCTGACCGACGCAGGAAAAACCAGCTTTCTGGACCAGATTACACAGGGCCGCTATGGGAGGACGGGCGACTATTTTCTGGTGGCGCCCCAGCACCGGTTGATCGTGACCGCCTCCGACCCGAGCCGCAGCATGGACGTGTTTCCGGCGCCTGGCTCCAATCCGTCCGTGGACCGTTTTATGCGGGGTTTTGAGGGTCCCGCGCTTTACGTCAATTCCCGTGGTGTGGAAGTGCTGGGGTCTGCCAAAGGGATTCCCGTGGCGGGGTGGTTTGTGGGCGTTACCCTGCCCACGGCGGAGGCCTTTGCACCGATCCATGCCATGCAGCGGCGTACCTTGCAGGCCACCATGGTGTTGACCCTGTTGGCGGGCTTTTTGACCTGGTGGATTTTGCGGCGGCAACTGGCCCCCATGCTGTCAGCGGCACACACACTGGCCACCATGTCGGATGCGAATCTGCCGCCACAGCCTTTGTGCGTTGCACGGTACGACGAAATTGGCCAGCTGATCGGCGTTTTCAACCACTTGCTAGGGGTTTTGGCGCAGCGGGAGGTCACGCTGCTGCAGAACAAGGCCCTGCACTCGGCCATTTTGCAAACCGCCATGAACGGCTTCTGGCTGGTGGACCCGCAGGGGCGCCTGCTGGAGGTTAATGAAACCTATTGCCGGATGAGCGGGTACAGCGCGCAAGAGCTTTTGGGCAAAAACGTGTCCGATCTGGAATCCCGAGAAACCGCCAGCCGAACCGCAGGGCACATCCAGCAGGTCCGGGAGCAGGGCGAGGGGCGCTTCAATTCCCGGCATTGCCGCAAGGACGGGAGCCTGTTTGACGTCGAAGTCAGCGTGCAGCACCGTCCCGATGAGCAGGGGCGGTTTGTGGTGTTTGTGCAAGACATCACGGACCGCCGGCAGGTGGAGGAGGACCGCCGTATTGCCGCCATTGCATTCGAATGCCAGGAAGGCATTGTGGTGACCAATGCCGATGCGCAGATCCTGCGGGTCAACCAGACCTTTACACGGATTACCGGCTATTCCCAGAGCGAGGTGCAAGGGGTATCGACCGCCATCCTGGGTTCCGACCGCCACAGCGCCGCTTTTTTTGAAGGCTTTTGGCGTGAAACCCGGCACGCAGGGGTGTGGCAGGGCGAGATGTGGCAGCGGCGCAAAGATGGCACGCATTACCCGGCCCGGGTCACCATGACCGCCGTGCGGGACGACACCGGAAGGGTGACGCACTACGTTGGCAACTTCACGGATGCCACCCACAGCCAGATGGCGGAGCAACAGCGCCTGTGCGACGAGGCGGCCCTGCGCGATACGCTGGTGCGTGAGGTGCACCACCGCATCAAAAACAATTTGCAGGGCATCACCGGAATACTGGGCCAGTTTGCGAAAAGGCACCCTGAAATTGCGGACCCCATCAACCAGGCCATGGGCCAGGTGCGCGGCATCTCCGTGATCCACGGCTTGCAAGGCCGTGCGGCCTCGTCTTCCGTGCGTTTGTGCGAACTGACGGGCGCCATTGCGGAGGAAATACAAAGCCTGTGGCGCACACCGGTGGCGCTGGATATTCCCGCAGCCTGGGTGCCTTGCCTGATGGCCGAAAAGGAAGCGGTTCCCATTGCCCTGGTGCTGAATGAGTTGATACTGAACGCCGTCAAGCACGGTGGCAAGGCGCAGGGCCAAGTGAACATCACCCTGCGCAAGGGCGCGCAGCCGGATGTGGTGCAAATCACCATTGTCAATACGGGGACACTTGCCCCCGAGCAGCCCCCTGCCATCACGCACCATATGGGCTTGCAGCTCGTCGCAGCGCTGATGCCCCGCCATGGGGCCCGCATTGCCAGGGAGCAGCGTGGCGAATGGGTCACGACGGTGCTGGAGCTGGAGCCTCCTGTGATTTCCCTCGAAATGAAAGAAGCAAAATGACAACTGAGCCGGTGTCCGTTGCGGGCAAGCAACTTCTGGTGGTGGAGGATGACCGGCTGGTGCTGGCCATGCTGGTGGAGGGCCTTACCGATGCCGGCTTTGTGGTGGTTACGGCAGAGTCCGTGGAAGATGCCGAAGCCTGGCTGTCAGGCGGTGGGCGGCCCGATTTGGCCGTGCTGGACGTACGCCTGTCGGGCCAAGATGGCCTGTACCTGGCCCAGCGTCTGCGCGACCTGGACCACATTCCGTTCATGATGTTGAGCGCCTACAGCGACCCCCAAACGGTGGCGCGGGCGACGGCAGCCGGGGCATTGGGCTACGCGGTGAAGCCGCAGGACCTGGCCCAGCTGGTGCCTGCCATCCAGGCTGCGTTGGCGCGCGCCGATGAGTTGCAGGATTTGCGTACCAAGCGCCTGCAGCTGCAGGCGGCCCTCAATGGCGAACGCGATATCAACATCGCCGTGGGCATCACCATGATGCAAAACCACCTCAAACGCAGCGAAGCTTTTGAATTGATACGCATGGCGGCACGCAAACAGCGGCGCAAGCTGGCCGACTTGGCGGCGCAGATCATTCAGGCAGGGGAAACACTGAGCCTTTGATTCCAAATGGATGGGGAAGAAGCGCAAAACACTGCTATAAACGCAGGTTCACAAGGAAGTGGCGGCCCCAGTCCCCGGCTCCAGTTCCCATTAGGCCCTGAACCCGCCTCGTTAGCCTGTTTGTGTGTGCTTGCTGCACCCACCAAGAAGTAACGACGCAGTCCCCAAACGGACTGATGCGCGGGTGTTCCAACTGCTTGTTAATTTTCATGTACGTACGACCCGGTGGTTGACCAACGTCAGCATTGGGGTGCGTTTGCTTTCGCTGATGGGGCTGGCGGTGTCCGTGTCCCTGGTGCTGGCGGCCGCAGGTATCCGGGGTTTGGCCGCGTCGAAGGAAAGCCTGCGTTCTGTCTACGAAGACCGCATGTTGCCGGTGCAGCAACTGGCCGAAATCTCGCAACTCATGCTGACCAATCGGCTGCTGTTGCAAACCGCGCTCAGCAAGGTTCAACCGGATCCGGCCACCGGTCGGCGTGCTGCCTGGGTCATGGACCGCGAGTTTTCCTCCATGGCGGCCCATGCCATTGAGGAAAACATTGAAACCATCAACACGCTGTGGCGTAACTACGATTTGTCTTCGCTCCCGCCCGCGGAAAGGGCACTGGCGGATCGGTTTGCCGAGCGCCGCAGTGCTTATATCAAGGAAGCGCTGTTGCCGGCGGTCCTGTCATTACAGTCCAACCAGTACGCCAGCACCCAAGTGCTGGCTGCCAAAGCGGCAACACTGTTCGAAAAAGCCGGCCCCGACCTTCAAGCACTGAATCGATTGCAGTTCGACATTGCGCGGCAGGCCTACGACAAGGGGGTGCGGCGGTATGAAAACACGCGCCTGATGGCGCTGGGCACGCTGGGTGTGGCGGTACTGTTCATGAGTTGGTTGGGGTGGATGCTGAGCGGCTCCATCGTCAATCCACTCAAGCAGGTGATTGTCATTTTTCAGAGGATTTCGAACGGAAAATACGACTCCACCATCCTCGTGGAGGGCCATGACGAAATCAGCGAGGTGATGTTGGCGCTGGGGGACATGCAAACCAAGCTGGGGCTCGACGAGGAAGCCATCCATCAGCTGGCGTTTTATGACCCACTCACCAAACTGCCCAACCGGCGCCTGTTGCGCGACCGGTTGCAAAGAGCGCTTTCGCTGAGATCGCGCAGCCGGCTCTATGGGGCGGTGTTGATGGTGGATCTGGACAATTTCAAGAGCATCAATGACACCCGTGGCCATGAAGTGGGTGACCGATTGCTGGTTGAAATTGCGCAGCGGATTCAGCTGTGTGTCCGCCAGGCCGACACGGTCGCCCGTTTGGGGGGCGATGAATTCATCGTCATGCTGGTGGACTTGAGCATGGATGAGGCACAGGCCGCGCTGCAGGCCGAAAGAATCGGGGAGAAGATTCTGGCGGCCATCAGCCAGCCCTGCATGCTGTCCAACAAGCTGCACCATCCGGCGGGCAGCATGGGGCTGTGCCTGTTTGTGGGGCAGAGCGCATCCATGGAGGATTTGCTCAAGCGTGCTGACATCTCCATGTACCAGGCCAAAAACAGTGGGCGCAACGCTTTGCAGTTTTTCGACCCGCAAATACAGGCCTCGCTGGAGGCGCGCATGGCGCTGGAGTCTGAACTGCATGAGGCCTTGCCCAAGCACCAGTTCAAGCTGTATTACCAAATGCAGCAGGACCATCGGTACGGCGTGCTAGGCGCGGAGCTGTTGTTGCGTTGGGAGCACCCCAAATACGGCATGGTGATGCCAGACCAGTTCATTCCCATTGCGGAAGAGTCTGGGCTGATTGTTCCAATAGGGGAATGGGTATTGCGCAGCGCATGTGAACAACTCACCGTGTGGGCCCACAAGCCGGTGGTGGGGGAGTTTTTGCTGGCGGTCAACGTGAGCCCGCGCCAGTTTCGAGAACCCGACTTCGTGGACATGGTGGACCAGGTTTTGATGCAAACCGGTGCCAACCCGGCACGGTTGAAGTTGGAGCTGACCGAGAGTTTGGTGCTGCACAACGTGACGGACACCATCGTCAAAATGAAAGCACTGAACCAGTTGGGCGTTCACTTTTCGATGGACGACTTCGGCACCGGTTATTCGTCCTTGTCCCACCTGACCCATTTGCCCATTCACCAACTCAAAATTGACCGCAGCTTTGTGCACAACATTGCCAGTAACCGCAACGACGCCATCATTGTGCAGACCATTATTGGCATGGCCAACAACCTGGGCGTCGCAGTGATTGCAGAGGGCGTAGAGACCCCAGAGCAGCGCGCCTGCCTGGAACGATTCGGCTGCTTTGCCTACCAGGGCTATCTCTTTGGGCGGCCCATGCCACTGCCGGAATTTGAAAGGCTGGCGCTGGAGGCCAGTACGGTCTAGACATTCATTTTAGGGAACACACAACTTGAACCATTTAAAAATATCCACCCGTCTATTCCTCCTGATCGCGCTGTTGTCGGTGCTGCTCGTGGCCATTGGTGCTGGCGGTCTGTTGGGCATTGTCCAAACCAATGAATCCCTGCGCTCCACCTATGAAGAGCGGCTGCTGCCTGTGGCACAAATCTCCGAAATTCAAAAACTGCTGCTGCGCAACCGGCTGGCCATTGCAACCGCACTGGTGACACCCACCCCTGAGACGATTGCAGCCAGCACGGCGGAAGTGGAGGCGAACATCGATGCCATTGGCAAGGTATGGGCCACTTTCATGGCGACCACGCTGGACCCGGACGAAGCCAAAATTGCCAATACGTTCACTGAAAATCGGGGCAGATTTGTGCAGCAGGGCCTTAAACCCGCAGTGGCGGCACTGCGTGCCAACGATCTGGTCGGGGCCAACCGCGTTGTTCTGGAGGCCATTCGACCCCTCTTTGTGCCGGTGAATGAAAACATCACGGCGCTGATGGCTTTCGAGATTGACAAGGCCAAGCATTCCTACGCCGAAGCATTGGGCCGTTACACCACCATTCGGGTTATGTCGGTGCTCTCCATGGTGGCGGGCGTGCTGTGTGCCGTGATCTTTGGCGTGGCTTTGATTCGCGGCATTTCCCGTTCACTCGGCCAGGCCGTGGATATTTCCAATGCCGTCGCGCGGGGCGATCTCAGCCAATCCATCCATGTGGCGGGCAAGGACGAAGCGGCGCAGGTGCTGAACGCGCTGGCGGCCATGCAGGGGAGCCTGATCCAGGTGGTCTCCAACGTACGCTCGGGCTCTGAAAGTGTGGCGACTGCCAGTGCGCAGATCGCCTCGGGTAACTACGACCTTTCGGCCCGCACGGAGCAGCAGGCGGGGTCACTGCAGCAGACGGCGGCTTCCATGGAGCAGCTCAGCGCCACCGTCAAACACAATGCGGACAACGCCCGTCAGGCCAACCAATTGGCGCTCAACGCCAGTGCGACGGCGATCCAGGGCGGTGAGGTGGTGGCCGAGGTGGTGCATACCATGAAAGGCATCAACGACAGCTCGCAAAAAATTGCGGACATCATCAGCGTGATTGAGGGTATTGCTTTTCAGACCAACATTCTGGCCTTGAATGCTGCGGTGGAAGCTGCACGCGCAGGCGAGCAGGGCCGCGGCTTTGCGGTGGTTGCCAGCGAAGTGCGTAGCCTGGCCGGGCGTTCGGCCGATGCCGCCAAGGAAATTAAGAGTCTTATCAGCGCCAGTGTGGATCGGGTGGCAAAAGGCAGCATTCTGGTGGACCGGGCCGGTGTGACCATGGACGAGGTGGTGAGCGGAATCAAACGCGTGACCGACTTGATGGGCGAGATCAGTGTTGCCAGCACGGAGCAAAGCCAAGGGGTATCGCAAGTGGGGGAGTCCGTGGCCCAGATGGACCAGGTGACCCAGCAAAATGCGGCACTGGTAGAGGAGATGGCTGTGGCCGCCAATAGCCTGAAGTCACAGGCCCATGACTTGGTGAATACGGTGGCGCTGTTCAAATTGGCGGCCGGTTAGCACCACAGTCGGTTGGCGCTCTGGCGCCCGAAGGATGCCACCGACAGTGCCAATCAAAAGAGACGCCCCATGCGAACGAATCTTCCGGTAACTCAGCGCGAATATCAGTTCCCAAGTGGTAAGACTCTGCTGTCCACCACCGACCCCTCCAGCCATATTTCCTACGCCAATTCGGCACCCATGCGCCGCAACGGGCAGGTAACGGGCTACCTGTCGGTGCGCACCAAGCCGGCACGTGCCGAAGTAGATGCCGCAGAAAAGCTGTATGCGCGTTTTAAGGACGGTAGCGCATCAGGTATTGGCTTCCAGCGTGGCCTGATTGAGGAATCGGTAGGCAACGTCGAGGGTGGTTCCAGATTGGTGAGCGATGCGGGGCAGACCATGGCGCAAGTGGTGGAGCAGGTGCGCAAAGTGAATCACCTGATTGCTGAAATCACCACCGCCTCTAAGGAGCAGGCCCAGGGGGTATCGCAGGTTGGGCAAGCGGTGGCGCAACTCGATGAAATGACACAGCAAAACGCCGCCATGGTGGAAGAAAGCAGTGCTTCTGCGATCAGCATGGGAGACCGGGCGCAGCGGCTGGTGGCCGCCGTCAAAGTGTTCACCATTTAGGGCCCGTATGTTGCTCACGGTCTTGCGGGATCCGTTGCTTTCTATCCCGCCATCAGCTTATGTACCAAATCCGCGGTGGTGGAGGCTTTGTATTTGCGCATCAAGCGGGCACGGTAAATTTCTACCGTGCGGTGGCTGATAGTCAGCACCTTGCCGATTTGTTTGGAGGTCAGGCCCTGCATCAAATGCGCGGCGACTTCACGTTCACGTGCGGTCAGTTCGGCCTTCACCGGGCGGCGGGCACTGAGGTCTTCAAAACACCATATGCCCGCCTCGTGGGGGGCGTCGCGGTTGAGTGCGCGGCCGGTCACATGGCACCAAAAGGTCTCCCCCTTGAAACGGCCCTCCACGCGTTTCATGATGCGGTCATCGGCGTAGGTGCCGCTGCGGTTCAAGATGGGCGCAATGCGCGCGCCGGTGCGTTCGTACTCGTCCGCGCTGGGGTAGAGCACCTGGAACGACTGGCCTATGAGCCGCTCGCGGCTGGTGCCAAACATGTCGCACAGGTGCTGGTTGCAGTCCATGATGCTGCGGTTGCAAGACAGCGCCAAACCCACGGGGGCCAACTCAAAAGCCAGGCGGTAGTCGGTGTCCATTTGGGTGTGCTCGCGGTGGGGGCTAGGGTTGGGCTTTACGGAGAACTACGTATGGAATTAAGTAGTATCGTAGCGCCATTGTTTCTTTAATGGAGAAAAGCACTGTGAACAAAATTTATCCCAGCGCCGCCTTGGCGCTTGAAGGCATTGTCAAAGACGGCCAGTTGCTGGCGGTGGGCGGCTTTGGTCTGTGCGGCATTCCTGAAGCACTGATCGACGCGCTCAAAGACACGGGTGTGAAAGACCTGACGGTCATCTCCAACAATGCCGGTGTGGACGGCTTTGGCCTGGGCAAGTTGCTGGAAACGCGGCAAATCAAAAAGATGATTTCCAGCTACGTGGGCGAGAACAAGGAGTTTGAGCGCCAGTACCTGGCCGGCGAATTGCAACTGGAGTTCACACCCCAGGGGACGCTGGCCGAAAAGCTGCGCGCCGGGGGTGCAGGCATCCCCGCGTTCTTTACCAAAACCGGTGTGGGCACCATCGTGGCCGACGGCAAGGAGCTGCGCGAGTTTGATGGCGAAACCTATGTGATGGAGCGCGCCTTGGTGCCCGAAGTGGCCCTGGTCAAAGCCCACCGCGCCGACAAATCGGGCAATCTGCAGTTCCGTTTCACCGCGCGCAATTTCAACCCGGCTGTGGCCATGGCCGGCAAGACCACGGTGGTGGAAGTCGAGGAGATTGTGGAAACCGGTGACATCCCGCCTGACCAGGTGCACCTGCCCGGCATTTATGTCCACCGCATTGTGCTCAACGCTTCCCCTGAGAAGCGCATTGAGAAACGCACCATTACTGAAACCAAATAATTTTGCGGGACAGTCCGCAGCCGCGCAGCGGCAAGCCCTGTCCCCAACTGACTAGGAGAGTTTGAATATGAGCTGGAATCAAGACCAAATGGCCGCCCGTGCGGCCCAAGAACTGGAAGACGGTTTTTATGTGAACCTGGGCATTGGCATCCCCACGCTGGTGGCCAATTTTGTGCCCGCCGACAAGGAAGTCTGGCTGCAAAGCGAGAACGGCATGCTGGGCATTGGCCCCTTTCCCACCGCCGACGCGGTGGACGCCGACCTGATCAACGCGGGCAAACAAACGGTGACCACCATCAAGGGCTCCAGCATTTTTGGCAGCCACGAGAGCTTTGCCATGATCCGCGGCGGCAAGATCAACCTGAGCATTTTGGGCGCCATGCAGGTCAGCGAAAAAGGCGACCTGGCGAACTGGATGATCCCCGGCAAGATGGTCAAGGGCATGGGCGGTGCCATGGACCTGGTGGCGGGTGTGAAGCGCGTGATTGTGCTCATGGAACACGTCGCCAAAAAGAAAGACGGCACCGAAGACATGAAGATCCTGCCCCAGTGCACCTTGCCCTTGACGGGTGTGGGCGTGGTGGACCGCATCATCACCGATCTGGCGGTGATGGATGTGACACCCGAAGGGCTGAAGGTGGTGGAGCTGGCCCCGGGCGTGACCCGGGAGTTTTTGCAGAGCAAGACGGGCGTCACCCTGGTCTGATCTGGAATCAGGCCCAGCAGGGCTGGCCAAAGGGCAGGGCGGACACGCCCAGATGCCGTGCCAGGGTTTGGCCCAAGTCGGCAAAGCTGCCGCGCAGCCCCAGGTTCAGGCCCGCCGGGCTGCTGGGTCCGGCAAACAACAAAGGCACGTTTTCCCGGGTGTGGTCCGACCCGTGCCAAGTGGGGTCGCAGCCATGGTCCGCACTCAGGGCCAGCAGATCGCCCATCTGGAGTTGCCCCAGCAGTTGCGGCAAAAAGGCATCAAACGCTTCCAGTGCGTTGGCATAACCCGCCACATCCCGGCGGTGCCCGAACACCATGTCGAAGTCCACCAGGTTGGCAAACACCATGCCGCCGTCGGGACAGTCTTGCAGTGCGGCCAGGGTCTGTACGCACAGCGCGGCGTTGTTCTCGCCTTTGCGGTGGTGGCTGATGCCCCGGGCCGCAAAAATGTCCTTGATCTTGCCCACGGCATGCACCTCGCGGCCCGCGCCTATCAGGTGGTCGAGCAGGGTAGGGCCGGGCGGGGGCGTGGTCAGGTCGTGCCGGTTGGCGGTGCGCTGGTAATGGCCGGCCGCACCCACAAAGGGCCGGGCGATCACGCGGGCGATGTTGAGCGCATCAAAAATGGGTTTGGCGGCATCGCAAATCTCCAGCAGACGCTCCAGCCCAAAGTGCTCTTCGTGCGCCGCCACCTGGAACACGCTGTCGCTGCTGGTGTAGCAAATGGGCCATCCCGTGCGCAGGTGTTCATCCCCCAGGCGGTCGATGATCTCGGTGCCACTGGCATGGCAGTTGCCCAGGCTACCGCCCAGGCCGCATTGGGCATACCAGCGTTGCATGAGTTCGTCTGGAAAAACCGACTGCGTGGCGTCGGCTACTTTGGGAAAGTAGCCCCAATCAAAAGGCACCGGGCAGCCCATCAGTTCCCAGTGGCCGCTGGGCGTGTCCTTGCCCAAGCTGACCGGGCTGGCCGCGCCAAACGCGCCGCTCGGACGGGGCACCGCCGCCAAGCCCGCAGGCCAGGCACCACTGGAGGCCTGCGCGGCGTGCCCCAAGCCCAGTTGCATCAGGTGGGGCAGTTGCAAGGGGCGGCCTTGCTGCAGGCGCCACTGCGCAATGTGTCCGAAGGTGTTGGCCCCGACATCCTGCGAACGGGCCGCATCCGGTGCCGCGCCCAGACCAAAGGAGTCGAGAATGACGACGATTGCGCGGGCCATGCTTAACCCTCCAGCCGCGAGACCATCACCGGCCTCATGGCGGGGGGCTGGTCGGTGATGTCTATCAGCTGCGGCAGGCGCTGGCGGGCGGCTTGTGCGGAAGCGATGTTGGCCGCCTGTACCACCGCCAAGCGGTCGCCCACCGCCACCCGTTGCCCCGGCTGTACAAACTGGGTAAAGCCCACGCGTGCATCCACGCTGTCGCTGGCCTTGCGTCGGCCACCGCCCAGCTCAATGACCATCAGGCCGATGTCGCGCGTGGCCATGCCGCTGACCCAGCCGGCGCGGCTGGCGCAAACATCCAATTGCACGGGGGCCTGGGGCAGGTAATCGCCGGAGCGTTCGCAAAAGTCGGCCGGGCCACCCAGTGCCGTCACCATGCGGGCAAAGTGCTCCAGTGCTTTGCCGCTGCCCAGGGCTTTGTCCACCTGGCGCAGGGCCTGTGCCTCGTCCAGGGCCAGGCGGCCCAGTAACAGCAGTTCGGCACTCAGGCGGCGGGTCACTTCCAGCAGGCGTGGCTCCTGGCGAAGGCCTTTCAAAAAGGCCACCGCTTCCTGCATTTCCACGGCGTTGCCGCAGGTGTCGCCCAGCACCTGGTTCATGTCGGTAATCCAGGCCCGTGTGGGCAAGCCTGCGCCATTGGCCACCGTCACCAGCGACTGCGCCAGCTCCTGGGCCATGGACGGAGTACTGGCAAACGCACCGTTGCCCACCTTCACGTCCATCACCAGCCCTTGCAGTCCGGCCGCCAGCTTTTTGGACAGGATGCTGGCGGTGATCAGCGCCACCGACTCTACCGTGGCGGTGACATCGCGGATGGCGTACAGGCGCTTGTCCGCAGGGGCCAGCTCGGCGGTCTGGCCGATGATGGCGCAGCCCGCAGTCTGCAAGGCCTGGCGCAGCGCCGCGGTGTCGGGCGCGGTCTGGTAGCCGGGGATGCTGTCGAATTTGTCCAGCGTGCCGCCGGTGTGGCCCAGGCCCCGGCCCGAGATCATGGGCACAAAACCGCCGCAGGCCGCCACGATGGGCGCCAGCATCAGGCTGACCTTGTCGCCCACACCGCCGGTGGAGTGTTTGTCTAGAAGGGGGCCATTCAGGTTTGCGCTGCTCCAGTCCATCACCGCACCGGAGCGCGTCATGGCGCGGGTCAGGTCAATGGTCTCGGCGCTGCCCATGCCCTTGAGGTACATGGCCATGGCCATGGCGGCGGCCTGGCCTTCGCTCCAGGCGCCGGTGGTCAGCCCCTGCACGAACGCGTCAATCTCCGGGCTCTGCAGGGTGTGACCGTCACGCTTGCGGCGGATGATTTCTTGGGCCAGCATAGGGAGATACCTCAATAGGTGCCCGCAGACGCGGGCGGTGGGGCACTGCGGCCACCCAAAATGGCTTCGATGTCGCTCAACACACTGCTGGCGCCAATACGAAAACGCTTCGGGGTCAGGGCCTGTGGCCCCAGCAGCTCGCTGTGCAAAGCCATGTAGACGGCGGCATCGGCCACGGTGCGGATGCCGCCCGAGGGCTTGAAGCCCACCCGTGGTGCCGCGTTCGCATCGGACGCAATGGCGCTGAGCATGGTGCGCGCCGCTTCAGGGGTGGCGCTCACGGGCACTTTGCCGGTGCTGGTTTTGAGGAAGTCCGCCCCCGCGTCCAGGCTCAGGCGTGAGGCGCGGGCAATCAGCGCCACATCTTTGAGTTCGCCGGTTTCCAAAATCACCTTCAGCAGCAAACCGGGGCAAGCCTTGCGCACCGCCTGCAGCACCTGCGCTGCGGTGCGTTCGTCACCGGCCATAAGGGTCTTGTAGGGCAGTACCACGTCCACCTCTTGGGCGCCGCTTTGCACAATGGCGCCGGTGTCGCGCACGGCACGCTCCAGGTCGGCACTGCCATCGGGGAAGTTGGCCACGGCGGCCACCGCGATATGGGCGGGCAGCTGGGCACGGGCAAAGGCGGCCAAACGGGGCCACACACAGACGGCCGCCGTGGGGCCAAAGGGGCCTTGGGCGCGCTCACACAGTCGGGCGATGTCGGCTTCGGTGTCGTGCTCGTTCAGGCTGGTCAGGTCCAGGCAGGACAGGGCCAGTTGGGCGCTGGCGCGCAGGTCGTGGGTGTCGTCGGTGGTGGATGGGGAGGTCATGGTGAGGAGGGGGTTGGGTTGAGTTCCAGGCCGCCAATGATGGCCGCCAGCACGCCGCTGGCAAGGTCGCTTGCGGCCTGGGCTTGGGACAGGGTGTGGGCGTGGCTCAGGTGTTCGGTGGACAGGCCTGCACCCATATTGGTGATGAGCGACAGGGCCAGCACCCGCAGGCCAGCGTGGCGCGCCAAAATGGTCTCGGGCACGGTACTCATGCCCACGGCGTCGGCGCCCAGGCGCGCCATCATGCGGATCTCGGCAGGGGTTTCAAACTGCGGGCCAAAGGCCCAGGCGTACACCCCCTCATGCAAGGAGACGCCATGCT
>Ga0209343_10001658_pt1 | contig 29711 bp, 28 predicted proteins | sample RifCSPlowO2_02_FD_184026 | JGI IMG/M metagenome (GOLD analysis project Ga0209343, IMG submission 184026) | Groundwater microbial communities from Rifle, Colorado - Rifle CSP2_plank lowO2_0.2 (SPAdes) (version 2) | ecosystem: Environmental > Aquatic > Deep subsurface > Groundwater | place... | reverse complement strand
CTACACGATAAACTGCACACCGCGACCAGTATGCAGGGTTAAAAACTTAATCCATAAACAGTGAAGATACGGAGTCTTCACTACTGATTCTGCGTATGGTTTCTGCTAACAATGCTGCTGCGCTTAATTGGCGAATTTTTTTACAATTTGCTGAATCAGGTCTTAATGCAATGGTGTTAGTAACGACTAATTCGTCTAACTCTGAATTTTGAATACGTTCAGCAGCGCCACCAGATAACACTGGATGTGTGGCATAAGCCACTACTTTTACCGCGCCATGTTTTTTGAGTGCGGCAGCTGCTTCACACAGTGTGTTTGCGGTATCAACCATGTCATCCATAATGACGCAGGTGCGGCCAGCAACATCACCAATGATGTTCATCACTTTGGCTACGTTTGGTTTTGGGCGACGTTTGTCAATAATGGCTAAATCTGAGTTGAGTTGTTTTGCACATGCACGCGCACGCACTACGCCGCCCACATCAGGCGAAACGATGACTAAATTTTCATGATTTTGGCGCAGTAAGTCGGCCAATAAAATCGGCGTTGCATAGATATTATCAACAGGAATATCAAAGAAGCCTTGAATTTGATCTGAGTGCAAATCCATCGTGAGTACACGATTAACACCAACACCTGTCAACATGTTGGCAACAACTTTTGCGGTAATGGCTACACGCGCTGAGCGTGGGCGACGGTCTTGACGCGAATAGCCTAAGTAAGGAATGGCAGCGGTAATGCGCCCCGCTGATGAGCGGCGCAGCGCGTCAACCATGACCATGACTTCCATCAGGCTGTCGTTAGTCGGGTGGCTGGTAGATTGCAATACGAATACGTCGCGACCGCGTACGTTTTCTAGCAATTCAACCATGACTTCGCCGTCAGAAAACCGGCCTACATCCGCGCGACCAAGCTCAATGCCCAAGTGACTAGCAACTTCTTGCGCGAGCGCTGGATTGGCGTTACCAGTAAAGACCATCATGTTGCCGTTAGACACTATTTGATTTCCTATCGTGCTAGTTGCGGTTAAAACGCTATGAAACACTAAAAAATAAAAGCGTGTAAATCAAAAAATCTACACGCTTGTTAGTTCAATCTATGCAGACTGCTTGTCTGCATTCTAAATTCATGCTGACTGTTTGTCAGTACTTTAAATTTATGCAGGCTATTTGCCTGCATACTAAAATTTGGCTGAGGAGGAAGGACTCGAACCTTCGGATGCTGGGATCAAAACCCAGTGCCTTAACCAACTTGGCGACTCCCCAATATTTAATTAGCTTGTTTAATTAGACGCAAAGTCTATTAAAGGGTGCTGATTTAACCCTTTTGCAACAAAGCCCAGAACAGAACATCCTAAGACCTCTTTTGGCTTTTGATTGCATATTTCGTTAGCGATTTTTTCGTTAGCGACTTCTAAAAAAACAGAAGCGCCTGAACCGCTCATCCTTGCATCACCAAATTGTTTAAGCCATGTTAAACAAGCCGATACTGCTGGATATTCATCACAAACTATTTTTTCAAGGTGGTTTGTAAACTCAGGGTGTATGTTTCCACCAGCTGAATTTTCAGTGCTTAATTTAGCTATGCTTAAATTAGACGCCCTTGAAAAGTCCGACATTGTCTTAGGAATCGCATTTTTTGTCAATCGCTTATTCGCAAAAACTTGTGCTGTGGATACATGCGCATTAGGGGTTAATACGACATAGTAGGCATCAATCAGGTTGATGGTTTGCAACGCCTCACCTACGCCTTCAGCCCAAGCATTTGAACCGTAAATAAAAAATGGCACATCCGCACCTAATTGCAACCCTAGTTTCAATAATTCATTACGACTCAAATTTAACTGCCAAAGACGATTTAACGCTAGCAACACCGTTGCCGCATCAGAGCTGCCACCGCCCAAGCCGCCGCCCATGGGGATTTTTTTTTCAACCAATATTTCCACGCCTTGCTTGCACGCTGTGTGTTGTTGTAATAGTTTTGCCGCACGTATGCATAAATCTTGCGCTTCGGTGACGTTGGCAACCGCATTGACGCGTTTAATTGCAGCGTCTGTCGTCGGTTTTAGGTAGATGGTATCGTAAAAGTCTAACAGACGGAATACAGTTTGCAGCAAGTGGTAGCCATCTGCACGCTGGCCTGTGATGTGCAAAAATAAATTGATTTTTGCTGGTGCTAAAAAAGGTTGAAAGTCTTGCATGGCTGGTAAATTTACGATTTTCTTTATGTTTATTGAGGTGGTCTTTTGGTAACCTTAGTCAACAATGTTGTCAGTAACCAATGTTATCCCATGTTTCAACTAAAAGTTTTAGGTTTACTTTGTCACTTTTAAGAAAAATTTTACTCGGTAATAGATATCCGTTTTGTTCTGAGTAGTTTTGATATTCAATCTTCCATCCGTCTTGATGCAATGTGGTTAATAAGCCGCGCTCATCCCAGGTGCTATTTTGTAACGTGCTGTCTTGCGTTGTGTAGCCAGAAGGGCGACCTAGCGACCAGTCGGCAAGTCCGGTGAGCGGAAGTTGCCAGCCTAATGCGGATTGCGTGAGCGTTTCAGCATCATTGGCGGAGAAACTGTTGCCATTGGCATCGGCTAAAATAACTTTCTCGGCAGATTTTTTAATACTTGCCACTTGGCCACCTAGCGGTGAATAAAGTGCAATGTCATCATCGTTTGTATGATGCTGCCAATGCAAACCGCCAGAAAATCCCTTGCCCTCTGTTTGTATACCAATACGGCCTTTAAGCGAAAAATGCTGGATGTTTGCAATATGTTTCAAATGCGCTTGATTGAGCTTTTGTGAGGCATTACTTGGCGCCGGCTTGATGCTAGGCACGCCAGTACAGGCTTGCAGTAACGATAGCAAACCAAGTAGCAACCAAGGCGTGCGGAACAAAGGCTTAATGGCAGTTATCATCAGCAACGTTTATGATTTGAATTTGTTAGCGGTGCTGATGAGCACCTCATTATCAGGATGAGCGCTTAATGCCTCTGCCCATATTTTTTTTGCCTGGTCGTATTGTCCTTTTTGCCATAGCACTTCACCTAAATGTGCCGCAATTTCAGGGTCTGGATTGATGCTGTAGGCTTGTTGTAAATATTTAATGGCTTTATTTAAATTGCCTTTACGATAATGTGCCCAGCCTAGGCTATCAAGCATGTAATGATCATTGGGTGAAAAGCTCAAGGCTTTTTCTATCAACTTGACGGCTTCATTCAAGCGGATATTTCGGTCAGCAAACGAGTAACCAAGTGCGTTGTAAGCGGCGGCAAAATCAGGTTTTTCAGCAATTGCCCTGCGTAATTCAGACTCCATGAGATCAAATTTCTGTACGCGTTCGGCAGCTAGTGCGTAGTCGTAAACCAAATCTGGCGTGTTAGGCAGGTTTTTTACGGTTTTATCTAACAGCTCAAATGCATCTACATTGCGTTTGGCTTTAGCGAGCAAAGCGGCTTGCGTTTGAATCACAACAATTTGTTGTTCGGCATTTAAGTCTTCTACTGCATCTAATAGCTCAATGGCCTTGTCCACAGACTGTGTGCGTGCAATGACATTAGCAAGGCTGATTTGTGCTTCAAGGTGGCGTGAATCAGCAGATACCTTGTTATACCAATCAATCGCATCTGCATCATGATTTTGTTTTTCAGCAGTTTGCCCAAGATAAATATAGAGTTGGTCTGACTCTTTAAAGTCTAGCGTGAGTGCGTGCTTAAAATAATTTTCAGCAGCTAGGTAATCTGCAGACTGGAACGAAAGTAAACCAATAATGACGGTAACTTCAGCACTGTTTTTAGCAGCGCCGTTTTGAGCGTAATCTAGTATTACTGGATACTCTTTTTTTGCCGCATCATATTGCTTTTGGTTGACCAGTAATTTGGCTAAATTGATCCGCACTTCATTAGCATCTGGGTAGCTATTTAAAAACTCGCGATAAAAATCTAGCGCAGCTTGTGGTGATTTGCGATACAGCACCTGGCCTTTAAGCAGCGCTGCCAAATGCCAACCTGGGAGAAGAGTTTCAGCATTGTTGAGCGCTTTTAATGCAACTGCATCCTGGTTGGCAACCCAAGCCGCTTGGGCGATGGCAAATTGTGCCTCGGCAAGGTCAGGGTAAGGTTTTGCCAGTGATTGTACTAGGCGCAAGACACCAGTTTTGTCTGCGCTACGGCCTAGTACCCCATTGAGATATAAAAATCCGCTCGCACGGTTTTCTTTTTTTGAAAGCAATTTTGCTAAATAAGGCTCAGTTTCATTGAGTTTGCCCGTGGCAATTAACATTTCTGTCACGGCTTGCTGCGCTTCTGTTGAATCAGTATCAAGCTCGGCCCATAGCTTGATGGCAGGCACCGCTAAGCTAGGCACATTACCAAAAGCTGCAATTTTAGCAGCACGTTCTGCGAGACGTGGATCGCGCTCTGTTTTGGCTAAATCATAAAATATGGCACCAGACATGCCTATTTCACCGCGCTGCCCGGCAATTTCGCCAACCAGGTATTTGTAGATAAACTCAGCGCTTAATTCATTTTTATTGTCCGCGCTTAGGCCGCTGTGGTTTTCAGCGGCTGCTGTCGCTGTGACAGTTTTGATGTGATCTTTGCTGGCACAACCACTGACCCCCAGCGCGGTTGCTGACAAAAATATCCAGAAAACGGTGGGAAAAATGCGCGAGGCCTTCTTCAATAGAGGCTTGTTCAGTGAAGTTTTGGATTTTTGATGCCAGATCATGGTATGCATAGAATTGAGTTTATCAGTTAGTGTTGAGGAGTGTTTATTAGGATCTATTGTTGTTCTTCTATTGCGATTGAAACGTAGTGCATTGTTTAAATAACACTGTATGATGCGTTGCCTTCTCTTAGTCCGTGACAGTGGCGCAGAGTTCCGACATAATTATGTATTGACTATAACGCAAGTCAAGAGAACTTTCCAATAGATAGGTTTACAACTAGATAGATTTACAACATGTTTTCAATAGATTAAGTTTATTGAATTAAGTATTTACATTTGTATCATAAATTGAATGTCTGAAAATTGAGTGGCTATGAATAATTTTACAGTAGAGGCAATCGAACTCACGCGAGTTTATGGTGGTCGAGAAGCGGTAAGTAACGTGAGTTTCACCTTGAGCAAAGGTGAGGTATTGGGCTTTTTAGGCCCTAACGGTGCGGGTAAATCCACCACCATGAAAATGCTCACAGGCAATCTCGCGCCTAGTCATGGCTCTGTCAAAATCTGTGGTATCGATATGATAGAAAATCCGAAAGAAGCCAAGGCGCTCATCGGCTATCTCCCCGAAATGCGCCCGCTTTATAAGGAGCTGACGGTTGATGAATATTTAATCATGGCTGCGCGCCTGCATCGCGTGAGTGCAAAACACATTAAAAGCGCAGTAGAAACCGCAAAAGAACGTTGCGGTTTGGGTCACATGAGTAAACGTTTGATTGAAAATTTATCTAATGGATATCAACAACGTGTTGGTATTGCACAGGCGATTATTCATCGCCCAATGGTGGTGATTTTAGATGAGCCTACAGTGGGGCTGGACCCTATCCAAATCCGTGATATTCGCGCCTTGATTCGTGAGGTGGGTGGTGAACATAGCGTGATTATTTCAACCCATATTTTGCCTGAAGTGGAAATGGTCTGTGACCATGTGCAGATTATTGATAAAGGCAAGTTGGTTTTTAATGGCGCTATTGATGTACTCAAAAAACAGCGTATTGGCAACAAGTTATTGATTAGCATGCACAATCCACCAGCGGCAGATGCAATGCTCAGCATTGCTGGTGTGACTGAGGCTGAAAGTTTACCCGGTGGTTTGATTCGTGTTCGTTTTGCAGAAAACGCAACGCCGGCAGAGGCGATTGTGCAAGCCGCAGTGCAGCAAGGTTGGGGCTTATACCAAATTGCGCCAGATCAAACCAGCTTAGAAGATGTATTTATGCAGCTAACTTATCAAGAGCAAGTTGCAGAAGAGCAGCCAGCGGCTTAAGGGATTAACCATGATTATCAATGTAGCAAGAAAAGAATTAAAAAGCGTGTTTGCCTCACCCATGGGCTGGGTCATATTGTCGTTGCTGATGTTTGCATTTGGCACTCAATACCTTAATGGCGTGAATGATTATTTTGCCGTGATGTCAGGCGCTATGCGTCCCGCAGAGCGTACAGGGGTGACGCAGTTTGTTGGTCAGTCGGTGTATGGATTGGCTTCATTCATTATGTTGTTTGCGGTGCCATTACTCTCAATGCGTTTGATTGCTGAAGAACGCCGTAGCCAAACATTGCCATTTTTATTTAGTGCGCCAATTTCACTCACCGAAATAGTCGTCGGCAAATTTTTGGGTCTAGTCGGCTTTTTAAGCATCTTAATTATTTTTATTGCCGCCATGTTGTCCACACTTAACATTTGGTCTGATATTGACTTTGGGTTTATTGTCGCCAATTCAGTGGGTTTATTATTGATGGTGGCAAGTTTTTCAGCACTTGGGCTGTATTTCTCAAGTTTGACTCAGCAGCCGGTGGTTGCTGCAATTTTGACCTTTGTAGCCCTATTTGCCTTGATGATGCTAGACCGTTTTTTTGCAGGCGACCCTAGCAATATTCTGGCAAGTTTATCACTCACGCGCCATTTCCAAACTTTCTCCGGTGGCTTGATTGATACTGCCGATATTGCTTATTTTATTCTCTTTACCGTGACATTTTTAACCTTAACAGTGCGTCGCCTAGATGCCGACCGCTTACGTGGTTAATTGGAATTATTTGATATGAACATCAATCGTAAATTACGTTTTCAGTTGTTAGTGCAAAACTGGGTTTTTGTCGTGTTTTTTTTAATGCTGGTGGTGTTGTTAGGCTATGTTGCAAGTCAGTACCATGTTGCAAAAGACATTACTCAGGCCAATCGGAATATTCTCACGCAAGGCAGTGTTAATGTATTAAAGCAGATGAAAGGCCCCGTTAACATTACCGTATTTGCTACTAAAGATGATACGTCTAGCGGTGACAACTTTCGCAAAGGCATTGTTGATTTTGTTGCGCGTTATCAGCGCGCAAAAAAGGACATTCACTTAACGTTTATCAACCCGTCTCAAGAACCAAAGCTTGCACAAGATGCGGGCGTTAAGACTGATGGCGAGGTGGTGATTGAGTATCAAAAGCGCGTTGAGCACATTACGCCACCGTTTGCTGAGCAAGAGGTGACCAATTTATTAGTCAGGCTATCTCGCACTAACCAACAGGCTGTCATGTATTTAGATGGCCATGGCGAGCGTAATTTGCTAGGGGTGAGAAACCATGATATTGGTGAGTTTGGTAAGCAATTAGAAGCCAAAGGCTTTAAGTTTGCAAACCCTGATTTAACCATTGCACAGGCCGTACCTAGTAATGGTGCCATGCTGGTGATTGCTAGCCCGCAAGTAGATGTGAGTGATGTTGAAGCTAAAAAAATTAAAGCTTATCTTGATGCGGGTGGCAACCTATTATGGTTGTTGGATGATGATAATTTGCGCGGGCTAAATGAGGTGGCCGATTACTTGGGTTTGCAAGTATCCCCTGGCATCGCCTTAGATATGGCCTCAGCGCAATATGGCGCAGATGCACGCGTAGCATTTGCCAGTCTTTATGGCGAGCATGCAATTACTACTAACTTTATGCTGCGTACTTTGTTTCCTGAAGCGCATCAGGTGACGGCAAAAGGCACGGATGAAAATGGTTGGAAAGTCAGCAATTTAGTAGAAGTGGCGCCTAATGGTTGGTTGGCTGCAAAAAAATTAGCCAAAGATGCCAAGCCAGTATTTGATGAGAAAAATGATAAACGCGGACCAATCAATATTGGTGTGGCTTTAGAGCGAACTTATGGTAAAAAAGGTCAGCGTGTGGTGGTGATGGGTAACGCTAATTTTTTATCAAATACCTTTATTACTAACGGCGGCAATTTGGATTTAGGTGTGAACATCATCAATTGGCTAGCAGGCGATGACAATCTCATTACTATTCAGCCTATGCCGCTTAAAGATATCAATGTTTCCATTCCCGATACCGATCAAGGCCGCCTTGTCGCCTGGACGGTGTTTCATGGCTTTCAATACTTTATCCCACTAGGATTTATGATTGCAGGCTTTTACTTATGGTGGAAGCGTAGAAGAGCTTAAGCGCAGTTTCGGTTTAAATAGGAGCGCCCAACGACCAAGCTCAGGGAAAGTATCGTCCCCTGGCTTGGTCGTTGGGCGCTCCCTGAGCCTGTCGAAGGGTAGCAAGTGCAAGTTTCAAGTTTAACTTTTGTTTGATAAGGCAACCATGAAAAAACGTTGGCTACTTAATTTAATTTTATTCAGTGTGGTGGCAAGTTTAGTTGCATTTTTATATTTGCGCCCAAAATCTGAGGCGGTTAAAGAAAGTACACATGAAGTATCACATTATAAATTAGCAGAATTTAACGCAATTAGCGTTGAGTTTCCTACTAAAGCGGCAGTGGCTTTTGAAAAAATAGATGGTTTGTGGCGGCTGACGGCACCGTATAAAACACGTGCAGATCAAGCTTCTGTGCAGCGTATTTTAGCCATTGTTGCTGCAAATAGCCCAGAAAAAATCACGACAGATGATTTAGGCAAGTTTGGGCTTGATAATCCATCCATTAAGCTCAAGTTGTTTAGAGATCAAAACAATTTGGAAGAATTTTTGTTCGGCACCTATAATCCAGTAACCGGCGAGCAATATATTGCGCACAGAAATGTAGTTTACTTAGTGTCTAGCACATACGCCGAGGCCGCCTCAATACAAGTCATTGAGTTGATTGATAAAGCGCCGCTCAAGCCGACTGAAGAAGTCGCTGGATTTAACTTTAGTCGCTTGGAGCAATGGGAAGAATCTAAATTGAATGTGGATTTGGTGGATGGAAAATGGAAGGTTTCTATCGCCAGTGCCAAACCATTGCAAAATGAGCTCAACGAATGGCTGGACTATAATTGGGTGCATAACTTGGCTAAATCAGTCGAGTTATATACGCCAGACCGCAAAGCCACGTATCCTTCATTTGAAGTGAAATTGGCAGATGGTAAAAAAGTACACTTTGACAAAATTCAAGAGTCACCAGATTTAATATTGGGCCGTTCTGACGAGGGACTGAAGTATTATTTTCCTCAAGACGTAGGCTTCGTAATGTTGAATCCGCCTCTCAATTTACCAAACTAGTCGTTGCTCCTGCGTTGTGATGCCATATTGATGAGTGCGTTAAAGAGGCAATATGCCAGAACTTCCAGAGGTTGAAACCACAAGGCTTGGCCTGTTACCTTTATTGAATCAATCGGTGTCGCAAGTGACGATACGTAATGGTTCACTGCGCTGGCCAATCCCATCTGATTTGCCAAATATTCTCGTTGGGCAAACCCTTCAAGCATTAACGCGACGCGCTAAATACATTTTGGCGCATTTTGAACATGGCGTTTTACTGTTGCACTTGGGCATGTCTGGCCGAATTTGTTTGCTAGCGCAAAATGAGCCGCCACAAAAACATGATCACTTTGATATTTGTTTTGCAAACGGGCAAGTATTAAGGTTGCGTGACCCACGTCGTTTTGGCGCAGTGCTATGGGCAGGGTCGCAGCCTGAACAGCATGTGTTGTTAAAAGCATTAGGCCCAGAGCCGCTAAGTGATGCATTGTCAGGACAATACTTACATACCCAACTTCGCACACGTTCAGCCGCCATTAAAACCACCATCATGGATAGTCATTTAGTGGTTGGTGTGGGTAACATTTATGCCAGTGAATCGTTATTTCGGGCGCGCATTCAGCCTGAAACACCAGCTAAAACCTTAACGCTGCTGCAGTGTGAGCGATTAGTGACTGAAATCAAAAGTACGTTGCAAGATGCGCTTGCCGCGGGCGGGAGCAGCTTGCGTGATTTTTTTGGCGCCGATGGCAACCCCGGCTATTTTCAGCAACAATACTTTGTCTATGGGCGCACCAATGCGCCGTGCCGAGCGTGTGGCGCACCCATTATGATGATTAAGCAAGGTCAGCGCTCGACTTTTTACTGCGCTACTTGTCAGCCCTTAAATTAGCCCTTCAATGCTGATGTGGGTGGGCTGCATGTTCGTGTAAGTATCCGTGTGGTTGATGCGGTGTGCCAGCAATTTTTTGCGGCAACAGCGAACCTAAAATCATCCCCACCACACTCACGCCTAAGCCAATCAGTTGCGGTGGAATTAAACTGGCTTCACCAATTAACACTTCAATCAGTACCCATGTGCTAATTCCGCCAATAATGGCAGCCAGTGCACCTTGTGAGGTGGCTTTTTTCCAAAAGGCACCAAAAAATAACGGCACAAATGCGCCGGCAAGTGTGATTTTATAGGCTGATTCTACCATGCCGAAAATCGAGAGTTCCGTGTTAAGTGCGTAAAGTAATACGCATAGTGCAAAGCCAACCAGGCAAATGCGCATGACACGTAAAAAGCCTTTATCCGTGAGGTGCGGTATATAGCCTCGCACAATGTTCTCTGCAAATGAGATGGAAGGCGCGAGTAGGGTGGCGGATGAGCAGCTCATAATCGCGGAGAGTACAGCACCAAAAAAGATGGCTTGTGTAAAAATCGGCGTGTGTTGCAACACTAAAGTCGGTAAAACTCTTTGTGAATCTTCTAATACGAGTTTGCCGAACAATACAGGGTCAATCAGCGTGGCGGCGTAGGCAATAAACATGGGCACAAAGGTGAAACAGAAATAAACACTGGCCCCTAAAATAGAACCCCATAATGCAATTTTTGCGCTCTTAGCTGAAGTGATGCGCTGAAATACATCTTGTTGCGGAACAGAACCCAGCATCATTGTCACCCAGCCGCCTAAAAAGGTGACCCACACCCAAACATCTGCGCCCTTAGGAAAGAAATTTAGCTTACCAGCGGCACGTGCGTGCTCTATCACAGGGGCTATGCCACCTGTCATGCCAGATACAATGTTGCCAATGTAAAGTAAGCCGCCAATCACAACAATCATCTGCACAAAGTCTAATATGGCCACTGAAAACATGCCGCCAAAAGTGGTGTAAGTGAGTACAATGGCTGTGCCGAGTATCATGCCAGCTTCTTCACTTACGGCACCGTTGGTAATCATATTAAAAATCAAACCTAGTGCTTTGATTTGCGCGGCAACCCAGCCCAAATACGAAATGACGATGGCTATGGTGGTGAGTATTTCTACCGTGCGGTTATAGCGCATGCGGTAAAAGTCGCCGAGGGTGATGATGTTGAGTTTATAAAGCTGCGTAGAAAAGAAAAATCCTGCAATAATCAAGCACATGCTTGAACCAAAAGGGTCAGCGGCAACACCGCTTAAGCCCTCGGTGACAAATGTGGATGAAACGCCAAATATGGCTTCTGCGCCGAACCAAGTGGCAAATACGGTTGCTATGACAACGGGTAAGGGTAGGTGACGACCAGCCACTGCGTAATCTTTAGTATTTTTGACGCGGGTGGCTGCGACCAGACCAATGGTGATAGAGATTAGTAAGTAGATAGCGACGAACCAAATCAACATTGCAAGTTCCTTATTTCTTATTTTCCATGGTTAAAAAGTGAAAAATGTACTCGCTAAACTTAATACTTCTACCAATGTGAGTAGTGCAACAGCAATGACTAATCGTTTTTGCCAATCCGATTGTTGCTGCTGAGTTTTGATTAACAAACTGATAGAGGATCGAATAGGCGCGTCAATTTCAGCCTGTGTTTTTTGGCTGAGAAACTCATGTAGCAATCGTGGCATTTCTGGCAGATTTTTTGCAATAAAAGGGATTTCATTTTTCAGTGTTTTAACCACTGCACGCCAGCCTACTTGTTCGCTCATCCAGCGTGTTAAAAAAGGTTGCGCACTTTTCCATAAGTCTAAATTCGGATCGAGTTCGCGCCCCAAACCTTCAATATTCAGTAAGGTTTTTTGTAGCATAATCAGTTGTGGTTGAATAATCACACCAAAGCGGCGAGCCATTTGAAACAGGCTTAACAAGGTACGCGCAAATGAAATATCTTTAAGCGGTTTATTGAAAATAGGTTCACAAATAGCGCGCACAGCAGTTTCTAACTCTTCACGTTTTGTATCCGCTGGCACCCAGCCAGAATCGATATGTGCTTGCGCTACATCGCGATAATCGCGATTAAAAAATGCTAAAAAATTGCGTGCCAGATAATATTTATCGGTGTCGCTTAAAGACCCCATAATGCCAAAATCCAGTGCGATATATTTGCCGTCATCAGCTACTTGAATGTTGCCAGGGTGCATGTCAGCATGAAAAAAACCATCCCGAAATACTTGGGTGAAAAATATCTCGACACCATCGCGCGCGAGTTTCGGAATATCAACCCCTTTTGCAACCAATAGGTCACGCTGACTAATTGGCGTGCCGTGCATACGCTGCATGACCATGACTTCTTTACGGCACCAGTCCCAATGGACTTCAGGCACAATCAGCACAGACTTATCGGCAAAGTTGCGCCCCAGTAAGCTACAGTTGGCGGCTTCCAAGGTTAAATCAAGCTCGCTTTGCGTGTGTCTTGCAAACTCTGTGACAATTTCACGTGGTTTGAGTTTTTTGAATTCCGCTGAAAGTGCTTGAATCAGCCAGGCAACCGTATCCATTAAGCGCAAATCTTGCGCAATGGTTTTATCAATATTTGGCCGTAATACTTTTACCGCGACAGGTTGGCCGTCTGGCAGATGAGCAAAATGCACTTGTGCGACGGATGCGCTGGCAATGGGCGTTTCATCGAACTGTGAAAAAAGCGCTGTAAGCGGCTGGTTAAAAGCGCTGGTAATCACTTGCTCAACCTCAGCGAAAGCAAAAGGAGGCACTTGATCTTGCAGTTTTGCCAGCTCATCTGCAATGTCGAGCGGGATTAAATCACGTCTGGTAGAAAGCATTTGTCCAAATTTAACAAAAATTGGACCGAGTGTTTCAAGCGCGAGCCGTAAGCGTTCACCGCGAGAACGTTGTTGGTTACGCCAAAATAGTAAGCCGCTAACGATAGATTGCAGCGGTTTTAATTTGGTGTGACTTAAAATCAACTCATCCAAACTAAAGCGCAACACCGTGAAAATAATATAGATTAGCCTGAAAATGCGCATAAATTTACTGAACGTTCTTTTTTACTGGTTGGATGGAGTCGGTTTCTGCAGCATTTGTTTTGGCAAGTTTATTTAATCTTTTTTCAAGGCGCTCTACATCTGCACGTAAGGTATCCACTTCTGCATTGAATTGCGCTACATGACGTTTTTTAGCAATCATCGGCTTTTCTTCTTGCCAGTATTCACTGAGCATTTCAGTCAGGTTGATGCCGGTTTCTTTCACGGTGTTGACTGCGTGGCGACCCAGTTCGCCAAGTTTATAGGCAGGCACATCCCCTACTAGCTTGCTTAAATCATCTTCATAATCCCAACGCATGTTGCTAAACACTTTAGCTAACTCAGTTGCTAAGTGGGTATCACCTTCAATTTTTATTTGTAATTTAGCGGCTTCATCTTTTGCAATTAAACGCAGTAATAAACTCGGCGTAATGGTGATGGTGGCATCTGGAACATTGGTGTCACCTGCAATCGCTAAGCTGCCATTTTCTAAAATAACTAGCGATGTGTTCAGTAGCGTGAGATTAAGTTGCACTGACTTGCCTGCAAATGGCTGCAATAATTCATTAGCCCAACTGTTCTGAGCAATAAGGTGTTGTAGCAATTGAGTGGAAATCTGCTTAAACATTAGGTTTTATAACCCTTGTGCAATGCAACTACACCCGCCGCTAAGTTGTAGTAGTCAACTTTACTCAAGCCGGCATCTATCATCATTTGCTTGAGTGTCTCTTGATCTGGATGCATGCGAATAGACTCGGCAAGGTACTGATAGCTTTCCGCATCTTTAGCTAGTAATTTGCCCATGAGTGGTAATAGTTTGAATGAATAGGCATCATAAGCCTTAGCCAGTGGCTGCCATACTTTTGAGAATTCCAGCACTAATAGTCTGCCGCCTACTTTGAGTACGCGCTGCATTTCAGCGAGTGCGCGGTCTTTATGCGTCATGTTACGCAAGCCGAACGCTACAATCACACAGTCAAAATATTGGTCAGGGAAGGGCAGTTTTTCTGCATCACATTGTAATGCAGGTACATTTAAACCAGCATCCAGCATGCGGTCACGCCCAACGCCCAACATTGAAGCATTAATGTCAGTTAAGATAACTTGACCGTTGTTACCCACTTCTTTGGCAAATAATTTAGATAAATCACCACTGCCACCGGCAATATCCAGCACTTTGTCGCCGGCACTTACGCCGCTGATGCTCACTGCAAAACGCTTCCAGCTGCGATGCAGCCCTGCGGACATCACGTCATTCATGAGGTCATATTTACTGGCAACGGAATGAAAAACCTCAGCGACTTTTTTTGCTTTTTCAGCTTCCGCAACCGTTTTGTAGCCAAAATGCGTGTTTTGTTCGGTGGTCATGACATTATTTCCCCTAAACTTGCTCTTTGCGCCTAATACCAGCAGCACTTAATTTACCTAAGTATTCCAGCCACAATGCTTCATAGTCACGCGCTAACTCATACAGGTAATCCCAGGAGTATAGGCCGGTATCGTGGTTGTCAGAAAATACAAGTTTCACCGCATAGTTACCAACGGGTTCTATGGCAGTGATATTGACATCTTCTTTGCCGATTTGCAGCACTTCTTGCCCAACGCCATGCCCGCGTACTTCTGCTGAGGGCGAGTAAACGCGCAAAAACTCGCAAGACAACATACACTCAGTACCGTTATCAAACTTTATTTCTAACAACCGTGAGGATTGATGCAGTTTAATATCAATTGGGCGAGGAGAATTAGGGGTTAGGCCGCTCATATAGATTCAATTATTTTCGAAAGTGAGATGATAACAGAATGACCTAGGTTGATAGCAAAACGAAAAGAATTGTTGAGATTGCAAGATAGTAACCGCTTATCAGAATTCTATTGGAAATGTAAGTAATAGTTAATTGATTTGTTTGCATATTCAATTAAGAATGATAGAGTTACGCTACCTGAAAGTGGTTTAAGGACCATCATGGCTGACAATAAATTAGCACAACATTTTGCTGTATATTCTGAGTGGCGCAAGGCGCTGGTTGATACCATTTGTGATTATCGCAGCTGGCTCAATGAGCAAGAACTTAATGACGCTCAGGTTGATCAGCGCATACAGCAGTTGCTAGAAAGATTGCGTGAAGACAAGCTGAATGTAGCCTTTGTTGCAGAGTTTTCTCGTGGTAAATCAGAACTCATCAATGCGATATTCTTTGCAGGATATGGTACGCGTTTGTTGCCATCAAGTGCGGGTCGCACCACCATGTGTCCTACAGAACTGCTATACGATAAAACCAAACCAACTTCAATCATGATGTTGCCAATTGAAACGCGGCTTTCTGATGCAACTACTTCTGAATACAAACGCTATCCTGAAGAGTGGAAAACTGTCACATTTGATGTCGATTTAAACGAAAGCATGGTTAATGCATTCAAAGAAGTCAGTAATACCAAGTCTGTTTCTGTACAAGAAGCCGAAAAATATGGTTTGTTTGATCCCAATAGTGCAGATGATGCGCTGAGTTTAAATAAAGATGGCACCATTGATGTGCCGTGTTGGCGTTATGCCGTCATCAACTTTCCTCACCCTTTGCTTGAGCAGGGCTTAGTCATTTTAGACACCCCAGGTTTGAATGCGATTGGTACCGAGCCTGAGCTTACGCTTAACATGTTACCCAACGCCCATGCCGTACTGTTTATATTGGCGGCAGACACCGGCGTGACTAAGTCTGAAATTGATGTGTGGCGTCAATATATTAGCGGCACGCGTTGGAAACAAAAAGGTCGCCTTGCCGTACTCAATAAAATAGACGGCCTTTGGGATGAGTTAAAAAGCGAAACAGAAATTCAAAAAGAGCTGACTAAACAAATTAAAACCAGTGCAGAGTTGCTGGGTTTAGATACAGATCAAATATTTCCTGTTTCTGCACAAAAGGGTTTGCTGGCAAAAGTTAATAATGATGCAGCCTTACTTGAAAAAAGCCGTGTACTAGAGTTAGAAAAAGCATTATCTGAAGAGCTCATTCCATCGAAAAAAGAAATTGTTCGTGATAATACGCAGAATGAAATAGAAGATTTAATTTCTAATTCACACGTTATTTTAGAGGCGCGTTTTTCAGGCATCAGTGACCAGTTAGTTGAGTTACGTGGCTTGCGTGGCAAAAATGAAGACGTAGTTGAGCACATGATGAGTAAGGTTAAAGTTGATAAAGAAAATTTTGAAAAAGGCTTGCAACGCTTTCAGGCTTTGCGTAGTATTTTTTCACAGCATACTAATCGCCTATTTACCTTATTGGGAATGGAGTCACTCAAATCGCATGTGCATAAAACACGTGAAACTATGATCGATGCAAATTTCACTAAAACAATTCGTGGGGCAATGGATAACTTTTTTAGTGAATTAAAAAGCCGTTTAATTTCATCGGATGCACAAATTGATGAAATTAAACGCATGATGGATGTTATGTACGAAAAGTTCTCTAAAGAACATGGACTGCGCAAATCAGAGCCACCCGTATTTTCAACATTACGCTATCAAAAAGAATTATCAAAATTAGAGCGTGCGTATAAAGAGCAATTTAATACGGCATTTAATATGATTGCTAATGAAAAAATGACGTTAACCAGCAAATTCTTTGAAACCTTGGCGAGCCGAGTGATTCATGTATTTGAAGTAGCTAATCGTGATATCGAAAACTGGCTAAAAGCAGTGATTGCGCCGATGGAATCTCAAGTGCGTGAGCATCAATTGCAATTGCGTCGCCGTTTAGAGAGTATTAAACGTATTTATAAGGCGACCGATACCTTAGAAGATAGAATTTCTGAATTGGAAGTGATTGAGAAAAGTATCCAAGCACAGTTGGAAGACTTGAAAGTATTGCGTATGCATATGAAAAATGCATTAGCATTTGAACCTGCAGCGGAAGTAATAGCGGCCTAAGTTTAATTCTTATGACCAATAAAAAAGGCTGCGCTGCAGCCTTTTTTATTGGGTGTGAAATTTAAAACCTAATCTTAAAAATCAGCGACTCGCCAACATGAGCGTTTTCATTTTTTGCATGGCTTTTTGCTCAATTTGACGGATGCGCTCAGCAGAAACACCAAATTCATCTGCAAGTTCGTGCAGGGTTTTACCGCCTTTTTCTTGTAACCAACGTGCTTCCACTACGCGACGACTTCTATCGTCTAAGTTCTGTAGTGCGCTTGTTAAGTCCGTAGTTTCGGCGAACTCAGCTTGCTTAGCTTCTAGTGCTTCTGAGGGTGTCAGACTTTCGTCTTGCAGGTAAGCAATCGGGCTGTAATGCTCATCGCTATCGTCATCTATGTTAGCCTCAAGCGAAATTTCATGGCCGTTAAGACGTGTTTCCATCTCAAGCACTTCTTCAGGCTTAACATTGAGTTCGCGTGCAATATGGGCAATTTCAGTTGGTTGCAGGCTGTTGATGCCTGATTTCATACTGCGTAAATTAAAAAATAATTTACGTTGTGCCTTGGTGGTGGCAATTTTTACCAAACGCCAATTACGTACAATATATTCGTGAATTTCCGCTTTAATCCAGTGCATTGCAAATGAAACTAAGCGCACGCCACGCTCTGGGTCGAAGCGTTTAACTGCCTTCATCAAGCCAATGTTGCCTTCTTGAATTAAATCTGCTTGCGGCAAGCCGTAGCCAGTATAACCACGTGCGATACTCGCAACCAAGCGTAAATGTGAGACGATGAGCTTGCGCGCAGCTTCTAAATCATTTTCTTGTTTAAATTTGACGGCGAGCGAATGCTCTTCCTCAGCAGTAAGAAGAGGATAAGCTTTAATAGCCCTAGCGTAATGCTCCAGGCTATCGGTTGCGGTTAATACAGGTACTACTGTTAATGCATTAGTCATTGAGTTTTAATCCTCCAATTCGGCATTTTAGCACTCATAATTGGAGAGTGCTAGTGTGCCAAAAGTTCAATTAGGGTAACTTATTATTCTTTGACATTAAAGTCGTGAACAATATGTTTGTGAACCATATAGTAGGTAACTGTATTGCTTCATCAGAAAATGGAAGCCCGTCTTTTTGATCTATGTCTAGATCATTAGCTTGGAGTAATTCTCTTACTTCAATTGATATTAAGTCGCGATATATACTCTCCCAGTACTTATCGTAAGATATTCTGACAAAACTGAACGTTTTTATTGTAAGTGGGCTCATGAGATTGACCTCTATTATGCTAAAAAAATGCGAAAACTATACGCGTCTTGTTTAGTGATGCAGATATTTGGGGTGCTGGTTGTAATGGTCTAACGACCTGGGACATTAATTAAGAGGTTTTTTGATGTTTTTGTTCATAGGCTGCCGGCGATAAATTGCCTAACTTCGAGTGCCGCCTGATGCGATTGTAAAACGGCTCAATGTAATCAGCAATGTCTTCTATCGCTTCCTGTCTGGTTTTATATTGTCTTGTGTTTACCCTTTCTGTTTTTAAACTTCTAAAGAATCGCTCCGTCACAGCATTGTCCAGACAGTTACCTCTGAGACTCATGCTGGCAGTAATGCCGTGTGTGCGTAATGAACGTTGAAACTGATCACTGGAATATTTAACCCCTTGATCCGTGTGAAACAACAATGGCTGTTCAGGGCGACGATGCTGTACAGCAAGTTGTAACGCACGGGTGCTTAGTTCACTGTTAGGTTAGTTTGAGAATGCCCAGCTCACCACCCGTCTGGAATAGAAATCCAACACGATAGCTAAATATAGCCAGCCCTGGCTGGTCGGATGTAGGTGATATCACTGGTCCAATGGCTATTGGATTGTGTCGGATTGAATTGGCGGTTCAAGGTGTTAGGCGCAATCGTGCTCGTCTGTCCAATGTTGGGGTAACGATGTTGTTTAGGCCGCTTCGCTTTCAGCGACAGGTTCTTCATCATACGACGCACTTTGTAACGGCCCAATGGATAACCCTGTGCATTTAATTCAGCACGCATTCTGCGACTGCCGTAAGTCGCATGTATTTCGTGGTGGATCTCCTGCACCTTTGCCTTTAGCCGGACTTCCTCAGCATCAATGGTGTTGCGCACTACGGCGATAATAGCCACTGCGCTGAAGTTTGAGGTTATAGCAAATATCCGTCACCTTGAAACCCGCCTTCTTTAACTTGACTGCGATGACTATTTTTTTGTCGCTTGCATTTCGATGGCGAAGAAGGCCGACGCTTTTTTTAACAGATCGTTATCCCGCTTGAGTTGCCGATTCTCAGCTTCCAGCGCTTGAATCCGTAGTTGTTCAGGTGAAATTGCTCGTGCTTGTGGGGTAATGCCACGCACTTCCTGGCGATATTGCTGAAGCCAGCGCTGCATTGATGAAAGCCTAACGTTCATTGCCTTGGCCGCTTGCTCTACACCATGGCCTTGATCAACTACCAAGCGAACGCACTCTTGTTTGAATTCCGTGGTAAATACTCTTCTAGTCTGCTTCATTTGACACCTCATTAAGTGATAATTATCTCTTAATTAGTGTCCCATTTCATTAGATCATTACAGGTGGTTATTTAGTCAAAATATCCACTTAACTAAAATATCCTTCTTAAAGAGTACACCTTAGGTGTAATTGTAGATATAGGTTTGTTGCGATTAAATACACCATACTTAAATCAACCCCCTAAGGAGAAGTGTAATGAGTGGCAAACCGTTCCAATACAAAAAGCAAGCTGTTAAAGACTCCCAACCATCGATGAATATTCCTGGCGTAGGCGCTTTCCTTGGTGACACATTCGTATCTTCAGATGCGGATAAAAGAATTTGCGCAGGTTTTTTTCATTTAGAAAAAGGGAATGAACTGAAATATAGCTATGATTATGAAGAAATGAAAATTGTTGTAGAAGGAACATTTATCATTTCAGATGATACTGGTCAAAAGGTCACTGCAACCGTTGGTGATGTGCTTTATTTTCCGTCTGGCAGCAATGTAACGTTTAGCACTCCTGATCGTGCAGTTGGTTTTTTCTGCGGGCAACGTGCTCCAATTTAATGCTTAACTAGCTGTAATGGCTCGTTATTAAGTTAATTTAACATCTGTGATGGTCGTAAACCCCATTGCAGATGTATAGTGTTTTGTTGAATCAAGCTTATAAAAAAACTCTACGCGCTTGCAGTTGTGTAGATTCCCACTTTAGATGTTCGTAATAACCTATTGCATCTGTATTCGTCATATCCACTAGCAGTTGAGCCCGTGTAGCACCACTGATTTTAGCCCATTCTAGAGCTTTTAGTAGAAGTTGCTTGCCAACACCATGCCCTCTATATAGTGAGTCTACCACCATGTCTTCAATCCATGCTGAAGCAGAACCTTGAGCGGTAGAGATGACTAACTGGGCTGTTACCATTCCGATAACAGTTCCATTTGAGTTTCTAGCAACTTGTATAGTTGCTACTGTGTTATTAAGAAGTAATTCAAGGCCATTTTTCTGTTTAGTTAAATCTGGATTAAAATCTTTTTCTATATTAAATAAAATAGACAATAGGCTTACCAAACAAGGAATATCAGTCTCTTTTGCCTCGCCATAAGTTATATTTTCCATCATTCTTCAGAATACTCTTGGTTGGGAGAATCGTAATGGATGATGGCAAGAAATTTGATGGGTGTTTTTATAAGTGCTTCAGGACGATGTGGAATTTCTCCCTGAAATGTAAGTGAATCTCCACTATTAAGAACAAAAGTTTCTTCCCCTACGCGATATTCAAGTATGCCTTCTAGCATATGAATAAACTCCGTGCCTGGATGTTCAAACGCAGGAAATTCCTCGCCAGAATCTTCAAGAGAGATCAAAAATGGTTCAAACGTTTTATGTGGACCTTGGTCGTAGGCAAGTAGTTGGTATGTATGGCCCACACGGGTGCCTCTTCTCACCACTTCCATACCCTCACCTTTTTTAACTAATTGAGCAGCACCACGAGGTAGATTATAGTTTTGGAATAGTTTGGATAAAGTCACGCCTAAGGCATTCGCAAGCTGTTCGAGGGTTTCTAGACTGGTTGCAGCAAGACTATTTTCAATTTTACTTAACATTCCACGACTTATACCTGCCCGTTCAGATACTGCAGCAATTGTCAGATTGTGATCTAAGCGAAGTTGACGAATTGTGGCGCCTAAGTGCCGCCCAAGTGATTTTGGTTGAATATCGGTTTTTACGCTTTCATTTTCATTTCGTATTGCCACGCTAGTCCTATCAATAATATTTAATTAAATATTACAAGAGTGTAAGCAATTCTTGTAGAAAAGTTAATTTCATTAACTAATGCGGAAAATAATACACTAAATTTATGAATTTTAGCTATAAAAGTTTCACTTAGGTAATAATAGTTAATGTAAAATAAAATCTATATTTTATTTGGTAGATTGTATTTTTGTCTAAAGTTAACTTGCTTATGGTAATTTTTTGATTAAAACAATCTAATTATATTTTTAGGAGAGTATTTTGAGTGAAAGAATTGTAATGCGCACAGGTGAAGCTTTAGTGGCTGGTGGACCTCCAGGAACAGCAGCTGAGCCAGAGGTGATTATTGGTGAGTTAGATGGGCCAGTTGGAACTGCAATTGCCACTTTGACTGGCGACCAAGTGGCTGGTCATACCCGTGTTTTTGCATTGTTGAATACAGATATTCAAGTTAGGCCTGTAACTTTAATGGTAAGTAAAGTCACAGTTAAAGATAGTAAATATACCAATATTTTAATGGGTACTGTGCAGGCTGCGATTGCCAATGGGGTGTTAGATGCTGTGCGCGCTGGAGATATTCCTAAGGAGCGTGCGAATGATTTGGGAATAATTGTTTCGGTTTGGCTTAACCCAATGGTAACCAAAGACGAAAAGCTTGATCATAAGATTCTATTTGATATTCATCGGAAAGCTACTGCTTTAGCGATTCATAAAGCCATGACCAATAAACCCGACATTGACTGGCTGCTTGATAACCAAGATAAAGTTACCCATAAGTATTATCAAATGGGGTTAGAGGGAAAACTATAATTTTGTTTATGGCGATTTGCCCATAACAGGCATGTTTCAAGTAAGTCGTCTAATAAAGGTTTAACTCCTTTCGCAAGTTCACTGTCATATTGATATGGATGGCTTTCTTGCATATAAATGCACTGACTCATTTCTAGTTGCACTGCATGTATATTCATATTTGGCTTTCCATAATGACGAGTGATGTAACCGCCTTTAAAGCGTCCATTAAAAATATGGCTATATCTTTTAGCATGTATAGAATTATGCATCGTTTCTGCAAGTGCTTTTTGTAAAGACACATCGCACGACAAACTATCTGCAGTTCCAAAATTTAAGTCTGGTAGTTGTCCAGCAAAAAATCTCGGTACGTGTGAAGCAATTGAATGGGCATCCCATAATATGGCAATGCCATGAATCGAAAGAATTCTATGAAGTTCGGAATTTATTTTTTCGTGGTAAGGATACCAATATTTTTTAATTCGATTTTGTATTTCTATTTCATTGGGCTGATTTCCTTCACGGTAAATTGGTTGTGTATCAAATGTATCTACAGGACATAAGCCCGTCGTATCTTGACCAGGATAGAGTGAAGCGTTATCTGGTGACCTGTTGAGGTCAATTACATAACGAAGATATTCAGATGATATTACTGAAGCCTCATGATATTTTGCCATGTCATAAAGAAGAGGTAAGTGCCAGTCAACGTCAGGCATCTGCATAGCCTCTGGCGTCAAATTGCTAGCAATCTCATCAGGTATTTTAATTCCTACATGAGGCATAGAAATTAAAATAGGCGAATTTCCGACGCAAAAATTATATGTTTCTTTCATGATTAATGTGCCTGAATAATGTTAGTCGAATACCACTTTAGTAGTACCACTTAATTTCTAAATTACCTAAGTTATTAATATTTATAGTAAGAGTGATATTACTTTATCATAAGTTTCACTATAATAAAAAAAGTTTCATTAATGTATTGACATGCAATATTCTGATATGGCTTAATATGCCTACAAAGTTTCATACAGATTAAAAAAGTTTATACATTTTAATCTGTGGTCATGTAATTTTTAAAGTGAAAATTAGGGTTCATGGAGTTAAGAAATGCCATTTAGATTACTTAAGTATGCGCTGACAAAAGAGCATCCCGCACCACGTTTTTTTAAGTCTCACGAGACACCAAAAAAATCCTATGACGTAGTCATTATCGGTGGTGGTGGGCATGGTCTTGCAGCTGCATATTACTTGGCCAAAGATCATGGTATTACTAATGTTGCAGTGCTTGAAAAAGGCTATATTGGTGGTGGTAATACAGGTCGTAATACCACTATCGTTCGCTCAAATTACCTAACTCCAGAAGGTGTTAATTTCTATGACGCCAGCGTTAAGATTTATGAAGGTCTTTCAGAAGAACTTGATTTAAATTTATTTTACTCAACGCGTGGTCACTTCACACTTGCACATACTGAATCTGCAATGCGCACCATGCGTTGGCGCGCAGAAGTGAATAAACATGTAGGTGTTGAAAGCCGTGTGGTAGGCCCTGATGAAATCGCTAAAGCTTGCCCGCAGCTAGATTTAAGTTGTAGCGGGCAAGCGCCAATTTTAGGCGCTTTGTTTCACGCACCTGGTTCTGTTGCCCGTCATGATGGTGTGGCTTGGGGATATGCACGAGGTGCTGATCGTTTAGGCGCTGAGATTTTCCAAAATACGGAAGTGCTGGGTATAGATGTTATAAATGGCAAAGTTCGTGGTGTTAAAACCAATAAAGGCTACATAGAAACTAAGCAAGTGTTATCTGCCGTTGCTGGGTTTACGCCACGTATCACAGAAATGGTCGATCTTGAAACGCCTATCGTTATTCACCCATTACAAGCTTGTGTGACTGAGCCTATGAAGCCTTGGTTAGATACTATATTAGTGTCTGGCAGCTTACATGTGTATGTGAGTCAGTCTTCTCGTGGTGAGTTGGTCATGGGTTCGTCGCTTGATCCCTATGAAGTTCATTCTACTCGTTCTACGCTTGATTTTGTGGAAGGGCTAACTTCACACATGTTGGACATGTTTCCGTTTTTATCGAATGTAAAAGTGGTGCGGCAATGGGCAGGTATGGCGGATATGACGCCTGACTTTGCGCCGATTATGGGTAAAACGCCGATTGAAGGATTTTATCTGGATGCCGGTTGGGGTACTTGGGGCTTTAAAGCCACACCAATTAGCGGTAAAACCATGGCGCAAACGATTGCTAACGACAGTGCTCCAGATTTAATTCACTCATTCCGCTTGTCACGTTTTGAAGATTACGAACTGACCGGTGAAAAAGGCGCTGCGTCTGTTGGCCATTAACGCTAGCTGAATAATCAAAGGAATATGAAATGAAACTTCTCACCTGCCCCATAAATGGTACAAGACCACTGAGTGAATTTATTTTCGGCGGTGAGTATCGTGAAGCGCCTAATCAAGACAGTTGTACTGATGCAGAATGGGCCGCCTACGTGCATAACCGCAGTGGTGCACCTGGCGATAAAAAAGAATGGTGGTACCACTCACCAAGCGGTACATGGTTTATTGCTGAACGCAATACGCTCACAGACAAAGTATCTCGTACTTATTTGCTAGGCCCTAATAACACGGCGAATATTGATATAAATCCAGTCCAGGAGGCAAGCAAATGATTTTACGTACACCTAAGCGGGCTGGTGAATGGGTAGACCGTAATAAAAAAATCAATTTCACGTTTGAAGGTGAAGCATTCCCAGCCTATGAAGGCGATACCATCAGCAGCGCATTGTGGGCGGCTGGCCAAAAAGTATTAGGCCGTAGCTTTAAATATCATCGTCCACGTGGCGTGTTGAGCTTAGCGAATCATGATGTGAATGTACTGGTGACTGATGGTATTGATACGAATATTCGTGCCGATGTTGTTGAAGTGAAAGATGGCATGGTGCTGACTGCGGTAAATACCAGTGGCGGTGTTAAAAAAGATAAGAATAGTTATATTGATTCTATTTCACCCTTGTTGCCTGTAGGCTTCTATTACAAAGCTTTTCATACGCCACGCCGTTTCTTTCCATTTTGGGAAAACGTAATTCGTAAAGCTGCTGGCTTGGGTGTTGTTAACTTTAACTATCCACGCATACTTAAACGTAAACAACATTCGCATTGTGATTTGCTCGTGGTTGGCGCAGGTCCAACTGGTCTAACTGCAGCTTATGTGGCTGCGCAAGCTGGTTTAGAAGTGACGATAGTGGATGAAAATAGCCAAGCAGGGGGTAGCTTGAGCTACAACCGTGGTGGGGTTCACTCGAACTTAACAGAACTGAATGACTTGCTAAGTAAAGTTGCAAGCCAACCAAATATCACTATGCACACGAGTACTTATGCCGCTGGGTACTACCCGGATCATTTAATTCCTATTGTTTCAGCAAGCGGTATTACTAAAGTGCGTGCTAAAACTGTAATTGTGGCAAGTGGTGCATTTGAGCAGCCTCCAGTGTTCAGATACAACGATTTGCCAGGTGTTATGTTAGGTTCTGCAGCCCAACGTTTAATTTATCGCTACGGTGTTAAACCATTTAACAATGGTGTTGTGGTAACTGCCAATGATTATGGTTATCGCGTAGCATTTGATTTGTTAGAAGCGGGGACAAAAGTGGTGGCACTAGTTGATTTGCGTGCAGGTGTAAATGGCGGTATATGTGCTAAAGACCTTATGCGTCGTGGTGTTAAGATTTACGCAGGGCATTGTGTATATGAAGCCTTGGCATCATCAGACAAATCTAGTGTACGCGGTGCCGTGATTTGTGCTTACGATGATAAGGAAAATGTAGCACTTACTGATAATAAACTCACCCTTGAGTGCGATGGTATTGCCATGAGCGCAGGCTGGGCACCAGCTGGCGCTTTACTGTATCAGGCTGGTACTGGGATGCAGTTTGATTATGAGGTGCAACAGTTTGTCCCAAGCCGATTGCCAGATGGAATTTTTGCAGCAGGTAAAGTTAATGGTATTTTTGAACTTGATCAGCGTATTAAAGATGGCACGCGTGCTGCGAATGAGGCCTTACGATACTTAGGTTTACAGGCACCACAAAACAATATTGAAAAGCATGTTGGCATTTCACCAAGTCACCCTTACCCAATGGTGCCACACGATAAAGGCAAAAACTTTGTAGATTTCGACGAAGATATTCAAATCAAAGACTTTGTTAATGCGGCTAAAGAAGGTTTCGATAATATTGAGCTAATGAAGCGCTTTACCACGGTCGGAATGGGTCCTAGCCAAGGCAAGCATTCAAATATGAATGCCATTCGTATATTGGCGAAAATACGAGAATTACCTGTAGAAAAAATTGGTACGACGACTTCAAGACCATTTTTTCATCCTACTCCCATCGGTCATTTAGGTGGTCGTGGCTTTCATTCTCATCGCCTGACTTCACTACATGATTGGCATCAAACAAATGGTGCTGTGTTTACCGATATTGGCGCATGGAAAAGAGCGGCTTATTACCCAGCCACTGGCCAAACTAAAGAAGAGGCGATTCAGGCAGAAGCGATGGTTGTGCGTAAATCCGCTGGAATCATTGACGGTAGCTCTTTCGGTAAAATTGAGATTCATGGACCAGATGGAGCGGAGTTTCTTGAACGCTTCTTTACAGGCACTTACAAAACTCAAAAAGTTGGTGGCTGTAGGTACGTAATGTTGCTGGATGAGTCAGGTGTTGTTGTGGATGATGGTATTGCAAGCCGTTTGGCAGATGACTTGTTTTACCTTTCTATTGGTACTTCAAATGCGGCGGCAGTTTATCGTGAAATGCAACGCTCGCAACAAATGTGGCAGCTAAATTTAGGTTTAGTTAACGTAACTGGGGCTTTAGGGGCCATTAATATTGCGGGGCCATCTGCCCGTGAAATTTTAGCTACTCTTACAGATCTTGATCTTTCTTATGAGTCATTCCCCATCAGTAGTGTGCGCGAAAGTCAAGTGGCAGGGGTTGAAGTCAGACTAATCCGAGTGGCTTTCGTGTCTGATATGGGATACGAGTTACATGCTCCCATGGTACAAGTCCCGCATATCTGGAATGCGCTGATGGAAGCAGGCCAGAAACATGGTTTACGTCCATTTGGCAGTGATACACAACGTTTATTACGTTTGGAAATGGGAAATCATATGCCAGGTGTTGATACAGATGGTCTAACAAATCCCTTCGAGATTGGCGCTGATTGGGCGATAGAAATGAGTAAATCTTATTTTATTGGTCAACGTAGCCTGACTATTTTAGCTAAACGATCATTAAGAAAGCGGTTAGTACCCTTCGTATTAGCTCAGAATTTCAAAGGTGAAATGCCTATGGATTGTAATCTTGTGGTTGACGGCAGAGACATCCTTGGGCGTGTTACTAGTATAAGTTACAGCAAATTCATAGACCGTTGTATAGGCTTTGCTTATGTAACGCCAGACAAAAATGAAGTAGGCTCTGAATTTCAAATACGTACCGATAACGGTTCACTGGTAACTGCTACCGTAGTGAAAACTCCATTTTTAAAGAATCAAAAGGGAGCTTGATATGCAACAGTTTGATATTAAAAAAATAGCTCCGATTTCACCTATTGCACATGCCCAATCTAATGGCACTGTCAAATGGGACGTGGTGAATGGAATGAAAATAGCCGTTGAATTTGCGAGTGCTGATATTGAGCAGGCAAGAAAAAAAGTGTTAGGAGTAACTGACGTAAGTTGTTTCGAGCGTTATGGTGTAAAAGGGCCTCAAGCTTCTCAATATCTTGCTGATCGTGAAATAGCGATTCCTGCTAATCCAAATGCTTGGACCTTATGTGATCAAAAAACATTGGTATTACGATTAGGCTCAAGTGAGTTTTTGATTGAGGATCAATTGGGTGGTTTAGCATGCAAAAAACTAGCTGGCGACACTATGCGAGTAGCTGGTGTTTATAAGGTACCACGTGCTGATGCTGCATTTATTTTGAGTGGTAGTGAAGTGCTTAATTTATTTTCTGAATTATGTTCTCTCGATTTACGTGAAAAATCACTCTCTGCTAAAGATGTAATCATGACGCAAGTTGCTGGCATATCAGCCACTGTTCTTCGTCAGACTATAGGTGGTGAGCAGGTTTATCGTGTTTGGTGTGATGGCACTTATGGACCATACATGTGGGATGTTTTATTGGAAATTGCTGTGGAGTTGGGTGGTGGAGCAGTAGGGCTTGCTAGGTATCAGAACTAAAGCTAGGCGTCAGAACAAAAGCTTACGATCAAAACTAAAGCTAGAGCTGAGAAATCGTTGGAGATAACTTAATTTAAGAATGTGGATACATAGGATTTTCAGGGAGAAGTAAATGAAAACGTTAGATGAAGCAAAAAAGTTTCTAAAAGAAAATGATGTTAAATACATATTAGCTCAGTTTGTCGATATTCATGGTGTTGCTAAAGTAAAATCAGTTCCTGCTGCGCACATTGGTAGCATACTTAAAGGTGGTGCTGGGTTTGCTGGCGGTGCTATTTGGGGCATGGGTATTGCGCCAAATGGCCCAGACTACATGGCGGTAGGTGACTTATCAACCTTGACATTAATGCCATGGCAGCCAGGATATGCACGTATTATTTGTGATGGTCATGTAGAAGGAAAGCCATATTGCCACGATTCACGTGTGGCGCTCAAAGCACAAACTGATCGCCTAGCTAAAAATGGTTGGATTCTTTATACAGGCCTAGAGCCAGAATTTTCTTTACTACGTAAAGATGAAAAAGGCGGAATTCATCCACACGACGCTACAGATACCTTAGTAAAACCATGCTATGACTATAAAAGTATGTCAAAGCAATCTGCATTTCTAGAGCGATTAACAGAGACTTTAATTGCAGCGGGTTTAGATATTTATCAGATTGACCACGAAGATGCAAATGGTCAGTTTGAGATTAATTACACCTATGCTGATTGCATGAAAAGTGCAGATGATTACCTAATGTTCAAAATGGCAGCCAGCCATATCGCAAATGAGCTGGGTATGATTTGTTCATTCATGCCTAAACCTTTTGGTAACCGTCCAGGAAATGGTATGCATATGCATATGTCAATTGGTGACGGCAAAAAAAGTTTGTTTCAAGATGATGGCGATAAAACAGGCCATGGTTTATCAAAACTAGCGTATCACTTTATGGGCGGTATTCTTGCACATGCGCCAGCAATTACAGCATTAGCTTGCCCAACAGTGAACTCTTATAAACGTTTAGTGGTAAGCCAGTCGCTCACAGGTTCAACTTGGGCCCCAGCATATATCTCGTATGGTAATAACAATCGCTCAACGATGGTACGCATTCCATATGGTCGTTTAGAGTTGCGTTTACCAGATGGTAGTTGCAATCCTTACTTGACGACAGCAGCAGTGATTGCCGCAGGTCTTGATGGTGTTAAACGAGAACTACACCCAGGTGATGGGCATGCTATTAATTTATATGACTTATCAGCTGCGCAAATGCGTGAACAAGGAATTGGTATATTGCCACAAAGCTTGAGTGAAGCGATAGATGAATTTGAAGGTGATAAGGTCATTCGCGACGCCTTAGGCGATTCACTATCAGAAGAATTTATCAAAATTAAACGTGCAGAG
>Ga0209343_10001657_pt1 | contig 29715 bp, 18 predicted proteins | sample RifCSPlowO2_02_FD_184026 | JGI IMG/M metagenome (GOLD analysis project Ga0209343, IMG submission 184026) | Groundwater microbial communities from Rifle, Colorado - Rifle CSP2_plank lowO2_0.2 (SPAdes) (version 2) | ecosystem: Environmental > Aquatic > Deep subsurface > Groundwater | place... | reverse complement strand
GCGAGAAATGGCCCCCGCTGTTGTTGCAGGACTTGATAAGGGAATAACCATTACCTGCGTCCTGCGCCTAACCGGGGACCATTTCTCGCAGCAACGCGGTTCGTGATGAAACGGGAACAGACCCTAGGGCCTGTTGCCGTTTCATTCGTGGCCGCGCCGGAGCCGGCAACAAACCCTAAGGCTCTAGCAGCCACACATTGGCGAGGATCAGCTTTGGATTGGCAAACCCTGCTTAACCGCGAACGACTCGGCAAACCGCTACACAGCACCGAGGAACTAGGCCGCAGCCCCTTCCACAAAGACCATGACCGGATCATCTTCTCCGGTGCTTTCCGCCGTCTGGGGCGCAAGACCCAGGTACATCCGGTGTCCAGCAACGACCACATCCACACACGCCTGACCCACTCGCTGGAAGTCAGCTGCGTCGGCCGCTCCCTAGGCATGCGCGTGGGTGAAGTGCTGCGCGACGAGCTGCCCGCCTGGTGCGACCCGGCGGATCTGGGGATGATCGTGCAATCGGCCTGCCTGGCCCACGACATCGGCAACCCGCCGTTCGGCCACTCCGGTGAAGACGCCATCCGCCACTGGTTCCAGCAGGCCGCCGGACGCGGCTGGCTGGACAGCATGAACGAGGCCGAGCGCAGCGACTTTCTCAGTTTCGAGGGTAACGCTCAGGGCTTTCGCGTGCTCACCCAGCTGGAATACCACCAGTTCGACGGCGGCACCCGACTGACCTACGCAACCCTCGGCACCTACCTGAAATACCCCTGGACCGCCCGCCACGCCGAAGCCCTGGGCTACAAGAAGCACAAGTTCGGCTGCTACCAGAGCGAGCTGCCGCTGCTCGAACAAATCGCCCGCAAACTCGGCCTGCCGCAGCTCGAAGACCAGCGCTGGGGCCGTCATCCGCTGGTGTACCTGATGGAGGCCGCCGATGACATCTGCTACGGCCTGATCGACCTGGAAGACGGCCTGGAAATGGACCTGCTGGAATACCGCGAGGTCGAAGCCCTGCTGCTTGATCTGGTCGGTGACGATCTGCCGGAAACCTACCGGCAACTGGGACCCAACGACTCACGCCGGCGCAAATTGGCGATCCTGCGCGGCAAGGCCATCGAGCACCTGACCAATGCCGCCGCCGCAGCCTTCGTCGAGCAGCAACAGGCCTTGCTGGCCGGCGCCCTGGAAGGCGACTTGGTCGAGCATATGCACGGCCCGGCCAAGCGCTGCGTGTTGCAGGCCAAGGCCTTGGCGCGGGCGAAGATCTTCCAGGACAAGCGCAAGACCCTGCACGAGATCGGCGCCTACACCACCCTGGAGATCCTTCTCAACGCCTTCTGCGGCGCGGCCCTGGAGCAACATGGCGGCCGCACGCCATCGTTCAAGAACCGGCGCATCCTCGACCTGCTCGGCAACAACGCCCCCGACCCGCACTGGCCGCTGTACACCTCATTCCTGCGCATGATCGACTTCATCGCCGGGATGACCGACAGCTACGCCACCGAAATGGCCCGTGAGATGACCGGTCGCTCCAGCCCGGTCTAAAGGCCTCGGCCGGAGTCACACCCGGCCGACGCCCAGGCGCAAAGCCATCTATGCTGCAGGCACCCAAGCCAGACACGGAAGCCCTGTGCGATGAGCAAACGCAACCCCAATGCCATCCACCGCTTTCCCCTGCATGTGCATATCAGCGCGCTGTTTACCCTGCTGCTGCTGAGCACCGGGCTTGCCATGGGCGTGTTCAATTACCGCCAGACCAGCCACATCATCCTCTCCAGCAGCGAGCAACTGTTTGCCCGCATCAGCCAGGAAGTGCAGCTCGACCTGGACCACACCTACACGCCGATCCGTCATGCCCTCAACCTGTTGGCTCTCGAACCCAGCACCCGCCTGGTCGATGCCCAGGCCCGGCAAAAGGTGCTGCCGACCTTCGCCCAAGCCCTGCGCGACAACCCCAAACTGGCCTCGCTCTACCTCGGCTACCCGGATGGCGACTTTATGATGGTCCGCCCGCTGCGCAGCGAGGCCCAGCGCCAGCGCTTCGATGCGCCAAGCGAGGCGGCCTTTCAGCTCTGGTCGATTGAGCGCAGCGCCGACGGCACCCGCTCCAGCTACCAGTTCTTCGATGAACAACTCAATCTACTGCGGCGCATCCAGCGCCCCGCCGAGCAGTTCGATCCGCGCCAGCGCCCCTGGTATGGCAACGCCCGCAGCCAGCAGACACAAATCACCACGGCGCCTTATGCGTTCTTTTCCACCGCCGAAGTCGGCACCACCCTGGCCCGGCAGATCGGCCAGGACGTGGTGCTGGCGGCCGACCTGACCCTGGCCAATCTCTGCGCCACCCTGGCCAAACACAAGATCACCGCCAGCAGCGAGGTCGTCCTGCTCGACCCCAGCGGCAACGCCATCGCCTACCCCGACTGCCCACCGCTGGTGGTCGGCAGCCAGTTGGTCAAGGCCAGTGCGCTCAGTGCGCCCCTGGCCGCCCTGCTGGCACCAGGCGTCAGCGCACCACAGGGGCGCGTGCGGATTAACCAGCGCGACTGGATCGTCTCGCGCAGCACCCTCAGCGAAGGCGGCCCCCAGGGCCTGGAGTTGGTGTTGCTGGTGCCCGAAGACGAGCTGCTGGCCGACGCCTATCGGATTCGCTGGCAGGGCGCGCTGATTACCCTGGCCACCTTGCTGCTGTGCATCCCCGCCGGCTGGCTGGCCTCGCGCAGCGTGGTCAAGCCCTTGCAGGCCCTGGTTCTGGATGCCGAAGCGATTCAGCGCTTCGACTTTCAACAGCCGGCCAGTGGCCGCTCGCCCTTGCTGGAAGTCGATCGCCTGGCCATGGCCATGAATCGGATGAAACAGACCATCGCCAGCTTCCTCGAAATCGCCGCCAGCCTGTCGGCGGAGAAACGCTTCGATAGCTTGCTGCAGCGCGTGCTCGATGAAACCGTGAGCATCGGCAAGGCCAGCGGCGGCTTGCTGTACCTGCGTGACCCGGATGACGGCCAACTGATCCCGCAAGCCCTGATCCTCGACGGCGTGCAGCAGAACCTGCAGGAGCAGCGCATCGAAGCCTTTGCCCGCCACGCCAGCGACCTGCCGGACTGGCTGGCCGGCCCGGCCAACGGCGAGGCCACGCTGCTGACCTCCCTGGGCTACGACCAGGCCGGCCCGCTGCAACGGATCTTCCTGCACCTGGACAGCCCGCGCCTGCACCTGGTCAGTTGCGGCCTGCACAATCGCCAGGGCGCCACCCTTGGCGTGCTGGTGTTGCTGCACCACGACGAAGAGCCTGGCGAGCACGACCCGGACATGCTGCAACCGGCGCGCGTGGCCTTTGTTGAGGCAGTCTCCGGCGTGGCGGCGCTGTGCATCGACAGCCAGCGCCTGCTGGAACAACAAAAGAAACTGCTGGAGGCCTTTATCCAGTTGCTGGCCGGCGCCATCGACGCCAAGAGCCCGTACACCGGCGGCCACTGCCAGCGCGTGCCAGAGCTGACCCTGATGCTCGCCCGCGCCGCGGCCGCCAGTGAGGAGCCGGCCTTCGCCGCCTATCAACCCAGCGAAGAGCAATGGGAGGAGCTGCAGATCGCCGCCTGGCTGCACGATTGCGGCAAGGTGACCACCCCGGAGTACGTGGTCGACAAGGCCACCAAACTGGAAACCCTCTACGACCGCATCCATGAAGTCCGCATGCGCTTTGAAGTGCTCAAGCGTGACGTCTGGATCACCTACTGGCAGGCCCTCAATGGCGGAGCCGATGCGCACCAGCAGGCGCAACAACGCGAGCAGTTGCTGAGCGAGCTGGATGAGGAGTTTGCCTTTGTTGCGCGCTGCAACCTGGGCGGCGAGGCCATGGCCAGCGCCGATCTGGAGCGCCTGCAGCAGATCGGCACGCGCACCTGGAGTCGCACCCTCGACGATCGCCTTGGCGTGTCCTGGGAAGAGGGCCAGCGGCAAAGTCGCAGCCCGGCACCTGCCCTGCCGTGCAGCGAGCCATTGCTGGCGGATCGCCCTGAGCACCTGATCGAGCGCCCCGCCAGCGAGCACATGGCGGCCGACAATCCCTGGGGCTTCAAACTCGAGGTACCCACCTACAAGTTCAACCGCGGCGAGCTGTACAACCTGAGCATCGGCCGCGGCACCCTGACCGCCGAGGATCGCTACATCATCAACAACCATATCGTGCAGACCATTCGCATGCTCGACCGCCTGCCCTTCCCGCCGCACCTGCAGAACGTCGCCGAGATTGCCGGCGGCCACCATGAAAAAATGGACGGCAGCGGCTACCCGAAACGCCTGAGGCGCGAACAGATGAGCCTGCCGGCGAGGATGATGGCGATTGCCGATATTTTCGAAGCCCTGACTGCAGTGGATCGCCCCTACAAGAAAGGCAAAACCCTCTCCGAGGCACTCGGCATCATGCTCGGCATGTGCAACGGCGCCCACATCGATAGCCAGTTGTTTGTCTTGTTTGTGCGCAGCGGCATTTACCGCGACTACGGCCAGCGTTTTCTAAAGCCAGAGCAGATTGATGAAGTGGATGAGCAAGGCCTGCTGGGCAAACTCAAGGATGCTTGAGCGCAGGGGCAGCCAGGCAAGGGTCTAACGGGGAAGGTGACGCGCGGAAGTGGCGGAACATGTGACGCAACTGCCCGACAGGCAAAGACCTGCCGGGCAGCCTCGAATCAGGCCGGATTGATCGGGTTTTCCGGGTACCAGACATCCATCAGCGGGCTGAGAGTGAACTCGGCCAGTTCGCTGCGGCTCTTCAGCCAGGCTTCAACGTTGGCGCGCTGTTCTTCGCTGATCGAGCCACGCTTGTCCAGGCAGATGAAGCCGTAGTCATCACCACCGACATAGCCCAGGCCATTGGCCATTACGGCATCCGCCAGGAAGGCTTCGAGGAAGGCATCAACGGCGGCGTCATCCAGATCTGCCTTGAAGTTCAGGGTCAGTTCGCAGCCCAACTCCTGGAATTCGGCAACGCAGAGCTTTTTACGCAGACGACGGGAACGGTTAGTAGCCATGCAACAATCCTCACAATTCTTCGATTCTAAAAACCAGCCGCGGCACTTTAGCAGCTTAGCCACCGCCCTGCCCGACTGTCTGCGCCGCCCGCGCGGCCTTGGCGACACAGTTCAGGCATAATGCCCGGCATTTCCCGAACTGCAGTGGCAACCTTTCCAGCATGTCTTCTTTCTCTGTTTCGAGCGCCTTTGTGCAAACACTTCGCCACCTGGCCCTGGCCGGCCTGCTGCTGCCCCTCGCCCTGCCGGCCCAGGCCGGGCCAAGCAACAGCGTGCTGCCGGCCAAAGTCCAGCAAGCCCTGAAAGCCAGCAAGATCGACAGCAGCGCCTTGTCCCTGGTGCTGTTGCCGATGAGCGGCACAGCCGTGCCCACCATCGTCAACGCCGACGTGTCGGTCAATCCGGCCTCGACCATGAAACTGGTGACCACCTATGCGGCCCTCGAACTGCTCGGCCCGACCCACCAGTGGAAAACCGAGTTCTACACCGACGGCCCGCTGCGCAACGGCGTGCTGCAGGGCAACCTGTACCTCAAGGGCGGCGGCGACCCCAAGCTGAACATGGAAAAGCTCTGGCTGTTGATGCGCGACCTGCGCGCCAACGGCGTTAAACAGATCACCGGCGATCTGGTGCTGGATCGCAGCCACTTCGTCCAGCCACAACTGCCGGCGTTCAATGACGACGGCAAGGATGACAGCAAGCCATTCCTGGTCGGCCCCGATGCCCTGCTGGTCAACCTCAAGTCGGTGCGCATGATTGCCCGCAACGAGGGCGGCAAGGTCAGCATTGCCGCCGAACCGCCGATTGCCACCATTCATATCGACAACCGGGTCAAGGCCCTGCCGGCCGGCAAATGCCCAGGCTGGCCGGATGTGCGCTACAGCCCGATTAAACAAGCCGACGGCAGCATCAACCTGGTGGTCAGCGGCAAACTCAACGATGGCTGCAGCGGCCAGACCTACCTGGCCGTGCTCGATCACGCCGCCTACGCCGCAGGTTCAGTACGCGCCATCTGGCAGGAGCTGGGTGGCAGCATCCAGGGCGGCGACCGCATCGACAACGTGCCCAAGCAGGCGCGCCTGCTGGCCCGCGCGTTCTCACCGGATCTGGTGGAGATCATTCGCGACATCAACAAGTACAGCAACAACACCATGGCCCAGCAGTTGTTCCTCAGCATCGGCGCGCAATTTCGTACTGCCGCGGATGCCGACGATGCCCAGGCAGCCTATCGGGTGATTCGCCAGTGGCTGACGCGCAAGGGCATCAATGCCGGGCCGCTGGTGATCGAGAACGGCTCGGGCCTGTCGCGCCAGGAGCGCACCAGCGCCCGGCAGATGGCCGCGCTGCTGCAAGCCGCCTGGCAGGGCCCGTATGCGGCGGAATTTATGTCCTCGCTGCCGCTGGTGGGCATGGACGGCACCATGCGCAAGCGCCTACGGCGTACCGCCCTGGCCGGCGAAGGCCATATCAAGACCGGCACCCTCAACACGGTGCGGGCAATCTCCGGCTATAGCCGCGACGCCAAGGGCAACACCTGGGTGGTGGTGGCCATTCTCAACCACCCACGGCCGTGGGGCGCCTCGTCGATTCTCGATCAGGTGCTACTGAGCCTGTATCAGCAAAAACGCTAACCGCTAACTGCGCCGGCGCCGGCGCAACGCGCCTCAGTCTGCCGGCGCGGCCGCCTGCACGCGGTCGCGGCCGGCGTTCTTGGCCGCGTACACGGCATCATCGACACGCCGCAACAGGCTGTCGGCCGTTTCGTTGGGCGCCCAGGCGGCCACCCCGAAACTGGCGCTCACCAGGCCAACCCCCTCAATCGGCTCACTGCGCAGGGCCTGCCAGAGCGCATTGGCCACGGCCATGGCCTGGGCCTGATCAGTGTCCGGGCAGAGCACGATAAATTCCTCACCACCCAGCCGACAGAGCACATCAATGCGCCGCAGGCGCTGGCTGAGGCGCTGGCAAAACTGGATCAGCACCTGATCGCCGGCGCCATGGCCAAAACGGTCGTTGACCTGTTTGAAATGATCAATATCCAGCATCACCAGGGCCAGCGCACCGGCACGGCGCTGCACGCGGGCAATTTCACCCTCCAGCCGCTCCTGGAAATAGCGCCGGTTAAACGCCCCGGTCAGCCCATCGGTAATCGACAGCGCGCGCAGCTCCGCCTCCACCAGTTTCAACCCGGTAATGTCCGAGCTGTAGCCGTGCCAGAGCACGCTGCCGTTGCCCAGGCGCTCCGGCGTCGACTCACTGCGCACCCAGCGCAGGCCCTGGCGCGGCAAAATTACCCGATAGTCGTCGCGCCAGACCTTGAGCAGGGTCGCCGAGCGCCGGATCGAGGTGCGCACCCGCTCCAGGTCATCGGGGTGCAGGCGCTTGAAGAAGGCCTCGGCATCGCTGCTCAGGCTCTCGGCATCGAGCTCGTAGACATCCGCCACGCCGACGCTCAAATAAGGAAAGCAGGCCTGGCCGTCCGGGTGCTGGAGGAACTGGAACAGGGCGCCGGGAATGTGTCGGGTCAGTTTATCCAGCAGGCGATCACGAGCCTGCAGAGCCTCACGGGTTTTCTTGCTCTCGCTAATGTCGATGGCGATGCCCAGGTAACCAATGGCCTGGCCGGCCTGGTCATGCACCGCGGTGACGATCAGGTTGACACTGATCTGGCTGCCATCCTGGCGCACATAGGTCCATTCGCTCTCGCTGTGTTGCTGGCTGGCACTGCCCAGGGCAAAGGTCTCAAAGCCCTGTACCGGGCGCCCCAGGGCCTTGCTCAGGGCTGCGGCGCGCTCCGCCAGCTCGTCCGGGGCATGCAACACTTCTGGGGTGCATTGGCCAACCAGTTGCTCGGCACGGTAGCCGAGCATGCGCTCGGCGCCGACATTGAACAGCAGAATCAGGCCATTCAGATCGGTGGCAATGATCGACACCTGGGTCGCGGCATCCAGCAAGCCGCGCAACTGACCATTGAGCCGCGCCAACTCCAGCTCGTTGGCCTTGCGTTCGGCAATGTCCGAGTGGGTGCCCAGCACGCGCTTGGGTCGCCCGTCGGCCTGCCATTCCATGACCTTGCCGCGCGACAGCACCCACTGCCACTGCCCATATTTGTCGAGCATGCGAAATTCGTAGCGGAACATCGGCAACTCGCCGCGAAAGTGCTGACGCAAGGCCTCCATGCAGCCGGGCAGGTCATCCGGGTGAACCCGCGAGCGCCATTCATCGAGGCTATTGCCGATATCCTGCTCGGTGTAGCCGAGCATGTGCTTCCAAGTCGCCGAGAAGTACACCTTGTCGGTCTCGATGTCCCAGTCCCAGACCGCATCGCCGCTGCTCTCCAGGGCAAAACTCCAGCGCTGCTCACTCAGTTGCAACTCGTGCTCGCGCTCGCGCAGTTGCTCGGTGCGCTGGCACACCAGGGCCTGGGCGCGCTGCCGCTGGCTGACAATGCTGTACAGCAGCAACCCCAAAAGCAGGCTGACCAGCCCCCCAGCCGCCAGGATGATGGACAGCGCCGAGGAACCATTGGCCTGCACAAAGGCCGCCGTCGGGCGAATACTGAGCCGGTAGTGGCTCTCGCCGAAGATCAGCTCACGGCTAAACAACAGCGGCGAATCCTCCTCGGTCTGGGCCGCCGAGCGGTACAGCGGGGCAGCCTGCGCGTCAGCCTGGGTCAGCTCCACGGCCAGATTGGCAGGCGCCTCGGCGTGCCCCGCCGGCTCCATCAACCCGCGCAGGCTCAGGGCCATCAGCACATAGCCACGCAGATCGGCACAGGCCGGCTGCGCGGGGCGCTGCGGACACACCGCCGCCACCAGCAACAGGCCGCGGCGGTCGGCGCTGGCCGGGCCAACCAGTTGCAGCATGGCCGAGGCCGCCGGCGCACCCGAGGCGAAGGCCTGCTGCAGCACCTGCCGGCGCTCGGCATGGGAGGCCATATCCAGGCCCAGGGGCAGGCTCTGCAAGCGCTCCGACTGGATATACAACAGCGGAAAATAACTGGGCCGCGAGCTGGCCACGACCAGCTCGCCACGCTCGTTCAACTGGCGAATGGCATAACCGCTGGCGCCTGCGTCGCGAGCCTGGGCCTCAAAGGCCTGGCGTTGACCATCGTCGACCCTGGGCATCCAGGCCACAGCCAGGGCATCGCTCAACAGCGGCTTGGCGTAGGCGACAAATTCCGCCTGGGTGACGACGTCACTCAGGCTGAAAAACCGCCGCACGCTGTCCAGCTCCTTGCTGCGCTCATCAATCTCGCTCTGCAGCAGGGCGCCGTGGGCACGGGCCGCCCAGTCGAAGCGCTGCTGCAATTGGCGCTGGAAAACCGTTTGCGCGGCGCTGGCCAGCAGCAGCGTCAAGCCAATCGCGCCGGCAGCGGTAAACAGCGCCACCAGCCAAGCCGCCGCTGGCCCGCTGAGCGCGTGCCGATGCTGTTGCCAAAGGGTCGTTAATCCAGCCATCCAGGGCACTCTCAGCGGCGCCGAGAGAACGGCGCCTTTGGCTTAAGACTCTAACGCAGTTTGCGCGCTCAGGCGCCAGGCGCGGTGAATCTTCGGGTTGCGGGCAAAATCGGGATCCAGGGTTTTATCGCTGATCTCCTCCACGGCGTAACGCGCCGCCAGGCCTTCATCGAGGATGAACTTGCGAAAGTTGTTGGAGAAATACAGCACCCCGCCCGGTGCCAGGCGGGTCATGGCCAGGTCCAGCAGTTGCACATGGTCGCGCTGGATGTCGAACACCCCTTCCATGCGCTTGGAGTTGGAGAAGGTCGGCGGGTCGATGAAGATCAGGTCGTACTCGCCACGATCGGCCTCCAACCAGGCCATCACATCGCCCTGCTCCAGACGGTTCTTGTCCGAGTAGCCATTCAGGGACAGGTTGCGCCGCGCCCAGTCCAGGTAGGTTTTCGACAGATCGACGCTGGTGGTGCTGCGCGCCCCGCCCTTGGCCGCATGCACGGTGGCGGTGGCGGTGTAGCAGAACAGATTGAGGAAGCGCTTGCCGGCCGCCTCACGCTGGATGCGCAGGCGCAGCGGCCGGTGATCGAGGAACAGGCCGGTGTCGAGGTAGTCGGTGAGGTTGACCAGCAGTTTGACGCCGCCCTCGTTGACTTCCATGAACTGCCCTTGTGCCGCCTGGCGGGTGTACTGCTTGCTGCCGCTCTGCCGTTCACGACGCTTGACCACCACCTTGCTCTTGTCGATGCCCAGCGCTTGCGGGATCGCCGCCAGGGCATCGAACAGCCGCGACTGGGCTTTTTCCGGGTCAATCGAGCGTGGCGCGGCGTACTCCTGCACATGCACCCAATCGCCATACAAGTCGATGGCCACGGCGTACTCAGGCATATCGGCGTCGTACAGGCGGTAGCAGTCCACGCCTTCGCGGCGCGCCCACTTGCCCAGCTGCTTGAGGTTCTTCTGCAGGCGGTTGGCAAACATCTGCCCGCCTTCGCTCAGCCGGGCTTGCTCCTGCACCAGCGGCTCGGCGCGCTCCTCGCCACTGGCGAGCTGCTCGCGCTCGACCTGGCGCTGCTCCGGAGTACGGCGCTCGCCGGTGACGAACTGCTCCGGCAATACCTTGATCAGCAGCAGCTTGCACGGCAGGGCGCCGTTCCAGAAGGCGTACTGTTTGTGGCTGCGAATGCCCATGCGCTTGCCCAGGTCCGGTGCGCCGGTGAACACCGCTGCTTCCCAGTTCATGCAGGCCTGGCGCAGGCGTTCGCCGAGATTCTGGTAGAGGTACAGCAGGCTGGCCTCATCACCCAAGCGCTCGCCATAGGGCGGGTTGCAGATCACCAGGCCGGTCTGGTTCTGGTCTGGACGCGGCTCGAAGGTGGCCAGTTCGCCCTGGTAGATCTTGATCCAGTTCGACAACCCGGCGCGCTCGACGTTATTGCGCCCCGGCTGGATCAGCCGCGGATCAGCCTCGTAGCCCCGAATCCACAGGGGCGGCTTGGCCAAGCCAGCGGCAGCACGCTCCTCGGCCTCGGCATGCAGACGCTGCCAGAGGGCCGGCACATGGCCGAGCCAGGCGGAAAAGCCCCAGCGCTCACGCTTGAGGTTGGGCGCGATGTCGGCGGCGATCATCGCGGCTTCCACCAGGAAGGTGCCGACCCCGCACATCGGGTCAGTCAAGGCCCCACCGGCGGCGGCAATTCGCGGCCAGCCGGCACGGATCAGCACCGCGGCGGCGAGGTTTTCCTTCAGCGGCGCGGCGCCCTGCTGCAGGCGGTAACCACGCTGGTGCAGGCTGTGGCCGGACAGGTCCAGCGACAATATGGCTTCGCCACGGTCCAGGCGCAGGTGGACGCGCAGGTCCGGGTTGAGTTTATCCACCGACGGCCGATCGCCATTGGCGGCGCGCAGTTTGTCGACGATCGCATCCTTGACCTTCAGCGCGCCGAAGTGGGTGTTGTCGATGCCCGAACCCTGGCCGCTGAACTCCACCGCCAGGCTGCCGTTGGGCAACAGATGGTCGTGCCAGTCAACGCTCAGTACGCCGTGATACAGGTCTTCGGCATCCTTCATCGGGAAGCGCGCCAGCACCAGCAACACACGGTTGGCCAGGCGCGACCACAGGCACAGGCGGTAGGCCGTGTGCAGATCGGCCACCCCACGGATCGCCGAGGTTTGCTCGCGCACCTCTTCCAGCCCGAGTCCGCTGGCCTCTTCTGCAAGCAGTCCTTCCAGGCCTTTGGGGCAAGTGAGAAAAAGTTCGTAACGATCCGACATGTGGGGTTCCAGTGCCTTAGGCCATTCAGTCGCGCACGCAAGCCGTGCGCCCAACAAAAAATAAGTGAGGAAAAGTCGCCGCGCGACCCTTCATCGGAATAACTAAGCCTGACCAGATGGCCAACTGCGTAGCGGCAGTTGGCCCCCTGAACGGCTACAGCCCGCTGGACAGGCGAGCCGGCCGGTTTTCAGACGGCAACGCGAGCCGAGCTTATGGTTCCAATCACAAAAACATTACCCGCTTATGACAAAACGGTCATTCACAGGCCATGACGCATTGGTTAGAAATCAACCCAGTTGGCTCCGCAACGGGGCTGGCAGTAAACCCGCGACGCCGGCAGCGGGCTACACCGACAGAAGCATTTCTGTCTGACCCCGACCAGGGGCCAAAGGGACATTTACAGTCAACCAATGAGGGCAACACCCTATGAGAAGACTTAAGCGTGATCCAATGGAAAAAGCTTTTTTGCGTGGCTATCAATACGGCGTTCATGGCAAATCTCGAGAACTCTGTCCATTCACTGCCCCACTGGTTCGCCAAGCCTGGCTTAATGGCTGGCGTGAGGGTCGCGGCGACAACTGGGCCGGCATGACCGGTACCGCCGGCATCCATCGACTCAACGAACTGCACGCGGTCGGTTAATTCATCCACCGACTTCCATTGCACCAGCGCGCCCCGTTCGGGCGCCGCTCACGAAGGGCTCCCCAGGGAGCCCTTTTCAGTTCAGGTGCGCGGCAGTGCCGCAAGCGCATCCACCGCTTGGCGGATCAGCGCCGGCCCCTTGTAGATAAACCCCGAATAGATTTGCACCAGGCTGGCACCGGCGGCGATTTTCTCCGCGGCGTGCTTGCCCTCGGTAATCCCGCCCACGGCAATGATCGGCAGACGCCCGCCCAGCTCACTGGCCAGCACCTTGACGGTGTGGGTGCTCTTGTCACGCACCGGCGCACCGGACAAACCGCCAGCCTCATCGCCGTGCTTCAAGCCGCTGACCCCCTCGCGGCCCAAGGTGGTGTTGGTGGCGATCACCGCATCCATCCCGGACTCGATCAGCGCGGCGGCCACTTGCGCGGTTTCTTCGTCGCTCATGTCCGGGGCAATCTTGATCGCCAGCGGCACGCGCTTGCCGTGTTCGGCGGTCAGGTCTTCCTGGCGCTGGCGCAGGGCTTCGAGCAATTGCTTGAGCGAGTCGCCAAACTGCAGGCTGCGCAGGCCCGGCGTATTCGGCGAACTGACGTTGACGGTGACGTAGCTGGCGTGGGCATAGACCTTGTCCAGACACAGCAGGTAATCGTCCACGGCGCGCTCCACCGGGGTGTCGAAGTTCTTGCCGATATTGATGCCCAGCACGCCCTTGAACTTGGCGGCCTTGACCCGCGCCAGCAAGTGCTCGACGCCCTGGTTGTTGAAGCCCATGCGATTGATGATCGCCTCGGCCTCGGGCAGACGGAACAGGCGCGGCTTGGGGTTGCCCGGCTGCGGCCGCGGAGTCACGGTGCCGATCTCGACAAAACCGAAACCCAACTGGGCGAAGCCGTCGATGGCATCACCGTTCTTGTCCAGGCCCGCCGCCAGCCCCACCGGATTGGGGAAATCCAGGCCCATGACGCGTACCGGCAAACTGGCCGGGGCCTTGCATAGCAGGCCATTGAGACCCAGGCGGCCGCCGGCGCCGATCAGGTCAATCGACAGGTCGTGGGAGGTCTCCGGGGAGAGGGAAAACAACAGCTCGCGGGCCAGGGTATACATGGGCAGGCTTGGCTCAGTGATTGACGCGGAAAGTAAAGCGGCGATTATAGCCGTGCCACCCCCCGCCAGGCGAGGCGGCCGTGGTTATCCGTTGACCTGGCGCAGGCTCAGCAACTGCCCCTGGTCGTTAAACTCCAGGGCAAAGCAGCCGTAGACGCCGGCATGGGTGAGAAACGGGCGCAGATGATGGGCCGGCAGACTGACGCGCCGGCCCTCGCGACTGGTGAGCAAGACCCGGTTGGCCCGGCCCTGATAGACCGCGCGCAAAGATTGTGCAGATAGTGCAATATCCAGCAGCAGGATGGGCATGCAGGTGACCTTAGCGATGAGTCAGGCGATTTTGCCACACGCACAAGCTTGCACCAGCGCCGCCATGCGCCCTGGCTGCGGTTATGCAGCCCGAGCGGGCCTCTGCCAAACTGACCAGCGTGTCCCAGGAGCCAACACTCGCCCATGAGTTACCCCGAACACCCTGCCTCGATGAGCGCACGCCTGGCCGCCCTAGCCCAGCGCCTGGGGTTTAGCGGGCGAGCCAACCGCCAGATTGCCGCCCGTGCCAGCGCCCTACGCCTGCCGTTTCAGGCCCTGCCGCCGCTCACACAAAGCATCTGCTGGCAGGCCGTAGCACCGCTGCAGCGCCTGGTAGACCTGCCGCGCAGCGCCCTCTCCGGCCCGGTTCAGGAGGACAAGGCGCAGGCCCATGCGTTGCTGGCGCGCCTGGTGGAGCAGCAACACCTGCACCTGGAAAACTTCGACCTGCGCCAGATCAACGGCCTGTGCTGCCCCGAGGACAGCCCGGTAACCTGCGCCAGCCTGGAAGAGTTTGCCGCCAGCGCCAGTTGCAAGGGCATTCGCATCATCAGCTACAAGGACTTTCTCAAGGTCATCAGCCTGGCCCTGCCGCGCTTTCTCGCCGGCGAGCCGATCAGCCTGCGCCAGGCCAGTTGGCAAGGCGAGCAGATCTACTGGAGCGGCGAGCAGCACCAGCCAGCCTTGGCCTGCGCCATCGTCTATGCGCGCCTGCGCGGCCTGGAAATCAGCCTGCCGGCCGAGTTGACCCGCTACCAGCTCAAGCCCGCCGCTATCGCCGAACTGCAGCAGCACTACCATATGCTGGCCATGCCTGTGCAAGCCTGGAGCGACCCGGCCTTTATGGCCCTGCTGCTGGATAACGGCCTGCCCTATGCACGCCTGTCGCTGCTGCGCACCCCCGGCGCCGCCGAGTTTCTCCTGCTGCCCAAGGCCGACAGCGCCGCCCTGGCCCTGGGTGAAGGCCTGCGCCTGGCCGGCGCCGCCGATGGGGTGAGCTATTTGCAGCAGCTGGCGCACTAACAGGCCGCCCGCCTCGACCTCAACACAATTGCCTCGCCCAGAAAGCCACAACCCCCGCTAAAAGCGAGGGTTGTGGGTTTTAACGGCTAGCGACTAAGGCTCAGACCGCGCTCAGTCCATGCTGACTGCTTTGTGCCAGGTCAAACAGCTCACGACCGGCCACCGCATACATGGCGTAGTCGACGCTGGTGGCAGCGCGCAACTCGGCCAGCATGGCGCGCCAGCGGGCCACCAGATGGGCGTGTTGCTCCAGCCAGAGGGCCGTGCGCGCCTCGATGTCCTGCGGCGCATCGACCATCTGCAACAGCGATACGGTGATGGCCCGCTGCTGCCAGTCCAGATCATCGCGGAAGGCTTCGCGCGCCAGGCCCTGCCAGTTGTTGTCCACCGGCAGGCTGGTGATCTGTTGCAGGTACCAGGTCAGATCCAGGGCGCCGCCCACGGCGAAGTAGGCACTGGCCACCCGCGCCGGGTCCTGGCCGGTCACGTCGGAGGCTTCAATGATCGGCAGCAGGGTATACAGGTGACTGGTGCCCGCTACCATGCGTGCCAACGGCTCGGGCGTACCCGCCTCGACATAGCCTTGGAAGCGCGCCAGCCATTGCTCACGCACCGGCCCATCAAGCAGCTCGTCCAGGCGTCCGGCCAGGGCTTCGATACGCGGCGCGAAATGCGCCACATCGCGGGCCGCATCCAGCTCGCTGCGCCGATTGCGCAGGAACCAGCGCGTGGCGCGTCGGCCCAGACGCATCAGCTCGTCCATCAGGGTCAGCTGCAGCTCGGCCGGCACCTGATAGTCCAGCGCCTCGATCTGCTGCCAGCAGTGCGGCAGGCGGAACACGTCACGCACGATCACATAGGCGCCAGCCACATTGGCCGCACTCATGCCGGTGGACTCCTTCATGCGTTGCACGAAGGTGATGCCCATGTGGTTGACCAGGTCGTTGGCAATCTGGGTGCTGACGATCTCGCGCTTGAGGCGATGACGGCCCATGGCCTCGGCAAATTTCGCCGTCAACAAGGCCGGGAACGCGGTCTGCATGTCGCGCGCCAGGTACTCGTCGTCCGGTACCAGGGATTTGAGCAGCGATTCCTTGAGGTCGATCTTGCTGTAGGAAATCAGCACCGCCAGTTCGGCACGGGTCAGCGCCTGGCCATTGGCAATGCGTTCGGCCAGTTGCTCATCGCTGGGCAGGAACTCCAGGGCCCGATCCAGTTTGCCGTCGGCTTCCAGGGCGGCCATCAGGCGCTTGTATTCGGCAATCCGCTCCCGCGCCCGGCGCTGGGCCAGGGACAGGGCCTGGGTCTGCTTGTAGTTGTTGCCCAGCACCAGGCTGCCCACCGCATCGGTCATCTCCGCCAGCAGGCTGTTGCGCTGCTTGCCGGTCATGTCCCCGCTGGCGACGATTTCATTGAGGAGAATCTTGATATTCACCTCATGGTCGGAGCAGTCCACGCCACCGGCGTTGTCGATAAAGTCGGTGTTGCCGGCGCCGCCATTGAGGTTGTACTCGACCCGGCCGAGCTGGGTCATGCCCAGGTTGCCGCCCTCGCCCACCACCTTGGCGCGCAGCTCGCAGCCATTGACGCGCAGGGCGTCGTTGGCCTTGTCGCCGACGTCGGCATGGCTTTCCTGACTGGATTTCACGTAGGTGCCGATACCGCCGTTCCACAGCAGATCCACCGGCGCCTTGAGCAGGGCATTGAGCAGCTCGGTGGGCGGCAGTTTGTCGGCCTGGATGGCGAAACGCGCCTGCATCTCGGGGCTGATCGGGATGCTCTTGGCACTGCGCAGGAACAAGCCGCCGCCGGCGGAAATCAGACTGGCGTCGTAATCGGCCCAGGACGAGCGCGGCAGGTCGAACAGACGCTTACGCTCGACAAAGCTCTTGGCCGCATCCGGGTTGGGGTCGATAAAGATGTGCATATGGTTGAAGGCCGCGACCATCTGCAGCTTGTCCGACAGCAGCAGGCCGTTGCCGAACACGTCGCCGGCCATGTCGCCGATGCCGATCACCGTGGTCAGGTCCTTCTGCACATCGATGCCCATCTCGCGGAAGTGCCGCTGCACCGAGACCCAGCCACCCTTGGCGGTGATGCCCATGCCCTTGTGGTCATAGCCGGCCGAACCACCCGAGGCGAAGGCATCGCCGAGCCAGAAGTCGTACTCGGCCGCAATGCCGTTGGCGATGTCGGAGAAGGTTGCGGTGCCCTTGTCGGCCGCCACCACCAGGTAAGGATCGTCCTTGTCGTGACGCACCACATTCAGCGGCGGCACCACCACGCCGTCCTTGAGGTTGTCGGTGATGTCCAGCAGGCCGCTGATGAAAATGCGGTAGCAGGCGATGGCCTCGGCCTGGATCTCGTCACGGCTGCCGCTGCTCGGCAGGCGCCGTGGAATAAAGCCGCCCTTGGCGCCCATCGGCACGATCACCGCGTTCTTCACCTGCTGCGCCTTGACCAGGCCGAGCACCTCGGTGCGGTAATCCTCCTCGCGATCGGACCAGCGCAGGCCGCCACGGGCGACGTCGCCAAAGCGCAGATGCACACCCTCGACCCGCGGGCAGTAAACGAAGATCTCAAACTTGGGCGTCGGCCGTGGAATCTCCGGAATCGCCCGTGGGTTGAGCTTGAAGCTGAAGTACGGCTTGGCCTGGCCGTGGCTGTCCAGTTGATAGAAGTTGGTGCGCAGGGTGGCCTTCACCAGGTCCAGGTAGCGGCGCAGGATGCGGTCTTCGTTAAGCACCGCGACGTTATCCAGGGCGGCGAGAATGGCCTGTTCCAGGCGCTGCTGCTTGTCGGCCAGATCCTCGGCGGTGAGCTTGCGCGACAGGTAGAAACGGGTCTTGAACAGACGCACCAGCTCCCTGGCGATGTCGGCATGGTTGATCAGGGTGCTGGCGATATAGCTGAGGTCAAAGCCCAAGCGAATCTGCTTGAGGTAGCGGGCATAGGCGCGCAGCAGCGCCACGTCACGCCACGGCATCGCTGCGGTCAGCACCAGGCGGTTGAAGGCGTCGTTCTCGGCCTCGCCCTCGACGATATGCACGAAGGCATCCTGTAGGGTGTCGTTGAGTTGCTGGATATCCACATCCAGGCCTTCGGCATAGGTGAAGGCAAAATCGTGAATCCACAACTCGCGGCCGTTCTGTTGACGCAGGCGATAAGGGAACTCACCCAGCACGCGCAGGCCGAGGTTTTCCAGGATCGGCAAGACGTCCGACAGGGCCAGCGGCGAGTCGGCATGGTAGAGCTTGCAGTGCAGTTGCTGTTCGGTGGACGCCAGCGGCTGGTAGAAGCTCATCACCAGTTTGCGTTCGGCCGACAGGCTGAGCAGGTGCTGCATATCGACCACCGCCGAATGGGCGGCAAAGCGCTCGCGGTAGCCGGCCGGGAAGGCATCCGGGAACTCGCTGAGGACATTGGTGCCTTGGGCCTCGCCGAAGGTCTCGACCAGCAGGCTGGCGTAATCATCCTTCCAGGAACGGCAGGCCTGAATCACCTCATTTTCCAGGCGGGCGACATCGATCTGCTGATGATTCTTCGGATCGACGCGCAGAATCAGCTGCACCCGCGCCAGCACCGATTCGGAGAAGTAGGTCCAGAACTCGCAATCGCTGGCCTGCAGGCGCTCCATCAGGATCTGCTGGATCTTCACCCGGATTTCCGTCGAGTAGACATCCCGCGGCACATACACCAGGCAGTAGCAGAAGCGGCCGTAGGGGTCCTTGCGCAGGAACAGACGCAGCTTGTTGCGCTCCTGGATCTGCACAATCGCAATGGCGGTGCTGAGCAGTTCATCCACCGGGGTCTGGAACAGGTCGTCGCGCGGCAACACCTCCAGCACCTGCTCCAGCTCCTTGCCCAGGTGCGCCTTGGGATCGAAGCCCGAACGCGCGCCGATCTCGGCTACCTTGCGGCGGATATAGGGAATCCGGCTGACGCTTTCGGCGTACACGCCCGAGGTGTACAGGCCCATAAAGCGGCACTCTTTAACCACCCGGCCCTTGCTGTCGAGCTCGCGGATCGAGACAAAGTCCGGGTAGGCCGGACGGTGTACCCGGCTCGGCTCGGCGGCCTTGGCGAACGACAGCAAGCGCGGCTCGCGCAGGTAATCCAGGGCCTGGGGCTGAATATGCAGCTCGTCCTGGCCCAGGCCGCGGCGCAGGGATTTGGACAGGCCCAGCAACGAGGCCTCGTCGTACACCAGGTGGCCGCCCTCGGCGTCGGCCTGCACGGTAAATTCTTCGTAGCCGAGGAAGGTGAAGTGGTTGTCCAGCAACCAGCTCATAAACACCTTGATTTCCGCCAGCTCGGCCGCATCCACCTTGAGCTTGGCCTTGTCCAGCCAGGCCAGCAGTTGCTGGGCGCGCCCCTGCATGGCGGAGAAGTCATTCACGGCCAGCCGCACCTCTGCCAGGACTTCCAGCAGGGCCTTCTCCAGGGTGCGCATCTCGCCGACATTGGCGCAGCGGTCGATCTCCAGATAGATCAAGGCATCCTGCTGCACGCCCTGGCCATGGCTGGCCTTGGGCAGCACCTCCTGCAACTCGCCACTGGCGGCGCGGCGCACGCTGAACACGTTGTTCTGCAGGGTGTGAATGCTGTAACCGCGACGATTGAGCTCCATGCGGATGGAGTCAACCAGGAACGGAATATCCTGATGCAGCACCGTCACCGCGGTGTGGGTGGACTGCCAGCCGTGTTTCTCGTAATCGGGGTTGAACACCTGGATCTGTGGCGCAGCCAACTGGAAGTCGCCCAGCAGGCGCCAGGCGCACAAGGTACAGCCGACCAGGTCGGACAGTCGGCGCTGGGTCAGTTCCTCAAGGGCGATGATGCCGAAGAATTGCTCAGCGAACAGACCTACTTGTGGCAGGGCCTGCTCACTGACGTGCTGCGCCAGTGCGGCTTGCAGTTGATGCTGGAAGTCGGCTTTGCTGGCTGCGGTGAAGAACGCCATGGTGCTACTCCGTTGCTTGTTATTCGTAGGCCCAAGGGCCGAAGCGCTGCCGAAACAACAGCGCAGAGGTTGTGATCAACATTAGTTCAAGAACCAAATCACGGCGGCCGTTGTCAGAGCTTGCCGTGAATAGGTGCTGGGCCCCGTCTTGCTTTAAAGTGGCGCCTTGCACAGCTGATGAATTCTTCGACCAACCAGTCACATTTGCCAGAAGAGCTTACCGATGGAACACCGTGAGGCGCTTGTCGCGCTGCGACATTTTCTTTCAACCCAGATCCTCGGCCAGGAAAAACTCATTGAACGGCTGCTGATTGCCTTGCTGGCCGATGGCCACATGCTGGTCGAGGGCGCTCCGGGCCTGGCCAAGACCAAGGCGATCAAGGAACTGGCCGAAGGCATCGAGGCAGAATTCCACCGCATTCAGTTCACTCCTGATTTGTTACCGGCCGACATCACCGGCACGGAAATTTATCGCCCGGAAACCGGCAGCTTCGTGTTCCAACAGGGGCCGATCTTCCACAACCTGGTGCTGGCCGATGAAATCAACCGCGCCCCGGCCAAGGTGCAATCGGCCCTGCTGGAAGCCATGGCCGAGCGCCAGGTCAGCGTCGGGCGCACCACCTATGCCCTGTCGCCGCTGTTTCTGGTGATGGCCACGCAGAACCCGATCGAGCAGGAAGGCACCTACCCGCTGCCGGAAGCCCAGCTCGACCGCTTCCTGATGCACGTAAAAATCGGCTTCCCGGACGCCGCAGTGGAACGCAAGATCCTCCAGCAGGCCCGCGGTGAAGCGCTGAACGGCGAAACCAAGCCCGAGCACAAGGTCAGCCAGGCGGCGATCTTTGCCGCGCGCAGTGAAATTCTCGGCCTGTACATGGCCGAAGCCGTGGAGGAATACCTGGTGCAGTTGGTGATGGCCACCCGCACCCCGGCCAAGTTCGACCCCGAGCTGGCCGAATGGCTGACCTACGGCGCCAGCCCGCGCGGCTCGATCGCCCTCGACCGCTGCGCCCGCGCCCACGCCTGGCTGGCCGGACGCGACTTCGTCAGCCCGGAAGACATTCAGGCGGTGCTGTTCGACGTGCTGCGTCACCGCATCATCCTGTCGTTCGAGGCCGAAGCCGCTGGCATCGATCAGGACCGGGTGATCCAGCGCATCCTCGATGTGGTGGCGGTCGCTTGATGCCCGCTCGCCGCGTAGCCCGGATGCAATCCGGGAATCTGCACGCACCGCTCCCGGATTACATCCGGGCTACGCGCTAGCCGCATGCACACCCCGTCCAGCCAAGCCGGCATTCAGGTCAGCCTCGCCGAGCTGATCGAGATGCGCCATCGCGCCCGCGAAGTGCAGTTGTTCTCCACCCAGGCCAAGCGCAGCCCGCTGGCCGGCCTGCACCACTCCAAGCTGCGCGGTCGCGGGGTGGATTTCGACCAGGTGCGCGCCTATCAGGCCGGCGACGATGTGCGCAGCATCGACTGGCGCGTCACCGCCCGCACCCAGGAGCCGCACACCAAGCTGTTCCACGAGGAGCGCGAACGGCCGATCTTCATCATGGTCGAGCAAAGCCGGCGGTTGTTTTTCGGCAGTGGTCTGATGTTCAAGTCGGTGCTCGCCGCCCAAGCCGCCAGCCTGATCGGCTGGGCCGCCCTGGGCCATAACGACCGCATCGGCGGCCTGGTGTTTGGCGATCTGGAGCACCACGAAATCAAGCCACGGCGCAGCAAGCAAAGCCTGCTGCAATTGCTCAGTCGCCTGGCGCGCGCCAACCAGGCCCTGCACGCCGATCTCAAGGTTGACCCGCAAGGCGAGCGCGACGCCTTCGGCCTGGCCCTGCGCCGCGCCCGCGAGGTGCTGCGCCCCGGCAGCCTGGCCGTGGTGCTGTGCGATGAGCGCGCCCTGTCCGACGGTGCCGAACAACAACTCAGCCTGCTGGCCCGGCACACCGACCTGCTGTTGCTGCCGCTGAGCGATGCCCTCGACCATGCCTTGCCCGCCGCCGGCCTGCTGCGCTTTGCCGAACGCGACGCGCAACTGGAGCTGGACACCCATAACCTCGAATTGCTCCAGGCCTACGCCAGCCAGGCCGAGGCCCGGCGCGCACGCTGGCAGCGCCTGGCGCAAAAACTCGGCGTACCGCTGATGCCCCTGCACACCGCCGCCAGCGTGCAGGACCAGTTGCGCGAACACCTGCAGGCCCAGCGCCCGAGAAAGCCCCGATGAACCCACTCGAGCAGTTGCAGCCGCTGATCGCCCCCCCCGCCATCCACTGGTGGCCGCCCGCCCCTGGCTGGTGGCTGCTGGCAATTCTCTGCCCCTTGCTGGCCTGGGGCCTCTGGCGCCTGCTGGGCAAATTGCCGAAAAAATCCCAACAGGGCCGCGCCAACCAACCCCTCGACCCGCTGCGCCAAGCCGCCCTGGCGGAACTGGCGGCCCTGAGCAAGCCCTACGAGCAACCGGCCGGCCCCTGGCTGCAACAACTCAACGCCCTGCTCAAGCGCCTGTGCCGCAGCCATTACCCGGAAAGCCACAGCCACACTCTGAATGGCCGCGCCTGGCTGGCGTTTCTCGACAGCCGCTGCCCGGCCGCCGGCCTGACCCGCTGGATGGTACTGGTCGAAGGGGCTTACCGGCCGCAGTGCAAAATGGATGACAAGGCCATCGACGGCCTCAATCAGTCCATCGACATCTGGATTCGCAAGCATGTTTAACGTCCCCACAGCGCTCGCCCGGCAGCCTTCTATGCAGTCCATCGCCACCTGGATGGGTCAGCATGTTTGAGTTCACCTGGCCGTGGGTCTTCCTCCTTGCCCCGCTGCCCTGGCTGCTGCGCCAGGTGCTGCCGATTGCCGACAGCGGCGAAGCGGCCCTCAAGGTCAGCTTTCTGCCGGAACTGGAAGCCCTGGCCGGGCGCCGCGCCCGCGCCAACCTGCCGGCCTGGCGCCAACAACTGCCGTTTGCCGCGATCTGGCTGTTACTGCTGCTGGCCGCCGCACGCCCGGAATGGGTCGGCGAACCGCTGCCGCTGCAGGCCAGTGGCCGTGACCTGCTGGTGGCGGTGGATGTGTCGGGCTCCATGGAGCACCCCGACATGCAGTGGCAAGGCCAGGATGTCAGCCGCCTGACCCTGGTCAAACGCCTGTTCAGCGACTTTATCGAGCAGCGCCGCGGCGACCGCGTGGGCCTGATCCTGTTTGGCAGCCAGGCCTACCTGCAGGCGCCGCTGACGTTCGACCGCCACACCGTGCGCACCTGGCTGGATGAAGCGGTAATCGGCATTGCCGGCAAGAACACCGCCGTCGGCGACGCCATTGGCCTGGCGGTAAAACGCCTGCGCCTGCGCCCAGCCGACAGCCGGGTACTGATTCTGATCACCGACGGCGCCAATACGGCCGGGCAAATCGACCCGCTCACCGCCGCCCGCCTGGCCGCCGAGGCGCAGGTAAAAATCTATACCATCGGCATCGGTGCCGACCCGGATGCCGGCGTGCTCGGCATGCTCGGCCTGACCCCTGGCCTGGATCTGGACGAGCCGAGCCTCAAGGCCATCGCCAGCAGCACCGGCGGCCAGTACTTCCGCGCCCGCGATGCCGAGGAACTGCAAGCCATCCGCGAGGCCCTCGACCAACTGGAGCCGGTCGCCCAGCAACCGACCCAGGCCCGTCCGGCGCAGGCCCTGTATTGCTGGCCACTGGCCGTGGCCCTGTTGCTGAGCCTGGCGCTGGTCGGCCATGAGCTGTGGCCCGATCTGCACCAGCAGCGCCCCAACTGGCTAAGGAGGCGCCCATGATGACGCTCTGGCCCCACTGGCTGCGACCGTTCTGGCTGCTGCTGGTGCCATTGCTGGCCTGGTTGATCTGGCACCTGTGGCATCGCCAGCAACGCGCCGGGCGCTGGCAAAGCCTGCTGCCGCCGGCGTTCCATCAGGTTCTGCTGGGTGGCATCAGCCGCCGCAACAGTCGTCTGCCCTGGCTGGCCCTGGGGCTGGGCTGGTTACTCGCCGTGCTGGCTCTGCTCGGCCCCAGTTGGCAGCGGGTGGAGCAGGTCAACCTGAAACGCGCCGACCCATTGGTGGTGGTGCTGGATCTGAGCACGTCCATGCTCGCCAGCGATGTCGCCCCCAATCGTCTGGAGCAGGCCAAGCGCAAACTGCTCGACCTGCTGCACAGCCGCCGTGACGCGCCCACCGGCATTGTCGTGTTTGCCGGCAGCGCCCACACTCTGGTGCCGCTGTCAGACGACCTGGCCACCACCCGCAACCTGCTGGAAGCCCTCAACCCGGCGATCATGCCAAGCCCCGGACAACGGGCCGACCTGGGCGTACGTCAGGCCCTGGCCCTGCTCGAACAGGGCGCCCAGGGTCAGGGCAAGATCCTGCTGATCGGCAGCAGCCTCGATCAGCAGGAGCAGGACGGCATCATCGAGGCCTTGGGCCAGCAGGGCGAACGCTTGCAGATCCTCGGCATCGGCACCCGTGAAGGCGCCCCCATCGCGCAGCAAGGTGGCGGTTTTATGAAAGACCCGCACGGCGCCATCTTGTTGCCGCGCCTGGACAGTGCCGGCCTCAAGCGCCTGGCCAACCGCCTGGGCGGGCGTTACAGCAATGCCAGCCTGGACGACAGCGACTTGCGCCGCCTCGACCTGCTCGACCGTCCACAGCAGTTACGCGATGCCGAAGAGCCCACCCAACTAAGCGCTTGGGCCGACCAGGGCCATTGGCTGCTGCTGCCGCTGCTGCTGCTGGCCGCCTGTGCCGGACGGCGCGGCTGGTTGCTGTGCCTGCCCCTGCTGCTGGTCTTGCCACAGCCCAGTTACGCCTTCGAGTTCGATGACCTGTGGCTGCGCCCGGACCAGCAAGGCCAACGCCTGCTGGAGGCGCAAAAACCGGCCGAAGCGGCGCAACACTTTAGCGACCCGCAATGGCAAGCCCAGGCCCTGTATCAGGCCGGCGACTACAACGCTGCCGCCGAGCGTTTTGCCCAGGGCTACAGCGCCGCCGATCACTACAACCGTGGCACCGCCCTGGCCAAGGCCGGTGAACTGGAAGCGGCCCTCGACGCCTACGACCAGGCCCTGGAACGCCAGCCGCAAATGCCGGCAGCCCTGGCCAACAAGGCGCTGGCGGAACAGGCCCTGCAGCAACGCAAAGAGCAACAACAGCAACAGCAGGAACAGGAACAAGAGCAAAAGCAGCAGCAGCAGCAGCAGCAGCAGCAGCAGCAAAACCAGGCTGCGGGCTCATCAACGGCGCCACAATCACCCCAGAGTCCAGCAAACCAGGCGCCCACCGGCAAAGACAGCGACGCTAACGCGCAACCCGCGCCGCCACCCGGCGAGCCAGCGCAGAACAAGGCCCAGTCGGCGCCCAGCTCCGCCAAACAAACAGAAGCCGGCACACCCGCCGCCAAGCCCGAACCGAGCGCCGCCGCCAGCCCGCCCCAAACAGCCAAGCCTGCGCCCAGCAGCCAGCAAGGCAGCACCGACCCGCAGCAACGCGAGTCCGCCAGCGCCAGCGGCGAGGCAGCGAGCGCACCCCAGGATGAGCTCAGCAGCGAACAGCGCCAGGCCCTGGAACAATGGCTGCGGCAGATCCCGGATGAGCCGGGTGAGCTGCTGCGGCGCAAATTCTGGTACGAACAGCAACAACGTCAGGAACACAACCGATGACCCGCTTGCGACTCCCGTTTCTCCTGGCCATGCTCTGCGCCCTGCTCAGCGTTAGCGTCCACGCCACCGAGCTGTCCGCCAGCGTCGATCGGGTGCAATTGAGCGAAGGCGAAAGTGTCGAACTGACCCTGGAGTCCAACGATGCCACCCTGTTTGGCAAACCGGATTTGGCCCCCCTGCAGGACCTGTTCGAGTTGCTCGGCACCCGCCAGGTCAATCGCCTGAGCACCTTCAATGGCGAGGCGCGCGCCACCACCAGTTGGATCATCACCCTGCAACCCAAGCGCACCGGCTATGTGGTGATTCCGCCGTTGCAACTGGGGGAGGCCAGCAGCGCACCCATTACCCTGCATGTGCTGGCAGCCAACGCCGGCGACGGGCAAACGCACCTGGCGCCGGTGTTTATCGAGGCCAGCCTGGATCACGACAGCGTCTACGTGCAGGCCCAGGCCATCCTGACGCTGCGCATCTACCACTCGGTGTCGCTGTACGACGACAGCAACCTCACCCCGCTGCAGATGGCCAACGCCAATATCGAGCAACTGGGCGAGCCGCAAACCTATGAAAAACTCATCAATGACGTGCGCCACGGGGTGATCGAACTGCGCTATGCGATCTTCCCGCAGCAAAGCGGCGAGCTGCAGATTCCGGCCCTGACCTTCAGTGCCACGGTGGTTGCCGCGCGCCCAGCCAACGATGCCTTCAGCCCCTTCAGCCGACCGGGCAAGCTGACCCGCGTCACCTCCGCGCAAATTCCCCTGCAGGTCAAGGCCAAGCCGGCCACCTACCCCACCGGCGCCGTGTGGCTACCGGCACGGGCGCTGAGCCTCAGCGAGAGCTGGAGCACGCCACCCGAGCAGAGCAAGGTCGGCGATTCCCTGACCCGCAACCTGACGCTGCAGGCTGAAGGCCTGTCCAGCGCCCAATTGCCGCCCCTGCCAAGCCCACAGATTGCCGGTGTGCGCAGTTACCCGGACCAACCGCAACTGGCCAATCAAATCACCCCCCAAGGCATTACTGGCAGCCGCGAGGAACGCATCGCCCTGGTTCCCAGCCATAGCGGCCCGGTGCAACTGCCAGCGCTCGAGGTGCTGTGGTGGAATACCCAGACCGATCAACTGGAACGCACCCGTCTGCCCGGACGCGAGCTGCAGATCGGTGAAAACCCGCTCTTGCAGGGCGAACCCGGCAACGAGGCCGCGCCGACCAGCCTGGCGCTGGACGGGCCAGCCCTGTGGCCGTGGCAACTGGCTTGCGCCCTGCTCAGCCTGACCACCCTGGCGGGCTTTGGCCTGTGGTGGCGCGCCCGCCGGCAGCCCGCCATCGCCCCCACCAGCCAGACCGGCCCAAGCCCACGCACCCTGCTGGACGACCTCAAGCGCGCCTGCCTGAGCAACGAGCCACAAAGCACCCGCCAGGCACTCGACGCCTGGGCACGGCAACAGCCAGAGACCCTGGCGGACATGGCCGCGCGCTTCCTGCCGCTGTCCAGCGCCCTCGACGGCCTGAACGGCGCGCTGTACAGCGAAACCGGCCAGCACTGGCAAGGCGAAGACCTCTGGCGCGCCATCCGCACCCTACCCACCGCCCAAGACCAGGGCGCCAGCCCACAAGAACCGAGCCCGCTACCGCCGCTTTACCCGCGCTAGAAAAGCTATGTACCCATTACGTGTTGCAGGGCTTTTTTCCCAGTGCCGATGGTCGTGTTTGGCAAAACAGTGAACAGCCGCTGTTAAAAGCTTCGCGCTCAAGACCGCTCCCAGGGATTTTCAAGCGCCTCAGTCCCCCGGTCCCGTCAGGAGGCCGAGTGCAGGTGCTGCGTAGAGGGGCATTTGGCATGGATGCCAAATGAGTCACGATGGGCCAGGGATGGCCCACCGTGACGACCCTCGGAGCAGTGCCGGAACGAGGAAACGCAGCGAAGCGGAGTAACAGCCAAAGGCTGGCCCGGAGGGTGAGCGAAGCGAATCAAGTTTCGCGCAGCGAAACCCGGATGCCGGGTGCGCTTTCTCTTTGGTTACTTTCTCTTTCGCGCAAGCCAACGTAGCGCAGCGGAGTAACAGCTGCAGGCTGGCCCGCAGGGCGAGCGTAGCGAGTCAAGAGAAAGTAACTCGGCGTAAAGCCAAAACCGGTAGTAGCCCGCGCGCAACAGTTAACGGGTACATGGCCGCTAAAAAGCACAATGCCCTGCACGGCGGGAGCCGTCAGGGCATTGTTAGGTTGCGTCCATGCGGGCGAGCAGCCCGAGCGGGATCAATGCAGGACGTGGGGCCCATCATCGTCGTGCTCAGGCTCACCGGCAGCCAGGCGCCCGGCCATTTGCACACCGGCACTGAACATGGCCTTGGCCACCTCGATATGCTGACCTTGCAGAAACGCCTTGGCATCGCCGGAAAAATCCAGGGTCACCAACGTCTCTTCGTCATCCCCACGGCGCAGGGCAATGCGCCCGTCGGGCAACTCAACGATTTCCAGAAAAGATGTAGGCATTGGCTCAGTCTCCACAGTAGCCGGCCAGTGTAACAGTCAGACTGTATTTCACCCCAGCCCGCTAATCGGCTCTGCGCCTTTTTCACCACTCGGTGAGGGTCTCGCGAAAGCGCAGGGCCAGCACTTTCAGTTGCTGACGCCAGGCTTCCAGCTCGGCCGACGACAGCTCAGGCGCTGCCTGCTCTTCGTCCAGATTGACCGCATTGATCAACGGCAGCGTTGGGTCGACCTTGGCTGCTTTGGGGGCGTGCGGCGGTACAAACAGCGCAGCATGGGCTGCCAGCAACTGAGCCAGCCAGCTGTCCGACTGCAGTGTCAGTTCCACCAGCTCGGCCAGTTCGGGGCTCGGCGAAGTTGCCAGCACGCTGCTGTTGAGCAGCAACTCCACCCGCGGCGCGTTAGCCGGCGCCACATGGTAGTAACCGGCGATCTCATGACACAGGCTCAAGGCCGCGCCATACAGATGAAACAGGCAGGCCTCGCGCTCGGCCTGCAGCAAGGCCTGGGCATTCAGCGCCTGGCCCGACTCGGCACGGCGCATGGCCTCGAGGGCCAAACCGGCAAAGTAGATTTTTTGATTGGTGCGGGTATAGAGCTCGCGCGCCATGACGGCTGCCTCCAGATTGCGGGAACAGAACCAGACGCGCGCCGCTAAACGCGCGCCTGGGCAGGCTTAGCGCTTGTCTTCGACCTTCCAGGCGCCATTGCTGAAGAATGCACGCCAGCCGGTCGGCTTGCCGTCCACTTCAGTCTGCACGTACTGCTCACGGGTCTTGCGGCTGAAGCGAATCACCGCCGGACGGCCATCCGGGTCTTTTTGCGGGGCATCGCACAGGTAGTGATGCTTGGGATCGATCTCGTCCTTGTGCGGGACAATTTCCATGACCAAGGGCGCACGGGTCTCACGGTTTTTCGGGAACTGGCTAGCCGCCAGGAACATGCCCGAGGCACCGTCGCGCAACACGTAGGTGTCGTTGACCTTCTCGCACTTCAACTCCGGCATCTTCACCGCATCCATCTTCGGAGGTGCGGCTTCGCCGTTTTTCATCAGCTTGCGGGTGTTCTTGCATTCGCCGTTGGTGCAGCCGAAGAACTTGCCGAAACGGCCGGTCTTCAACTGCATCTCGCTGCCACACTTGTCGCACTCAAGGCTCGGGCCTTCATAACCCTTGATCCGGTACTGACCCTGCTCGATTTCGTAGCCGGTGCAATCGGGGTTATTGCCGCAGATATGCAACTTGCGCGTTTCATCCAGCAGGTAGGCATCCATGGCGGTGCCGCACTTCTGGCAACGATGCTTGCCCAGCAGCACCCGCGACTCGGACTCGCCTTCATCGTCGGCGGCGATCTCGTCGCCCGGCACCAGGTTGAGGGTCGACTTGCAACGCTCCTTCGGCGGCAAGGCATAGCCCGAGCAACCGAGGAACACGCCGGTCGAGGCGGTGCGAATCATCATCGGCCGGCCGCATTCGCGGCAGGCAATATCGGTTGGCGTCGGCTGGTTGGCACGCATGCCGGCGTCGGGCAGCTCGGCCACTTCAAGCTTCTTCTTGAAGCCCTTGTAGAAGTCATCCAGAACGTTCTTCCAGTCACGCTGACCTTGCGCTACGTCGTCGAGATGCTCTTCCATGCCAGCGGTAAAGCCGTAGTCCATCAGATCGGAGAAGCTCTCACACAGACGCTCGGTGACGATGTCGCCCATCTTCTCGGCATAGAAACGCCGATTCTGGGTGGTCACATAGCCACGTTCCTGGATG